>Ga0256404_1006669_pt1 | contig 18863 bp, 14 predicted proteins | sample RumenRJG_01DNA_FD_185990 | JGI IMG/M metagenome (GOLD analysis project Ga0256404, IMG submission 185990) | Bovine rumen microbial communities from Lethbridge, Alberta, Canada - RJG_01 | ecosystem: Host-associated > Mammals > Digestive system > Stomach > Rumen | place: Canada: Alberta | collected...
CCACCCCGTCCGCTGTTCTCCTCAGTCACTCCGTACGCTTTTCCTCACAACCCCGTGCGCTGTTCTCCTCAGTCACTCCGTACGCTGTTCTCCTCAGTCACTCCGTGCGCTGTTCTCCTCAGTCACTCCGTACGCTGTTCTTCACAGCCAACCCACCTGCTCTCAGCCCTACTTGCGGTGTGCAAGAAGGCCGAATCGCACACCGAGCCTAGTGCAAGACTGTCTGGGATGACGTGGCGTCGTCCCGGATACTGGAGCGGAATTTTGCAAAGTGCTGTCAGAGCAGGTCCTTCTGGCGGCTCTGCAAAGGGGTGCTGGCCGACAACGTGGCTCTAGGAAGGCCTCGATGTCGAGACACGCCATTCCCTGCGCACTTCTGTGCAGCCTGCCTCGACAGCGTTTTGCAAGACACTGCTTCCGAACGGTTTGAATATCCTTATGTGATTCTTGATTGCTTCCGCATCGACAAGGTTTTGTGGAACCTTGGAGAGAGCGAAGGCGGGCACAGACATTATTGAAAAATCCTCCCGCATCGACAAGGTTTTGTGGAACCTTGAAGAGAGCGAAGGCGGGCACAGACATTATTGAAAAATCCTCCCGCATCGACAAGGTTTTGTGAAGCCTTGAAGAGAGGTTGTGACTATTCACAATCGTAGGCAACGGTGATATTCATTATAAGAGCCAAGGAAACATATTCCCATTGCCGACCCCCGTTCTAGAAGTTGGGTGGGCGGCGCAGTCCTTCATTACAAGCCAGCCGGTGGCACTATACCGTTGCCGATGAATTCTCGTCATTCTGAGCGAGAACATGGATGTATGCTTTGCGACCAATGCTTCACCGACAGCCCTGCATTTCACGTTGACGGTAAAATGAGTTCATCCTTCTTCCGGCATCCGAGCTTGACCAGGAATCTGGGCTTGTTTTTTTATGTCATCCGGACTTGATCCGGAATCTAGGTTAACAAAGAACAGATCCTGAAACATGTTCAGGATGACGTGGCGGGTCGTTCAGGATGACTGGGTGAAACGTTCTGGACGTGGCGGGTCGTTCAGGATGGCGTGGTGGTATTTCGTGCGTTGTGGCTTAATGATTTGTTTTCCTTTTAAAAAAAAATATTATCTTTAAGCAGATATAGGCCACGATTATAACCACCTGAAACTAAAAATAATAGCTGATTATGAAAAAAGCATTTTATTCTCTCATATTATTAGCGGGCATGTTGTTATTGCCATCAGGCAATCTCTTTGCGCAGGAGCCTCAGAACACCTTTGAGCTTGCGTACAAATCCTTTGGCGTAAAGATCAGCGTTCCGGATGGGTACGTTGCCAAGGAGGTGAACATGATTTGGCAAGGAAACTTGAAGAATTCCAAAATCAAGAACGGTCTGTTCACCACTGCGGCTTTCAGCAGCGACGGGCAGTGCGCAATTCTGTATTCCATGCCAGCGTACAATTACATTACGAAGGGCGTAGATGACTCCGTGAATGGCTATATGGGGTACATCTACAGAGAGGTGTTCCAGGTTCACAATCTCATAGACGAGGACTCGAAACATGTGGACGGGAAGCCGAGTAGCTACGATCCCCTGGTTTACTTGAATGAAATTTCCGGTGCCGACGTACGCCAGGCGTTCAATGCCGACAAGCTTTGCTATCATTCTGCGCCATTGTCGGAAGGGATGGTATATGGCACGAAAGGAGCGGAGCTGTCATTCGATTCGTCAATCTACAAGAAAGCCGTCCACGTGTTCATTCTCAAAGAAGGCGGATATCATTACGATGTCCTGCTTCTCCTGACTGACGAGGCAGCGAAAAACAGCATGAAGTACATCGGGGACCTGTTCGGAACCATCAGTTTCGACGAAGAGGTCATCAAGGAAAGATGGAATATCCTTGGGAAGTCTTAGTCGGAAGTGTGGCCGAAATAATACTGGCCTTTGCCTGATGTGGCTTTGCCGTAGGAAATTGCATTTTTGGGGCAATGGTGGTAGCACGAAAAGCAGCTGAGACACAGGCCGTTATGCTTCCAGACGGGGGCTTTGCCCGGTCCGCCGTCGATGTCGTGGACAGGGCAAATCTCGGCGCACTTGCCACATTTGATGCAGAGGTCCGGATTCACTTCGAATTTGCGGTCGGTGATTATCTGGTGAAGGAATATGCTACCGATGATTCCGCTGTAAAACCATGGAGCAGGGCCTTTTACGGTTATCGCCACACCTCGGCGGCGGCCAAGGATATCGGCGGTATATTCATTTAGATCTTTTTTCGCCTTGGCAAGTTTCTGCTCCTCTTTTTCCGGCGTGTCCAGATTGAACCCAGGCAGGCCTAGGTAGGACTCCGGCATCAGCAGAGTGAAGGCAGAGCTGAGGGCAATGCCCCTTGCCAGCAAATCCTTCCGGAATATTTCGACAGTGCGGCCGATTGTGTCGCCAGCCGTCACCACCATGTAGGAATATGTGTTCTCGGGGTCGTAGCCTTTGATGACGAGCCTCCTGACGAAGCGGCGGACTATGATGGAAGGTCTCCAGCCGTGCACCGGGAATATGAAGCCGAGCCGCTCCTGCGGCGCTAAAACATAGTCATAGCTGCCTCTGTCGATGGCTTCGGGAATATATATCAGCCGGTCGCCTGTCTTTGCTGCGACTGTCTCCGCTGCCCATTTCGAATTGCCGGCAGATGAGAAATAGAAAATCATATGTCCAGGTCCAGTTCAACGGGGCAATGGTCGGAACCGAATATTTCGTTGTGGATTTCGGCTCCCTTTATTTTATCCTTCAGGTCATCGGAAACCACGAAATAGTCGATGCGCCACCCTGCGTTGTTCTCGCGGGCATGAAAGCGGTACGACCACCAGGAATATTTCACGGTCTCGGGATTCAGAAGGCGCCACGTGTCCGTGAACCCTGCTTTCAGCAGTTCCGTGAATTTTTCCCTCTCCTCATCGGTGAATCCGGCGTTGTGGCGGTTCGTGGAGGGATTCTTGATGTCGATTTCCTCGTGGGCGACGTTCATGTCTCCGCAAATTACCACCCCTTTTTTCTTTTTAAGGCCGGCAACATATTCACGAAAAGCATCGTCCCAGGTCATTCTGTAACCGAGCCGCTTCAGGCCGTCCTGAGAATTAGGCGTATAGACGCAGACTAGATAGAACGCTGGCATCTCAAGGGTTATGATCCTGCCCTCGTGGTCGTGCTCCTCTATTCCCATGCCGAAAGTCACGCTCAAAGGCTCATGCCTTGAATATATAGCCGTGCCGGAATAGCCCTTTTTCTCTGCTGAGTTCCAGTATGAATGGTAGCCCAGGAATTCCATGTCCAGCTGCCCTGGCTGCATTTTCGTTTCCTGAAGGCAGAAGAAATCGGCATCAAGAGCATTGAATGTGTCTTCGAAACCTTTTCCGGCGCAGGCTCTCAGCCCGTTCACGTTCCAACTGATGAATTTCATATTCGTGAATATTTTTCCTTTTAGCAAAGGTAGTCAATCTTGGAATAATTTCTCCTTTGCCGGCTTGGGTCTTGGTTTTTTCTTTGCATGGTTCCATAGGCCGTAGACTTCGCTGACGTTGCTGGCGGAGACGAAGGAGTGCATGCCGTTCTCTTTCATGTAGTTCATCACTTTTGCGAACTCATCTTTGGTCAGCAGGCTCTCGATTTCCACGTTCTTCCTTCCATTGTATCCACCCGTAACCTCGTAGAGGCTGCATCCGCGCTGAAGCGTGCAGATGATATATTCACGGACTTTGTCGTGATCATCGCAAATTATGCAGACGCGCTTCCTTCTGTTGATTATTGCCGTGAAATAGTCAACTGCAATGCCGTTGATCCAAGTTCCGATCAGTCCGATGACTACCAGGCGGAAAGGATTGACAGCGAAGGCAGTGAGGCAGATCACCAGTCCAGAGACAGTCACGGCTTCGCCGATGTCTATGTGAAAATACTTGTTTATTATTTTGGCCACGATATCCAGGCCGCCTGAAGATGCGTTGATGTGGAACAGGATGGTCTGGGAGACGCTCACTATCATCACGAAGCAGAGCAGGTCGAACCAAATGTCGCCCATTACTGAGGTCTCTCCGGCAGGGATCAGTTTCTGGAAGGGGAGGATGAGCTCCCAGAGATCCATCATGGGGCCAAGAATCAGTGAAGTGTAGATTGTCTTCGCTCCGAATTCCTTCCCACAGAGCACCCAGGCAAGAAACAGAAGGATGACGTTCAAGATTAATATTACAGTTGACACTTTGAGCGGAATCCCTGCTGCCACGAACAGATTAGAGATGACGATGGCGAGACCAGCTGTCGAACCTAACACCAGATTGGCAGGAACCACGAAATAATACACCCCGGCGGAAGCCAGCATCATGGCAATCGTCATGATGATGAATTCTTTCCAGAATTTCCAGCTCCCAAGCGGGGTTATCAGACTTTTAGCGTTCATTCTCTATGTCTTTGTGTGCTCTCGGAAAAAGTTTAACTTTTAAATCGGGAATTGCTTGCAAATTTCGCTAAAAATCTTGTAATATGTTACTTTTTGCTGTTAATATTCTGTAAAATATTCATAAATGACATTATTGTTACACCGACGGTTCCTCCCATGGATTATTTCGGGCAGTCCTAACTTAGTGGCCGTTTTATTCAGGCACTAATATCCATTTCTTCCTGATTTCTTCGCCATCAAACCAAATCTCTCTGGACACGTCCATCAGAATATTCAGAAATAGTTTTTCGTCATCGTTAGGCAATAAAACCAGAAATGTAAGGTAATATCCTCCTTCCTTGCAAATATATACCCTTTTCGCATAGGTCAAACCATCAATGCTAATCAAGCTTCTGCCCTTTGTTCTTACGAATTTTGTTTTAGACAGGTCAACGTCATAATAATAGATTCTGTCTGCATTGCAGATACTGCGAACCTGCTCCCCTGAAATGCAACTTAACCGATCTTCAATCAAGAAGGGACCTTCAGCATCGATATTCTTTCCTTGAATTTTATCCAAGATTTTCATTTCTCTCTCTGCATATCTCAATGGTGACGCTATGTTGTCCTTCTTCCCTTCCGTTAGAAACGCAGGATATAAGCCTCTCACCATCACCTCACCATCACCTTGATCGCTTTTAATACGGCACGCGAATGCATCCACAGGTGTCGTGCCATCATCGCTTATCCATATACAGTCGCTTCCTTCAATGATAGAGAATCTAGCAGGCACCCCTACCTTAATCCCTGATTTAGCATAAATCTCAGATAATGGCGGGACTAATCGAGCCGTATCTTGACCATAGGCAGACAAGGACATTCCAACGATAATGGAAAAGATAATTGTCTTTCTCATGACAACGCTATTGTTTTACCTTAAAAAAGCAGCGGAAATCATCAATTCTGTTACCACCTATCGAGTGATTCTGAGCATCGTAAAAAACCATGATTGAGTCAGTCGGAGAATATGGAAATATATTCACCATATGATAACAATCTTCCGTTTGATAATATCCTATAGTTTAAGAGAAAGTTACTAATATTTTATCGTTTTAGAAAATCTTTCCTGTTGGAATTTTGTTTTTCTTCTCCGCCTAAATCCCTGCCCCTCACATATTCCGATAGGTTGAGCATCAGCACCGTATGGGAAAGGATGGCTGGACCTAATCTAAGGTGGCGGCAGGAATATGCCCCGTCAACGGCATCCAGGAGATGCTTACACAGGATACTTTCGTAAGCAAGCGCAGAAGCACCCAGAATGAGCATTTGGGAAGTATCATGTAAATTTTAGACAGGATACTTTTAGGGTCTAATATAACATATTAATAATTAATACGTTGCCACTGGCCATCAGAGTACCCTCTAAGGTTTGCGGGTAGCTGAGTTATTCAATCGTCCACTCGGAGCCGTCTTTGGTGTCTTTGACGGTAATGCCGAGGGCTTTGAGGTGGTCGCGGATGGCATCGCTGGTAGTCCAGTCTTTAGCCGCCTTGGCCTTTGCGCGTTCGTCCAGCACCATGTCCATGAGCCCGTCCACGACATGCTTGTCTCCAGATTCGGCTGCTGACTCATCCCTGAGGCCCATCACGCCGAACACCACGTTGTCGAACAAGGTTAGGAGGGTGCTGAGGTCATTCCGGCTTAGTTTGAGCTCGCCTGCTTTGGCAGAATTGATTATCCGGACAGCCTCGAATACGTTTGCTAGTGCGACAGGGGTATTGAGGTCATCGCAGAGAGCTTCGTAGGCATCATTGAATATCTTGACGATTGCTTCACTGTCGGCGACTGGAGCAGGGGCTTCGGCAGAGGCAGGAGACGCTGATGCTAGAACAGCGGCCTCTGGAGCTACGGCGTCAATGAATTCACCGTACTGCATTGCATCGGCAGGATTGCCTTCGGTGCCCTTGGCAGTTGGCTCAATGCCAGCGGCCTTCGCGAGAGCCTTCAAATCCTTGTACCCCTGCATAACGCGCTTGTAACCTTTCTCTGCGGCCTGCAGAGCCTCATTGCTGAAATCCAGAGTTCCACGGTAGTGGGCTTGGAGGATGAAGAAGCGGATGGTCATCGGGGAATATGCTTGTTCGAGCTTCGGGTGGTCGCCGGTGAATAGCTGTGGCAACGTGATGAAATTGCCAAGGGACTTGCCCATCTTCTGCCCATTGATGGTAATCATATTGTTGTGTACCCAGTAATGCACTCCCTGGGTGCTGCGTGAAGCCTCATTCTGAGCGATCTCGCATTCGTGGTGAGGGAACATAAGGTCCATTCCGCCCCCATGAATGTCAAACTCCTGGCCGAGATATTTCTCGCCCATCACGGAGCATTCCAGATGCCATCCCGGGAAGCCTTCGCTCCATGGGCTCGGCCAGTGCATGATGTGCGTCGGGTCTGCCTTCTTCCACAGCGCAAAGTCGTATGGCGCCCTTTTGTCGCTCTGGCCGTCAAGGGTGCGGGTACCTTCCAGAGTGTCATCCAGAGTGCGCCCGGAAAGCACTCCGTAATGATATTTCTTATTGTATGCGGCAACGTCGAAATACACGCTGCCGTTGCTGATGTAGGCAAAGCCGGCATCAAGAATCTTCTTCACCGTTTCAATCTGCTCGATAATGTGGCCGCTGGCACGTGGCTCGATGGAAGGCGGCGCGACATTCAGCTGGCGCATCGCCTCGTGGTAGCGGAACGTGTATGTCTGCACGATCTCCATCGGCTCCAGCTGCTCCAAGCGGGCCTTCTTCGCAATCTTGTCCTCGCCCTCGTCCGCATCGTGCTCCAAATGGCCTACATCAGTTATATTCCTGACATAGCGGACCTTGTATCCCAGATGTTTCAAGAGCCTGAAAAGCACGTCGAAAGTTACTCCCGGGCGAGCGTGACCCAGATGGGCATCGCCATAAACCGTAGGCCCGCAGACATACATTCCCACGTGGCCAGGGTTTATCGGGGTGAAAAGTTCTTTCTTCCTCGAAAGAGTGTTCGTCAAATATAGATTCCGCATAACTGATAATTCCAATTTAAAATGTATTTACAAGATATATTGTAGCGTTTCGCTTATGTTCTTTTCGGCGTCTCATTGGAACTTTCAGCGATTGGTCAGCCTTTCATAAACGTCTTTGTACGCTTCGCCGACTCTGCCGTTGTCGTGACGGAAACGATCTTTGTCGAGACGATGGCCTGTAGCGATGTCCCAAAGACGTGCGCTGTCCGGAGTGATGTCATCGCTCATGACAAGTCTCCCGTCAGGCATGTGGCCATATTCAGTCTTGAAGTCCACCAGAGTGATGCCGATGCTCTTGAACATAGGAACCAGCACCGCATTCACCTTTTGCGTCATTGAATATATTTGATTCAGTTCTTCCTGGCTTACCAGGCCGATGGCCAGTGCCTGCGAGTCGTTGATCAGAGGGTCGCAGAGTATGTCGGACTTGTAACAGAGGTCGTAGACAGGTTCTTTCGGAACGATGCCTTCTTCCAGCCCCAGCCTCTGTGCCATTGAACCGGCGATGACATTGCGGACGATGACTTCCATCGGGATGACGCTCGTCTTCCAGCAAAGCTGTTCAGTGTCGGAGAGTTTCTCTATGAAACTCGTCGGCACCCCGTTCTCCTGCAATATCTTTGAAATCTCGCAGGAAATGCCATTGCAATATTTCCCCTTGCCCTTGATGACCGCCTTCTTGATTTTCTTGTAGGCAGTGATTTCATCGGTGAAGCTGATTATGACTTTCTCCGGGTCCTCGGTGTCATATATTTTGATAGAAACTCCATCATGAACTATTCCAGTCTTTTCCATATTCAATGAATATTATGAATTCTGTTTCCGGGTGCCATTGCCGTTCTCGGAAGCATGCGAGCTGGCGTGAGCAGAGCCTGTGCGGAAGTAGCGCACCGCATTCTCGAAGAGTGGCTGCTCGAGGTCAGCCTCTATATTTTTGAACAGACCATCTTCGTAGCGCTCGCTGTGCCCCATTTTGCCAAGGATTTTTCCATCCTTGGATATGATGCCCTCGATTGCATAGTAAGAGCCGTTAGGATTGTAAGGCGACTCCATCGTGACCTCATCGGTGAGCGGGTCTACGTACTGGAAGGCCACCTGGCCGTTGGCGAACAGCTCGCGGGCGAGGTCCTCGTTCAAGACAAATTTTCCCTCGCCGTGGCTTACTGGGATGGAGAACTCATCCCCTATGTTCAGGCCCGACAGCCAAGGCGAATTTGTTGTGGAAACCCTAGTGGTGACCATCTGGGAGATATGTCTGTTGATGTCGTTCCTGAACAGGGTAGGCGAGTCCTTAGTGACCATTCCAAGGTGGCCGTAAGGCAGCAGGCCGGATTTCACCAGAGCCTGGAATCCATTGCATATTCCTAAAATCAGACCGTCCCTTTGCAGCAGGCGTTCGATTGCATCTGCTATGTCCTTGTTGTTCAGGACGTTGGCGATGAACTTCCCGCTTCCGTCCGGCTCGTCTCCGGCAGAGAAACCGCCGGAAAGCATCAGTATCTGGCATTCGTCGATGTTTTCTTTCATTTCGGCGATTGAATCCAGCACGTCCTGTTCGCTGAGGTTCTTGAACACGCTCATGAAAGGTTCTGCGCCCGCCTTGCGGAAAGCCTTCGCCGAATCGTAGTCGCAGTTGGTGCCAGGGAATACAGGAATATAAACCCTGACCTTATCGACCGCAGGCCCATGGTATTGCAAGTCTGCTTTATGAGCCTTGAACGGTTTCATGCCTTCCGAACCCTTAGGCATCAGGCGCTTGAAGTCAGGCTTGCTGGTAGAAGGATAAACCTTGTCGAACAGCGACCCGTTGAAGTCCATCAGCTCGAAAATCGAAATCGAAGTGCCGTTCACGAGAACATTTCCATCCTCGCCTGAAGTCACGTGGCCTAGCTCGATGGCATTCTCGAAATCCAGGGCGTGACCATCTGTTTCTACCACGATGGAACCATAGCTTAGATTGAACAAATCCTCCTCGTCGAGGTGCACGTCGAAACCGAATGCATTGCCAAAACTCATCTTGCAAAGAGCTTCCGCAACTCCGCCGAAGCCGACGGACCATGCGGAAACTATAGTGCCGTCAGCTATCTTTTCCTGAATATGGTTCCAGTTCTTCATAAGCTGCTGCGTGTCAGGCATGAAGTTCTCCTTGGGGGTATGCTTCACTAGATACAGCCTGTCGCCTTCCCATTTGAATTCCGGAGAAATCACGTTCTTAACCTTGACAGGAGTTATCCCGAATGCAATGAATGTAGGCGGCACGTGAATGAGCCCCTTCTCTGTCTCGAACGATCCGCTCATTGAATCCTTGCCTCCGATTGAAGGCAGGCCAAGCTCTTCTTGCATCTTCAGCGAGCCAAGCAGGGCTGCCGCTGGCTTGCCCCAGACCTTAGGGTCAGATGTCATTCTTTCAAAATATTCCTGGCAAGAGAAGCGCATGGTCTCCCAGCATCCGCCAGCAGCCACTATTTTGCTGCAAGCCTCGACCATTGAATATGCCGCGCCATGATAAGCGCTCCATTCGCAGAGGTCAGGATTAAATCCGAATGCCATCATGCTGGCAGTATTCGTGAACCCGTCCGTAGGCAGCTTCTGCACTGAAACCTGAGTCTCGGTGGCCTGTAGTTCGCCTCCGAACGGCATAAGCACCGTAGATCGTCCTATGGTGGAATCGAACATCTCTATGAGACCTTTCTGGCAGGTCACGTTCGGATCTTGCAGATTGCTGAACATTCTTTCTTTAAGGCTCTTTCCCGGCACGTCACGGTAGAATGGATCGTTTTCCGGCACTGCCCCTATTTCAGCCTTGGAATAATGTTTAGCTCCAGCGCTGTCGATGAAGCTTCTCTTTAAATCCACGACCACCGTGCCGCCATAATGCATCTTCATCCTCTCCGTGTCGGTAACGTCCGCAACGTGAGTCACTTCGATGTTCTCTTCATGGCAATATTCCTTGAATATGTCTTCGTCTTTGGCTTCCACCACGACGGCCATCCTCTCCTGCGACTCGCTGATTGCCAGTTCGGTTGTGTTCATTCCGCTGTACTTGACCGGAACCCTGTCCAGATAAATGTCCAGTCCGTCTGTAAGCTCGCCGATTGCGACGCTCACTCCGCCGGCTCCGAAATCATTGGACTTCTTGATGAGTTTCGTCACCTCCGGCCTTCTGAATAGTCTTTCCAGCTTCCTCTCCTCCGGAGCGTTACCTTTCTGCACCTCGCTTCCACAGGTTTCCAGAGACTCCTCCGTGTGTTCCTTGGAAGAGCCTGTCGCGCCACCGATTCCATCACGCCCAGTGCGTCCTCCAAGCATCAGCACCACGTCACCTGGCTTGGGACTCTCTCGGCGCACGTTGGAGGCCTTGACAGCTCCTACCACCGCCCCGACTTCAAGCCTCTTGGCCGTGTACCCATCGTGATATATTTCCCTTACATGTGTGGTCGCAAGGCCAATCTGGTTGCCGTAGCTGGAATATCCGCGGGCAGCCTGCTTCGTGATGACTTTCTGCGGCAGCTTGCCTGGCAGCGTTTCGGAAACCGGCTTCCAGATGTCCCCTGCTCCGGTCACTCGCATTGCCTGATAGACGTAGGAACGTCCCGAAAGCGGATCCCTGATTGCGCCTCCAAGGCAGGTTGCAGCACCACCGAATGGCTCGATCTCGGTCGGATGGTTGTGAGTCTCGTTCTTGAACATCAGCAGCCACCTCTCGACTGCGCCATCAACATCTACGTCTATGAATATGCTGCAGGCGTTATTTTCCTCGCTGACTTCCATGTCGTCCAGCTTGCCAGCCTTGCGGAGATGCTTCGCGCCGATCGTGGCCATGTCCATGAGGTTCAGCCCCTTTTGCTCACGTCCAAGATCCTTGCGCATCTTCAGGTACAGCTCCATCGTGCCCTCGATATCCTCCTTTATGAACGAATCTTCGATTCCGATTTCCTCAAGCTCAGTCGTGAACGTGGTGTGGCGGCAGTGGTCGCTCCAGTAAGTGTCCAGGATGCGCAGCTCTGTCTCGTTAGGGTCGCGGCCTTCCTCCGTGAAATATTTCACGACCTCGTTCAGGTCATCGGCGTTCATCGCAAGGCCCATTTTTTTGCAATAGGCCTCGCGTTCGGAAGCCGTTGACATATTCCTGAAGCCCTCGAGCACGGGAACCGGCTTCACGGCTGCCTGCTCAGCATCCGTCAGTTTGGAAAGATCCTTCGTCCGAGATTCCACAGGGTTGATGCAATAGTGACGGATTTTCCCCAGCGTCTCTTCCGTCGCATCATCATCCACTATTATCAGCTTGGAACTCTTGATGTTTATATTCGCCGCAGGGTCAATCAGGTGCACGCAGTCGATGGCTGATGCTGCCCTTTGGTCGAACTGCCCTGGAAGGTATTCCACGGCGATATATTTCTTTCCTTCCAGGTCAATCGAATCGATAACGCTGTCTGTCACGATTTCGCCGAAAACGCTGTATCGACATTTCTCCAGCAGTTCTTGGGTGAAGCCGAACAGGTCATAGACGTTTAACAGCCTCAGTGATTTGAGATTCAGTGAAAGGTTCTCGTTAAGTTCTGCCAGAAGGCTTTTTGCTTCAACCTGGAACTCAGGATGCTTCTCTACGAAGATGCGGTAATTTTTCATTTCTGGATGCTTCCGTTTAATTCACAAAATTATGCTTTTCAACGGAGAATAGCAATTGAAATTCACCCCAAATGACTATCTTTGAACATGACGACTTACCGTCATCCGGAACGACCCCCCACGTCATCCTGAACTTGATTCAGGATCCAGGTAAATGAACATGTTATATTCAATATGCTATTATGAAACATTCAATCACCACCATCGCTCTCAGCATTGCTGCAATTGCTCTGATAGCAGCAGGATGCAACAACGGCGCTAAGAAGGCGCAACAGAAAGCAGCCGAGGGAGCCGCCATCGAGCAGGCTCGCCAAGACTCAATCGCAAAAGCTCAGAAAGAACAAAAAGAGAAAGAAGCTATGACTACTCTACAGAATCTGCCAGACGAACCGATTTTCGACATCGTCACTGACATGGGAACAATCAAGGTTAAACTCTACGGCAAGACGCCAAAACATCGCGAGAATTTTGCGAAGCTGGCTCTTTCTGGTTATTATGATGGTCTGCTGTTCCACCGCGTGATCAATGGATTCATGATCCAAGGCGGAGACCCTTACACTCGCGACACATCGGCAGCCGCAGTCGCTAAATATGGCCAAGGAGGCCCAGGATACACTATTCCGGCTGAGTTCGTTCCAGAATACAAACACAAGAAGGGCGCTCTTGCAGCCGCTAGGCGTGGAGATGCTGCCAATCCGAAGAAGGAGTCTTCTGGCTCTCAGTTCTACATTGTGCAGGATCCTGTGGCTTGCGCTCCGCTAGATGGTGAATACACAGTGTTCGGCGAGACCATCGAAGGACTGGATGTCATCGACCGCATAGCCCAGGTCGCTACCGACAATAAAGACAGGCCGTTGCACGATGTAGTCATCAAGCAGATAAAACTTGATGAGAAATCAGCGCCAAAAGTAGAGGAAAAATCAACTGATGAAAATTCCAAAAACAATTAATTCGGTATTTTTGACTATGTTTTCTGCAATTTTGGCCAATTTTCATGCAACGAATTGGTTTATTAAAAACAAAATACTACCTTTATGCAAGTTTTTTCATAGGTAAAGTTTTAGGTTAGAATTGCGAATAGAGCATGCAGTGATGCAAGCTCTATTCTTCTTGAAAAAAACTCTATTCATCTATTACGGGGATCGATTAAGAAGTGATTTTTAACGGTCCCTTTTTTATGCCCTGGACAGGACGCAAAAAAGGCAGATCGCATGGTGCGTCTGCCTGAATATCAAGAGCTTATAAAGCTTAGTCGCTTAAAGAGAACCTTCTGAATGCAGTTACTGTCGCATCTTTGTCACCGGCCTTGATGTAATCGGCGACGCTGAGCTTGTTGTCCCAGATGAATTCCTGAGCCAGAAGAGTCCTTTCTTTGAAGTACTTGTTCAGCTTGCCTTTGGCTATATTCTCTAGCATAGCCTCTGGCTTGCCGGCCATCTTCGGATCCTCAGCGATTTGCTGCTTGTACATCTCCAATTCTTTCTCGACGGCATCCTTAGGGCAATCGTCGGCAGAAACGGAAACAGGGCTCATTGCAGTTACCTGCTGTGCGACGTTCTTGCCAATCTCTGCTGAAACTTCCTTGTTGAAAGCTACGATTGATCCAACTTTATTGTTGTTGTGAACATATTGTGAAATGTATGGAGCCTCAAGATGGTCGTAATAAGCGAGAACCAGCTTCTCTCCAGTTTTGCCAGTGAGAGCGGAGATTTCTTCCTCGACGGTATGTCCGTTAGAGCATTTGCATGCTTTGAGGGCATCGAGGTCTGCCGGGAAGTTCTTAATGGCAGCGTCGGCGATTTCGTCTGCAAGGCTCTTGAAGTTGTCAGTCGCAGAAACGAAGTCGGTCTCGCAGCCTAAGCATACGATGATTGCCTTGTTCCCTTCTATGCGAATGCGAACCGCACCTTCGGTAGTCTCACGATCTGCTCTTTTTGCAGCCACGAGCTTACCTTTCTCGCGAATGATCTCGACGGCTTTGTCGAAATCTCCGTTGGCTTCTTCAAGTGCTTTTTTGCAGTCCATCATTCCGGCCTGCGTCATTTTGCGTAATTTCATTACGTCTTGTGCGGAAATTGCCATTTTTCGTTCTCCTTTATAAAAAAATCATTCAGCTTTTGGTTCCTCTGCCTGGCTTTCGGCCACCGGTGCTGCAGGAGCCTCTGGCTCTTCAGCCTTAGGTGCTTTTGGCTCGTCTTTCGGAGCATCCTCTTCTGCGGCCTCTGCCTCAACGTCAACAGGCTTTGCAGTCTTGCGAGCGCGAAGCTTCTTCCCTGTAGGATTGGAGAGAGCCTCTCCCTCTGCATTCTCCTCAGTCTCCTCTTTTTCTTTCTCCATCTTCCTTTCGTCCAGACCTTCCTGGATTGCCTGGCAGAGAATATTCATTATTAACTGAATAGACTCTACTGCGTCGTCATTTGCCGGTATCACATAATCAATGTGGGTAGGATCGCAGCATGTGTCAACCATTGCGAATACCGGAATGTTGAGGCGGTTAGCCTCTTTGACGGCGTTGGCTTCCTTCTGGATGTCAACGACGAATAGTGCCGATGGAAGGCGGCTCATGTCCTTGATGGAACCGAGGTTCTTCTCGAGCTTAGCCCTTTGACGGTCCACCTGCAGACGCTCTCTCTTAGCGAGTTTCTCGTAGGTGCCGTCCTCTTTCATCTTATCGATGGTGTTCATTTTCTTGATAGCCTTGCGCACTGTCGGGAAGTTGGTGAGCATACCGCCTGCCCAGCGCTCGGTTATCGATGGCATGTTGACTGCCGTCGCCTTTTCAGAAACAAGCTCTTTAGCCTGTTTCTTCGTAGCTACGAAGAGAATCTTGCGACCTGAGCGGGCAAGCTCTTTCATAGCATCGGCAGCCTCGTCTATTGCGACGATGGTCTTGTGCAAGTCTATGATGTGTATTCCATTTTTCTGGCCGAAGATGAAAGGAGCCATCTTAGGGTTCCATTTCCTTGCCAAATGTCCGAAATGCACGCGTGCATCAAGAAGTTCTTGGAAATTTGTTCTTGGCATTGTAATGTTAATTTTTAAGTTTTTAAACTTTTTCTTCGAGGTCGTTTGCCGTTGGACCTTTCAGACTCTTTTCTTCAATCCCGGAGCAGTGGCATTGCCAGTCTCCGAAATTTTCCGCGGTTCCGTCAACTCTGCGGTAGTTTGCGATTCGAAGGAAAAATATTCCTATGAATATGCCGAAGTCAGCAGAGTTTCTTCGAGCGGACCGTGCTTTGACATAAATCAGCTCAGCAATATTAACGTTTGCTGAATTGGAAGTGAGCACGTGCGCCAGGCTGACCAGGTTTCTTTCTCTCGACTTCGCGAGAATCGCGGGTGAGGAAGCCTTCTGCCTTAAGGGCAGCGCGGTAAGCCTCTCTGTCGAGATTGCTCAGAGCGCGTGAAATCCCAAGCCTTATAGCTTCTGCCTGGCCTTTCGTGCCTCCGCCTACGATGTTAACCTTCACGTCAAACTGACCTTCTGTCTTGGTGACCACGAATGGCTGGTTCACGATGTAAACAAGGTTCTCCTGCTTGAAATACTCATTCAGAGGACGATTGTTGATCGTGACGTTGCCTTTCCCGGGCGCAAGATAAACACGAGCGACGGCTGATTTACGTCTTCCAAGGGCGTTTTTTTGTTCCATTTGCTGTGTTAGATTTCGTTCAACTTAATAACTTTAGGATTCTGTGCCTGGTGAGGATGCTCAGGGCCTGCGTAAACGTGCAGGTTCTTGAGAATCTGGTCGCCAAGACGAGTTTTAGGGAGCATGCCTTTGACAGCTCTCCTTACTAGTTCGGCAGGTCTCCTCTGAAGGATCTCCTTCGGAGTCGTGAAACGCTGTCCGCCAGGGTAGCCCGTGTAACGAGTGTAAACGCGTTCAGTCATCTTCTTGCCTTTCAGGATTACTTTCTCGGCGTTAACCACGATGACATTGTCACCGCAGTCCACGTGAGGAGTGTAACCAGGCTTGTTCTTTCCGCGAAGGACGAGAGCGAGCCTTGATGCAAGGCGTCCGAGTTCCTGATCCGTGGCATCGATCACGACCCAACCTTTGTTTACGGTCGCCTTATTGAGCGATGCCGTTTTGTAGCTAAGTGTGTCCACTGTCTTGATCTTTAATGGTTTAACATAAAAAATTTGCGATCCCTACACAAAATAGGGGTCGCAAAGATAGTAAATATTTTCGAGTCTGGCAAACTAAATCGAAAGCACGGCGAGAACGTTTATCAGCTCGCGATCGATTGGCTTGTCTTTCTTTATGGCTTTGTCGATAGGGACGTACACCACCTGGCCGTTCTGTATGCCTACCATGATGTTCCTCTGACCCTCTAGCAAGGCCTCGATGGAAGCGTAGCCCAGCCGGCTTGCCAGTATCCTGTCCTCTGCGGAAGGCGAACCTCCTCTCTGCAGGTGGCCAAGGATGGTGACGCGCACGTCGTACTGAGGATATTCCTTGCGCACCCTTTCGGCGTAGTGCATTGCGCCGCCGTCTTTCGGGCTTTCGGAGACGATGACAATCGAGCTATTCTTGCTCTTTCGCTTGCCATGATTGATGAATTGCTCCAGCTGGTCGATGTCCGTCTTGTCTTCCGGAATGATGGCGGCCTCTGCCCCTACGGCAATAGCGCTGTTCTGCGCCAGGAAGCCTGCGTCGCGCCCCATCACTTCCACGAAGAATATCCTGTCGTGCGAGGTAGCGGTGTCGCGTATTTTATCCACGCACTCCACGATGGTGTTCAGGGCGGTATCGTACCCAATCGTGCTGTCTGTGCCGTAAAGGTCATTGTCTATCGTTCCCGGCAGGCCTATGATAGGAATGTCGTATTCCCTTGCGAAATCCTGGGCTCCGGCCAGAGACCCGTTGCCGCCAATGACGATCAAGGCATCCACTCCGAATTTCACGAGGTTGTCAAAAGATTTCTGCCTGCCCTCGGCAGTCATGAATTCCTGGCTTCTGGCAGTCTTCAATATGGTTCCGCCTCTCTGTATGGTGTTGCTGACGCTCTCGGTCGTGAGTTCTTTGAAATCGCCGGCTATCAGCCCTTCGTAGCCGCGATATATTCCCATAACTTTCCATCCGTTGTAGATAGCCGTGCGGGTGACGGCTCTGATGGCAGCATTCATTCCTGGAGCATCGCCTCCGGAAGTCAGTACGCCGATAGTCTTTATCTCTTTCATAACAAGGTATAATAATAAGTGTTGCAAAAATACTAATTTTGCCAGAAAATTAGTCCGCAGCTGTGGTGCCATTTATGATATAATGGATCCTGTTCCGGCTTAAGCGAGAGCGATTGCTCCATTTTTTCATCATGAATATAGGGTCGATTCAATTGGGAGACAGGCCTGTGCTGCTTGCGCCGATGGAGGATGTTACAGACGCATCCTTCAGGGGGATATGCCGCGAGCTGGGCGCAGACATGGTATATACGGAATTCGTGCCTGCCGAGGGTCTGATAAGGGATGCGAAAAAGGCTATTGACAAACTGAGAACCTACGATGAGGAAGCGCCAATCGGGATACAGATATATGGCAGCGATCCCGATGCCATGGTGGAGGCTGCCAAGATGGCCGATCACGCCGATGAGATTGCCGGAGGTCATGGGGCTGACCTGATAGACATCAATTTCGGCTGTCCTGTCAGCAAGATAGCCATAAGGGGGGCCGGCTCGGGAATGATGCGCGAGCCGGACAAGATGGTCATGATTACTAAGCGCATAGTCGAAGCCGTTCGCAAGCCGGTGACCGTGAAGACTCGCCTGGGATGGGACGACAAGAGCAAAATCATCGTCGAGCTGGCTGAGAGGCTTCAGGATGCCGGCATCCAGGCTCTGACAATTCATGGACGGACTCGTTGCCAGATGTACAAAGGGGAGGCGGATTGGTCGCTCATCGGCGAGGTGAAGCGGAACCCTCGCATGCATATTCCTATAATAGGCAATGGGGACATAACTTCGGCTCGCAAGGCAAAGGCAGCGTTTGACGAATATGGCGTCGATGGGATAATGGTGGCGAGGGCTTCATTCGGGCACCCTTGGATATTCAAGGAAATAAAGCATTTCATGGAGACAGGGGAGGAGCTTCCGCCGCTGGGGGTTCGGGAGAGGGTGGATCTCGCAAAACGCCATTTCGCTCTTTCCGTGCAGATGAAGGGCGTGCCTAGGGGGGTGTATGAGATGCGCCGCCATCTTTCCTGCTATTTCAAAGGGCTTCCGGATTTCAAGGATGTCAGAATGAGGCTGGTTACGGAAAATGACCCTGACAAGGTGGTTGAAACGCTTGAATATATTGCCGAGCGGTGGGGGAGCAGCGCGATTGAGGAAAATTCTAATGTCTACGGAATAAAATAGTTTCCAAAGTGCGTCATGCTGATGTGAAAATGTGGTTTTTTCCTATTTTTTTGTATCTTTGCGACCTATGCTGGAGAAGGTCATTCTTGCACCATATTATTTTACGCTCAAGCTGAGGCATTTTCTGTACGACAAGGGCATATTCAAAGTAAGCACTTGCGAAGTGCCTACTATCTGCGTGGGTAATATCACCGCAGGCGGTACGGGCAAGACCCCCCACACCGAGATGATACTCCGTCTCCTCCTCCATTCCGATGACTGGGCGTACAGCAATATCGCAGAGCTTTCCAGGGGACACAAGCGCATGAGCGGTGGATTCCAGCTGGTTTCTAGGGATGGTAATGTCAATGAATATGGCGACGAGGCTCTCCAGATAAAGAAAAAATTCCCTAGCGTCGTGGTGGCTGTGGAC
>Ga0256404_1006670_pt1 | contig 18859 bp, 15 predicted proteins | sample RumenRJG_01DNA_FD_185990 | JGI IMG/M metagenome (GOLD analysis project Ga0256404, IMG submission 185990) | Bovine rumen microbial communities from Lethbridge, Alberta, Canada - RJG_01 | ecosystem: Host-associated > Mammals > Digestive system > Stomach > Rumen | place: Canada: Alberta | collected...
TCAGATTGTACAGCTCATTTGGCTTTAAAGTGTTTAAAAAGAAATGCTTCAAGCATTTCGGAATAAAAAGAGGCATGAGAAACATGGAATTAATCTTAAAAGATTAATTCATATTCCCATATGGAATTACTTTTCTTTAATTAAATTCAATATGAGATTGCTATTTTTTAAATAAATCTAATATTGAATTACTATTTTTCAAATAAAAAAATAAAAAAAGAGTTTATTTTCTTCTGCGTGCGAATTCATCAAGGATTTCATCGAATTCCACGCCTTTATATACAAGAAGAAGCATTGTATGGAAAATCAAGTCCACAGATTCCCAGACAAGGTCCTCATCATTCTTTGCAGCGATAATGGTCTCAGCACACTCTTCACCTATCTTCTCAAGTATCTTGTCTACCGCCTTCTTATCGCTGTCCTGCATGATATTGGAGGTATATGAATCTATGGGATTGTCTCTGCGACTTTCCAATACTTCATAAACTTCACGTATGATTTTTTCATCACTCATTTTGATACCTTCTTCAAATTATAGTGGTTTACCTTTTTGTTATGGAGTATTTATACATAATTTTTCATAATTAAAAGACAAAAAAATAAAAAATTAGTTTTTAGAGGATTTTATGGTTTCAGTCAAGGCAATCAGAGGATGCTGGTCCTCTTCAATAATATTGATGTCGCTGAATTTCTCCAATCCCTGTCTTTCGGCTGTGCGTTCAAGACCCAGTTTTATGTCTCTTTGGAGGTCTATTACATATGAATCGATTCTATCAAGACCTAATTGAGTTGAAGCTACTGCCCTGTGGTGTCCATCTACCAGGATATAGCGGTCTCCGGTTTTTACAACAATTGCAGGTTCGGCTAATCCTCTCTTAAGTTCGTAAACCCTTCCCTGCAGTTCATCGGCATATACTCTGTCCTGTGTCGGGGTTAGGAGTTCAACTGGAACCTGCTCTCTAGTAAGAAGGGTTTTGATATCGTATAATTGCTCCATACTTGTTTTAAATGCATTCACCTTTGTAGGGGTTGACCTCTCGATATGTGAGCGGACCATGTCGGTATTGGTGATGATTCCCTTCACATGCCTGTCATTATCGACTACTGGAAGACGTGACACTCCATGGCGGAACATTACTCTTGAGGCATCGTTGATTGACATGTCTTCCTTGATCACTCTGACTTCCTTGCTCATCACATCTTCTATATGTCCATTTCCCCATTCCTTGAGGAGCAGGTCGAATGCGGTGACGATTCCGACAATCTTGTCATCCTCATCAACTACAGGATAGCCGTCGTGCTTGGTCTTCTTCATTGTTTTAATGACTTGCTCGTTTGGAGTATCCTCTCTTACTGTAATAACGTTTTTTGTCATGTAATCTTTAACAAATGATTTGATTTCATTGCCCATTTTCACATCTCCAATGATTTAAGGTTCTCTACCCATTTTTCAAGAATAGAATTTATTAATTTTAGGTGAGAGAACTAGCTGTCCGCTATTTTATTTATTCCTCAAGCAATTCTTTCAATATTTTAACAGTCTCGCGAGGGTCGGCTTTTCCCCTGGTCAGTCTCATGACCTGTCCCATCAGGAAGTTCAGGGAAGCTTTTTCACCATTGTGGTAGTCCTCTACAGCCTTAGGGTTTTCTTCAACAGCCTGTTTTGCAGCAGCCTGGACCTCGTCATCTTTTACAACTCCAATCAATCCGAGCTCTTCAGCAATCTGCTTTGGAGTCTGCTTGTTGTTAGGCATTTGCTCGACAATTCTCTGGCCTGCTTTTGTGGTAATCTCCTTGTTGAGGAGCATGTTGAATAACTCAATCAGGTCGTCTGCAAGTATTCCGCTGTCTGCAAAGTCCATTTTATTGTAGGTGAGAACTCTTTTAAGCTCGTCTCTCATCCATTTTGCAGCGAATTTAGGGTCCACTTCCTTGGCCACTTCTTCATATACTTGAGCGAGGTCGAGTTCTGAAGTAAGGACCTTTGCGGATTCCTCATCAATGCCGTATTCTTCAACGAATCTCTTAACCTTGTTGTGAGGAGCTTCAGGCATGACTTCGAGTATTTCGTTGATCTGTTCGTCTGTGATTTTCATTGGAGGAAGGTCAGGATCTGGAATGAATCTGTAATCGTCAGCATCTTCTTTCTTTCTCATTCCAACGGTGATCATCTGGGATTCAAGGTATGCTCTGGTTTCCTGCTGGACTTCGTGGCCTCTCTTAACGAGGTTCTTCTGTCTTACGACTTCGAATTTCAAAGCCTTGTATGCACCTTTGATGGAGTTGATGTTTTTCATTTCCACTCTGTTTCCTCCGTTGATGGAGACGTTTACATCAGCTCTCATGGTACCTTCTCCACGAGCTCCGCCACTGTATTGCAATACTCTGATAAGCTCTTTGAGGAAGTTACGTGCTTCTTCAGGTGAGTGCATATCAGGTTCTGTTACAATCTCGATAAGAGGGATTCCTGAACGGTTGAAGTCAACAATACCTTTATCCGGCTTGTATTGTCCCGGGTCTTCTTCCATGTGTATCTCATGGATTCTGACTCCATTCAATTCTCCGTCGTATCCTATAGGAACTGAGGTCTTCTGGTATCCGCTAGGAAGGTCAGGGTAATCGTAGTGTTTTCTCATGAAATAAGTGAAGTTCTTGTCTATTTTACAGTTGAGCATTAATGAAATCATCAAAGCGTTTTCAATAGCCTTTTCATTAGTTGGGTAAGGCTTTGCGCCTGGCTGGTTCAAGCATACAGGACAGACATTTGTGTTTGCCGGAGCTTCCTGGTAGTTTGTAGGACAGTCGCAAAATAATTTTGAGTCGGTTTCAAGTTGCACGTGGATTTCAAGTCCACACATCATATCTACGTCTATAGTAATTCCTCCAATCGAATTAGTATTAAATAAGTATTATTTTTTGGTATTAATCGAATTTCAAACTTAATAGTTTAAAATTTTGTTATAAAAAATTTACACTATGATAATTTATATTGATTATATTTTATAAATATTGTCTTTTATATTATTTATATAAAAATAGGGTATGCAATATTGGGATATAGGTAATGTTATTTTACAATTTTTATATAAAAATAGCGGTTTACAATTTTTTATTCGTTAAGAATGGTGCTTTTAAATCAATAAATTAATTAAAGAATAATTTTTAGTTTTTTATTCTTTAATTTTCATAAAAAAGGTTATGGGCTTTTAGATTATAGTTTTAATTGGGATTTACTGGAATTTGTTTTTCAAAGAGTCTTTAATGTATCTTTTTATGTATCTGTCAAGCTTTGGATCCACTTCGCTTTTTTCAGGACCCAGTCTGCTTTTGTCGGTAAATGTTCCCTTCAAGCTTCTTCCAGTCCATTTGATCTCTTCCTCAACTCTTTTGCCGTATTTTGTGCCGAACATCTTGAACAATGGGAATTTGGTTATTCCATTGGCTCCGCTTAGAATCAAAACGCCGATGTTTGCAAGATTGTCGGTCCATGTGCCGCAGATGATTTCCAAGTCTGGAAATGCTAGTCTTACTGTGGATACGACTTTGGCATAGTAGAGGGATGCAGGCTGTGAGCTGTTTGCATAAATGGTTTCAGGATGGGGGTTCAGGGAGTAGAAGATAACCCTGTCGATTTCATGTTCTTTTATATAATCTATCAGGTAACTCACATCTTCAAAGCTTTCGCCAAGTCCCAGAATTATGGTTATGGCCTTTTTAAATCCTAAATCTCCTGCCTTGTCAAGCATGGCGCTTATTTGGTCAAGAGGCTTGCTTGGACAGACTTCCTTTTGAAATTCAGGGTTCGCCGCTTCCACGGCTCCTGTAATCCCCTTGATTTCCTCTCCATACTCTTCCAATTCCTCTGTGATTCCTGTATTGAGCCAGACTCCATCGCCGGTGATGTCATGAATGTTTTGAGCTATTGACTTTATTTCCTGTGTTGTAAATGACTTGTAGCCTCCTGAGAGGAATTCGATATTCCATCCCAGGCGGTGGCACATTTCGGCTTCAGCCAGAATGTTGCCGACTCTGCGTCTTGCCTTTTGAGGCTCTTTGATCTTGTCTTTTTGAGTGCTCATGTAGCAGAACTTGCAGTCTCCCTTGTCGCACCACCAGCTTAGGAAAACAGCTCTCTCCAGACTTATTTCATTGTACCCTTTTTTTAATGAGAGATTATTTGCCCTGTTTATTAATGAAAGTATTTCCGCGCTATCGATATCTTCCATGAGATCATCCTTGAATTTTTTAATTTTTTATAATCTGATGTTTTCTTATTTATTATATTTCTTTTAATACTATTATTATTTGTGTTGGATAATAACCTTATTTTGCTTTACTATTGGATTTTTTATTTTTCCAATCCCCTCTTTTTGATTTTAAGGTATAGTTCAAAAAATGGAAAAGTTTAAATATAATGTTTACCAACATATTAATACTGTGAAATTACAGTAATTTAATATGTTTGATTGTGCAAGCATGGGTTTGTTTGCCGTCGTAGCTCAGTAGGTAGAGCGTTCGGCTGTTAACCGATTGGTCACAGGTTCGAGTCCTGTCGACGGCGTTTTTGGGCCCATAGCTTAGCCAGGTAGAGCGCTCGGCTCATAACCGGGATGTCATGGGTTCGAATCCCATTGGGCCCATTGTACGATCTTATGTATTAATAGTTTTGTAGCTCCGGTGGTGTAGTCCGGCCAATCATTTCGGCCTTTCGAGCCGAAGACTCGGGTTCGAATCCCGGCCGGAGCATTTTTTTTATATAGTTAGATTTTTTGGGAATCCCCTCCCTCTCTTTAAGCGGGGGTGCCCGAGCGGCCAAAGGGGACAGGCTTAGGACCTGTTGGCGAAGGTCTTCCAGGGTTCGAATCCCTGCTCCCGCATAATCTAATATTTTTTGTTTTAAATCTGCCGGGGTAGGGTAGGTGGTCATCCTACAGGACTGTGGATCCTGTGACTCGGGTTCGAATCTCGGCTCCGGCCCCATTTTTTTTAATACTGTTTTTATTTTTCAACTTTTTTTCTGTTTTAGGTTTTTTTCAACTTCATTTAGACTATTAGATTTGATTTTTAGCTATTTTTGCTTAATTTTTTTATATGCCTTATTGATTTAATTTGCAATTGAAATTTTTAAAATATTACTTTTCAAATGCTAGCACTAGTTTAATATTTATAAAAAAATAAAATTATTAGCAATAATTTAAAATAATGGTTGCATTTTAGATTAAAATTTAAAAATTATCACCATTTTTAAAATGAAAATGGGATGTATATAATTTTAAAATAAAAAGTGGGTTTAATATGGCAAAGAAAGGTTCAGCCGAGGAAAGAGATTTGGTTCATAAACTATGGGACAGGCATTTCGCAGCTATGAGGGCTCCTGCTTCAGGTGGAGCTACTAAAAAGCCATTGCCTGATGTCATAGCTGGAAATGGCAAGATATATCTGGCTATTGAAGTAAAAACAACAACAAAGGATAAGATCTATATAGATGCTCCTCAGATAGATGCCCTTGTTGAATTTTCAAACATCTTCGGAGCGACTCCGTATCTGGGTGCGAAATTCAAGCATACTAAATGGCTGTTTTTATCTCCGGAGATGATTCAAAGAACCAAAAATGGAAATTATAAGGTGGAAAAAGCGTACTCTTTGGAAAAAGCTTTGGAAATCGATGAAATCTGCGGATTTGACAGACAAGTTAAATTTTGATTATTAAATATGGCTTTTTGTTTTGGATTAATAGATTCATTTTTTTTAATTTCATTCTTAATTTTCCCTATTAATCAATAACTTTATATATTATTAAAACATAATTTTAATTACTGTATTTTTAATTGCCAAGATAGCTTAGAGGCGAAGCGGTTGGCTGCAGACCAATTACACGGGAGTTCAAATCTCTCTCTTGGCTTCAATTAGTTAATTTCGCTGCTGAATTAGCTAATTTTGAATTATGGGGTTATGGTGTAACCAGGCAGCATCGGGGACTCCAGTTGTCTTTGAAGAAATACGCGTAGTCTGATCAGTAAGGAATTGGTGATGTGATGACCAATTGGAGTACTGAGGCAAGAGAAATCCCCGGATTGGGGTTCAAATCCCTGTGACCCCATTTTTACTCTATTTTTTAATATTTTTATTTCATTATTTACACGTGTTTTTGCATATTTTATTTTTAAACGGTTTTTTCGCTATTGATTCTATTTTCCATTTTTATCTGCTTTTTTTTAGAAATTCAAAAAACTATATCTATTAGATTTTTAAAAAGATATACTAACTAGAACATGAGGTATTCTTTATGGAAAAAATTAATAATGTTTATTGTATTGCCGGCATGATGGCGGATTCCAACTGCTATTTGATTGACAATAGCGAAAATGATTCTGATTTTGATTATATTCTTGTAGATACTGGAGTCGGAGGAAGCGGAGACTATTTCTCTTCTCAGTTAAGTGAAATAGGCCTTTCAATGGAAGACATCGACCTGGTGGTAAACACCCACTGTCATTATGATCATGTAGGAGGCAATTATCTCTTTCCAAATGCAAAAATCGCTATAGGTACAATAGACGGCGACAGCCTTGAAGATCCTGAAAGCCCGATACCAATATGCTTTGTTCCTACAAGGGAGATTAAAAGGCGTGATGTCGACATAAGACTCAAGGAAGGAGACAGAATAGCAGATTTTGAAGTTCTCGAAACACCTGGACATACAGCAGGAGGAATATCATTATTCGATGGCTCAATATTGATATCTGGAGATACAATATTCTCCCACGGAGGAGTAGGCAGAATGGATATTGGCGGAAACATGGAGGACATGAAGAACTCACTGGACAAATTATCAAAACTTGATGTTGAATATCTGCTTTCAGGTCATGGTCCATGGGTTTCCAATGCAAATGAACATATTAAAATGTCTGTTGGTGGTTTTTACTTTTAAAAAAAGTCAAGAACTAATAATTTTAATTTCATAATAAAAAATCCGATTTAAATTAAATTAAAAATTTATAATAATCTAAAAAACAAGTTTTTTTTAAAATAATAAAAAAATAGAAAGGGGTTGTGAGAAATTATCCGAATAATCTTCTCTCGCCCATGAACTTTTGTTCAGCTTTTTTAAACGCATTTCTTTTTACAAGAATGGATATCTTATCTCCATTGCTTAAGATATCATCAGGCTGGGGAATTTCAATTCCCTCATCTTCGTTTTTAGATATGATGATGTAATCTTCAGTAGGGGATAAGTCGCCTATCCTTTTTCCAAAGATTTTTGAATTCTTAATGGTCATATCAAGGATTTCAGCAGTTCCTTTTCCAAATGTCATCAAGTCAGCCACATTAGGCCTAGTAATGACTTTTTCCAAAAATCCTGCAGCAGTTCTCTCAGGACTGATTACCTTGTCGATTCCAACTTTCTTAAATGCCTCTTCATGGTCCGGATCGCTTACTCTTGCAATAATCTGTCCGGTCATGTACTCCTTGACAAGAATGGAAGATAGCAGGTTTGACTCGTCATTTCCAGTGCTTGCTACAAAAACATCGGCATCTTCAATATTGGCTTCCTCCAATGTCTTGGTATCTGTTCCATTTCCATGAATAACCATGGCATCAAGTTCTGTTGAAGCAATATCACATAATTCCTCATCGCTTTCAATAATTGTAACATCATAACCATGTTTAATTAAACGGTCCGCAAGGGAAAGCCCTACACGACCTCCACCCATAATCACAATATACATTACAACCACCTTAAATAATTATTTCCCTAAAATTTGTAAAAGAATTCACATTCTTTAAATATTTTTATAAATTTGTAAAAGAATTCACATTCTTTAAATATTTTTATAAATTTGTAAAAGAATTCACATTCTAAAAAATCAATATTCCCATAAATCTCAATAATATGCATATTGATATTATCAATATATCTATTTATATTAATAAATTTTTCTAGTTTTTTTGAATTTTTCTCGGTTTTATTATAAAAGTAGATTGTTTTGATTATATTTTTTCTATAAAAAATAGGATGTTTTTCTTTTTGAATAAAAAATAGTTTTTTGCTCTTAAAACTAAAATTTTTTAATAAATAATAGTTTAAAAGTCTTGTTTTTGTGTTCTGTTTATCAAGTTCTTCTTAACCTTCCTTGGAGAAGCCAGTTCGATAAATGTTCTAAAGACTACCAGAACAGGAATGATTTCAAGTCTTCCAAGCCACATCAGGAATATCAAGGTGATTTTAGGAATCATAGGCAGTCCTCCCCAGACTATGCCTGTGCTCAATCCATTATTGCTTATGATGGAAACCACATCGAATAATGCATTCAATGGGTCGAGTCCATAGAAACAGAGTATCACCCATCCAAATACCAGAAATATGAAGTAGATTGAGATGTATGCTCCCGCCTCTCTTACCTCTCGCTCTGTAAGCTTCTTTCCTGCAATTTTGGTAGGTATCACTCTTCCTTCAGGAGATACGATGCTTGAAATGGTATGGTTTATTCCCTTGAGCACTGTGATGAACCGGACTATCTTCAATCCACCACCGGTGGATCCTGCTGAACTTCCAATGACCATCAATGCCATTAATAGTATAAGTGTTGAGCCATGCCATGTGCTTATTGTCTGTGCTGTGCTTATGTTGGACCCTGTGGTTGTCACTGCTGAAACCACATGGAACAGTATATCCATTGGCACGATGCCGCTGTTTGTGAGGAATATCACGATTGAGAAGAATAGGATGAATGAAGCCATGACTCTGAACTGGATATCTTTAAAAATGGATTTTCCCTTGGTTTTTATAACCTTGTAGTGAACATTGAAGCTTACCGCACCTAGAATCATTAAAAACATGGTGATGACATAGATGATATTGTTCTGGTAGAATCCCACATTCAGATTCTTGATGCTCATTCCACCTGTTGATATGCTTGTGAATGCAAGGTTTACAGCATCAAAAACCGGAAGCCCTGCAAGAATATAAAGGGCGATTCCAAAACCTGTATAAATCAGATAGATCTCCAGGGTTTTCTTCAAGGTGTTTGCAATGCTCGGCTTGATTTTCTCCTCCCTTGCTTCTGATTTGTACAATCTTGCCGCAGCAGTTCCTGATCTAATCAGTATTCCAATGAATATGATTACTACTCCAAGACCTCCAACCCATTGTTCCAGGCTTCTCAGGAACAGTATTGAGTATGGAAGAACTTCTACATTCACAAAGAATGTCATTCCGCTTCCGGTCCATGCGGACATGTTTTCAAAAAGAGCGTCTACAAAGTGTATGTTCAGGCAGGCCATCATTATCACAGCACCGATAAGAGTTGCCCACAGCCATGCAAAAGATGATATGAACATCCCATGCTTCAGCTTGAGATTTGCATATTTCTTGAAATTCTTATGCAATGCTACTCCTAATGCTATGGAGCATAATGCAGGAGCCATTAGGGGTAATATGTATTCGAATTCACCATAAATCAATGCAACAATCACAGGCAGCAGCAATACGATGCCTATGCCCTGCATTAGAATGCCTAGAAAATGAAAAATAGTGAGGGCATCCGCCTTGGTGAAATATCTCCTTGCCATAAGTTATGATTTGTTATTAATATATTTAAAATTTGTTATGTATGTAAACTTATGTATTGGTGATTTCAAATCTATTTTTTCATATAAAAATCATTTTAGTGGCTTATATTTTGAATTTGGGATTATTTCACAAGTTTGAATTTTAATTTTAGATTTGTCTTCTAGTGGGATTTGCATTTTTTCATACTGGATTTTCTAAAAAATTTAAATATATAATTTTAAATAAATGTATTAATAAATTATTATTATTGTAATTGAGCAGTGATTTATTAATTATCATTGTTGTAATTGAGCAATTAATTAATAAATTATATTGTAATTTAGATTTAGTGTATTAATTTTTATTATCATATCTAGGATTATTATGAGGGCGGAAATATGAAGAACAGGTATACTATTTTGCTATTGATAGTTGGTGTAGGCATAATGCTTGCCATGTTATATTTCATTGGTCTTGAGGATGTTTTATCCGCATTGGCAATGTCAAATCTCTATCTTGTTCTTCTTGCTATTCTAGTGCAGATTTTCACTTATTACCTTTATACATTCAGGTGGTATCTCATCAATGAGGCTGCAGGAATCAACAAGGGAGTAAGGGAGCTCCTTCCAATGGTAATGGTAAGCCTTGCCGTAAACAACCTCACCCCTAGTGGAAGAGGCGGAGGAGAGCCTGTAAGGGCTTATATTTTAAGCAAGAATAGTGAATATCATTTCAAGGACACTTTTGCAACAGTAGTTGCAGACAGAGCCATGGATACTTTTCCTTTCCTTCTTCTGGCTATTGTCACAATTATTGGAATCATATTCAGCTTCAAACTCGCTACTGTCTGGATTGTAATTTTTATCCTCGCTGTTGCAGCAATCACCGCTCTTGTAGCTATAATAATATACATGTGTGTGAACGAGGCATTTGGAGATAAACTGATCGGCTGGATAATCAGACTGGTTCGCAGGTTCTATAAGAATTATTCCCAATCCACAGAAGATTTGATTGTAGATAGCGTAAGGGGTTTTCAGAAGACAATGAATTTCCTTCTCAGGGACAAAAAAGTTCTTTATTATGCCCTTCCATTGTCATTTGTCATATGGGGAATGGAAATATTCCGAGTATATCTTGTATTTTTAGCCTTTGGAGCCAATGTTTCACTTATTTCAATTGGGGAAGTATTTATAGCAGCAACACTTGTAGGAATGATTCCTCTTTTACCTGGTGGACTCGGCGCTGTTGATGGAGTAATGATTCTCTTATATGCGAATGCTGGAATAACAGCTTCTGTCAGTGCGGCTGCGACAGTAATTGAGAGATTGATTTCATTCTGGATGGCAACTATCATTGGGGTATTTATCATGCCGATGTATGGTGGGTCTCTCTTGGAAGAGGCTATGGGCAAAGTGGCTGCTAATAAAGAGCTCGACGATTCCAGTAAAAAACAGGATGCCGAAGTCTTGAGCGAGTCTGTGGATTCAATTGATAGTGTGGATGATTCTATGGATTCTGTTTCTGGCGAGTCTGTGGGTTCTGTTTCTGAGGAGTCTGGTGATTCTGTTGAGAATGCCCATGAAGAGCAATGATCATTTCAACTAGTAATCTGGCTATAAGAAAACCTATTATTTTTTTCTATTATTTTATTTTAAAAAATTTCAAAAATCACTTTTTTTTAAAATTTTTTCCAGATTTCCAAAGATTAAATAGAAAACTTTATTTTAATTAGTAAATATAATTTAAATTGTTATAAGGAATTAGTTTTATTGATAATTTTTTTAAATTGTTTTTAGTCTAATCCTTAACTTAACTAAAATTGGTGAAATAATGGAAATTAACGGTGTAAAAATACAAGATACCTTTGCTGAAGGTTTCGGAATTAAAGTATCTAGAATGATTATTACCGCTGCTACCAAACATTTGGCTAAAATTGCAGCTACTGAAGCTACCGGATTCGCTACTTCAGTTATCGGATGTCCTGCAGAAGCAGGTATTGACCAATACATTCCTCCAACTGAATCTCCAGATGGAAGACCTGGTTACGCAATCATGATCTGCCACATGTCTAAAAAAGCTTTAGGCGGACAAATCATGGACAGAATCGGTCAATGTGTTTTAACTGCTCCTACTGCAGCAGCATTCAACGCTCTTGAAAGTGAAGAATCCTTCCCAACAGGAAAACAACTCAAATTCTTCGGTGACGGATACGAAACTGAAAAAGAAGTAAACGGAAAGAAAATGCATGTTATTCCAATCATGTCTGGTGACTTCTTAGTAGAAGATGAAATGGGTTGGAAAGACGGAGTAGCTGGTGGAAACTTCTTCATTATGGCTGACAGTCAAATGGCTTCCATTGTTGCTGCTGAAGCTGCTGTAGATGCTATTCACGCAGTTCCTGGTGTAATCACTCCTTTCTCAGGCGGTATGGTTGCTTCTGGTTCCAAAACCGGATCAAAATACTCTTTCATGAGCGCATCCACCAACGAAAAGGAATGTGTAACATTAAAAGACCAAGTAGACACTGAATTACCTGAAAACGTATTCGGAAACATGGAAATCGTTATCGACGGTGTTGACGAAGAATCAGTCAGAGCTGCTATGAAAGCAGGTATTGAAGCTGCTTGTCAAGTACCTGGTGTTCTTGAAATCGGTGCAGGTAACTACGGCGGAAGCTTAGGTCCTTACCAAATCCACTTACAAGACTTATAAGATTTTTAATTAATACCTTTTAGGTATTTAAACAAGTTTAGTTATGATTCATTTCATAACTAATTTTCTTATTTTTTAGATTTCATTACCGGCGAATTCGCTCTTTTTAGATAAATCATTTATTCATAATTTATGCTCTTTTTGATACATTAACTCTATTTAAAGCTATTATCATTTTAAAAAAAGAAAAAATATTAAAATGATGATGGGAATGGTGGTTTTTCTACTCAATATTGATGTCGTGTTTGTCAATAAACTGACTGAATTTCTCATCGTTTATTTTTAAAATATCATCATCAGACATGTTGACTCCAACAAGCAATCCTGCTTCCTTCAACTCTTTAACTGCCTTGTTTAGAGCTTCCTGATCAGGTCCGCTTATCTTGTGGGAGTGAAGGCCTTCATTCAATCTTTGCATGATCTTTAATGAATTAAGTGCTGAAGGGTTGGTTTTTGAATATTTCAACAGCTCTTCCTTGCTTTTAACCCCTATTTTTCTAATGAAAGGCTTTTCAACACCTGGGAAATGGTATTCAATATCCTCAAATGTGCATTCGTTGCCTAATATTATGTCGATTTCCTTTTCAGTATCTCCGGGTTTGTGCTTGGTGGTTACTCTCATGAGATATGGCTGGACAGATGCTAAAAAGAGTTCGCTTCCTCCGCTTGCCTCTGGAGATATTACCTTGTCTGCTCCTGCATTGTATAATCTGTGGACATTTGAACTTCTGCTCGCCCTTGCCACAATCCATGTGTCTTCAGTCACATCCCTAATGCTTAATGCGATATAGATGTTGTGGACATCGCTTCCAGTTGTCAGTATCAATCCATTGGCCTTTTTGATATTGAATTTCTTCATTATTTCAGGATTTGACGCATCTCCATGGAGGATGACTATGTTTTCATCTGAGCTGATTTCATCGTTATTCTGCAGGCTTTCTATTACATTCGGGTCCTTGTCGATTACAATGACATTCTGGTTTCTTTTCATAAGTTCATCCAGAACTACAGAACCTACTCTCCCATATCCGCATAAGATATAATGGTTGTTCATGTGTTCTATTTTTCTTTTCATAATTGAATCACTTCTTGCCTCGTTTAATTTAAGAGTGATGTTCCTCATAACCGTACTTATGATAACTGCTATTGTTCCGATTCCAGCAAATGCCAGTGTTGTTACAAAGGCCTTTTGCAGATTTGTCACAGGAACAATGTCCCCATAGCCTATTGTAGCTATTGTTTCAAAGGTAAAATATATTGCATCGACTATGTCAAGCTGCATTATAAAAATGGAGCCTAAGATGCCGTATGCAAATATTATGATGAGAATGACTATTCCATAAAGGGTTATTCGAAATGAGAATTCTTTCATTGAATTTATTTCATCATCAGAATCATACATATTAATGCCTTTTTTATAATTTTATATTTTTTTTGCGTATTTTCCAATTTTTAATCATTTCAGTAAACAAATTATTTTTCCATAAACAGCATATGAGAAAAACATTCATTTATATAATAATTTATAAACTATTTAATATTTAAAAATATATAGTTATAATTGAAAAATCTTAAAATGAATTTTTTTCTTTCAAATTTATTATTATTAATTTTAGGTGATATGATGGATCCAATTGATATGATGGTTGCAGACCATAATTGTGAATATCTGGGGCTTTCCCGCTTGTGCTTGATGGAAAATGCAGGCAAATCAATATCTGATGAAGTGGCCACTCTTGCCACATTCAAATTTTCATATCCTGTCAAGATTCTCATTTTTACAGGTTCCGGTGGAAATGGAGGAGATGGTTTTGTAGCAGCAAGGCATTTGCTCAACAGGGGCTTTGAAGTTGAAGTATATGCTCTTAATTCACAAGCCGAGATTAAATCTGATGATGCGCTTGCAAATCTCAATATTCTATTGAATATGGCTCCTAGAGTCTCACGCTTGTCAGTTAATTTCATTAAGGACTCTTCAGATTTAGACAATTTGAAAATAGATTCCAATGACAGCTACATAATTCTTGATTGTCTTTTAGGCACAGGAATTAAGGGAAAACTCCGCTCCAAGGTTAGAAGAGCTGTTGAATTAATGAACGAGCTTAAAGGCATAAGGGTGGCTATTGATGTTCCATCAGGCCTTAATCCATTAACTGGAGAGATTTCTGACATTGCTGTTGCAGCTGATTACACAGTATGCTTCCACAAGGTTAAAACAGGTGTTAGAATTGCTGGAGAAGAGGATGTGGGAGGAATCATAACCTGCGATATAGGAATTCCTTTAGAAGCGGAACTCTATGTTGAAGGAGGGGACCTGCTTAGATTTAAGAATCGTTCTCCAGATTCACATAAAGGCAATAACGGACGGGTTTTAATTGTAGGAGGAAGCAAGGATTTCTACGGCGCTCCTGCAATAGCAGGCAAGGCTGCAATAGCAACAGGAGCAGATTTAATATACATATATGCTCCAAAAGATGCAGCGCTTGCGATTAAATCAATTTCTGAAGACTTTATTGTTGAAGAGGCCAAAGGAGATTACTTGTCAATGGATGATTTGGATAATATTCTTGAATTGTCTAAAAAAGCGGATGCTGTTTTGCTGGGGCCTGGATCCAGTCAGGATGAAGCTACTGCAAAACTGTTCAACACTCTTGCATTCAAACTTGACAAGCCTCTTGTTGTCGATGCAGATGCTTTGAAATTAATCGATTTCAAATTAATTTCAAATAAGGAGGATTTGATTATAACTCCTCATCTTTTTGAATTCAAAACATTCTTTAAAGGGGTTATAGAGGAAAAAGGAATAGATTTGGATAAAGTGGTTGAATTAAGCTCAGAAGATAATTCAAACTTTAAAAAGGTAAATGAAAAGATTGATGCTTTAAGGTCCATCACCAAGTCAATCAAAGGTTCTGTAATCCTTAAAGGACAATATGATTATATTTTCAATCAGACAAAGGTGAAGATAAACAGAACAGGCAATGCAGGCATGACTGCTGGCGGAACAGGAGATGCTTTAGCAGGAATCTGTCTGAGTCTTTTATCTCAGGGTCTTGGTCCATTTGATGCGGCTATTCTTGCTCCATACTTTAATGGAAAGGCAGGAGACCTCGCAAAAGAGGAAATAGGCTATGGATTTGGAGCTGAGGACCTGACACATTATCTAGCGGTCTTCATGAAGGATTTAAATTAGATTTTTTAAAATAAACAAGCAGGATAGTATTTTTTATCAAAATTGTTTTGCTTGTTTTATAAACTTTTGATTTGTTTTTTAAATATTTTCTTACTTGGAGGCATTATTATCACTGATTTAGTCAAGGCCGTGTTTAGAAACAGGGCCAATCGTTTCATTGCAGAAGTAGAAATGGATGGAAAACTTGAAAGGGCTCATCTGCCGAATACTGGCCGATGCAAAGAGCTTTTAATAGATGGCGCTACAGTTTATCTTCTTCCAAGCGACAATCCAAACCGCAAAACCAGATATTCTCTTTTCTTGGTGGAAAACAATGGTGCTTTGGTTGCCATGTATTCCCAGCAGGCAAGCGGGATAGTCATTGATGCAATCAAGAAGAACAAGATAGCCGAACTTTCAGGATACTCTGTCATTGAAGCTGAAAAAACTATCGACAATTCTCGAATTGATATTTATCTTGCAAATGAGGAAAATGGCCGTCTAGTTGATGAGACTTATGTGGAAGTCAAATCGGTGACATTAATCAAGGATGGAAAAGCCCAGTTTCCAGATGCTCCAACAGAAAGAGGCCGCAAGCATTTAAGAGAGCTTATTGAACTTAAAAAGAGGGGAATCCGTGCAGTTGTATTCTTTTTGATTGAACATCCCAATGGAAACAGTTTCCGTCCTAACTGGGAAAATGATCCCGAATTTTCCAAAACTCTAAACGAAGCCTATGATGCCGGTGTTGAAATAGTGATTTATAAGACAGAAAATACTTTGGAGAGTATTGAAGTTACTGGCGAAGCCTTGGATTTTGATTTAAGTATATAATTTTTATTTTTTTTCAAATTTGATTCTTTTTATATCTTTTAATTTACCTATTTTTCTAATTTTTAGATTCTTTTAGATGAAAAACAAGTCTTAAAAAAACGTTTTTATATATTCAAACTAAATAATCTTAAAAAAAGCATGTTTTTAGTTTTATACAATTAAAAAAATGGTTTAAAAAAGTCGAGAATAACCTGTTAAAAAAGTTAATAGTAATATGTAAAAAAAGTCGTGAATAATCAGTTAAAAAAGTCGAGAATAATATGTAAAGGTTTAATTTTTTAAAAAAAACATATGTAAAGGGGGTGATATGTAATTAACACATATTATTCTCTGTGTGTATTTTAATTTTTAATCTTATATAAAATTTTTGTTAGTTATATTAAGGTTCATAATTAAAACAATATAAAATAAAAAACTGCATGTTTCATTTATCTAGGATTATGAGATAAGAAAATTAATTTGGGATTATGAGATAAGAAATTTAAAAAATAGTAAAAAAAGAAAGAAAAAATAATTAAATAAAATTATTTAATTATCTGTTTAATTTTTGATAGTTTGCAGCTTGAAGTCCGTGGTATTTAATCATTCCCTCGACTTCTCTCTGGTCGGTTTCCTTGTCTTCAAAGGTAATCTGCTCGATGCTGTGCAGGCTGAAATCGGATTCTCTGCTAACCGGCATTATTGATCCCTTGTATAATCTCATTACGACCTTTCCGCTGACTCTTGACTGCATGGAATCAATAGCCTGGTCAAGGTCTTCTCTTAAAGGCTCCTGCCATAATGCATTGTAGACAAGGTCTGCATATAATGTGCTCATGTATTCTGCAAATCTGAGCTCGTCCTTGGTTAAAACAAGTTCTTCTAAAGCCTGGTGAGCTGCAATCAATAATTTAGCTCCTGGAACTTCATAGTTCTCTCTGCTTTTAAGGCCGATCATACGGTTTTCAATGGTGTCAACTCTTCCGATACCGTTTTCTCCACCGATTTCATTAGCTTTCCAGATAAGGTCGGTGAGCTTCATCATCTCGCCGTTGATGGCAATAGGAACTCCTTCTTCGAATTCCACACTTACGAGTTCAGGTTCGTCCTTTGCATCCTGGAGGGATTTGGTCCATTCGTAAATGTCTTCAGGAGGAATGTTTTTCGGATCTTCAAGAACGTCTCCTTCAATGGATCTTCCCCACATGTTCTCATCGATACTGTAAAGCTTGTCTGATGGTAGTGGAAGGCCGTGATCTTTTGCATAATCCATTTCTTCTGTTCTAGTGAGATTCAATTCACGGATAGGTGCAATGACCTTGAAGTCGGACATGGATCTGATTATTGCTTCAAATCTGAACTGGTCGTTTCCTTTTCCAGTACATCCGTGTGCGATTGCGGTTGCTCCCTCTTTTTCAGCTATTTCGATGATTTTCTGTGCAATTAAAGGTCTTGCAAGAGCGGTGCTTAAAGGGTATCCTTCATATTCCGCATTAGCTTTGATTCCTCTTGAGATGTATTCGTTTGCAAATTCATCTCTAGCATCGATGATGTAATGCTTGCTGGTATTTATAGTGTCTGCGGAATTTTGGGATTTTTCCAATTCCTCTCTAGGCTGACCTACGTCAACACATGCGGTAATAACTTCGTAATCATATTCCTCTTCTAATAATTTGACGCATACAGTGGTGTCTAATCCTCCACTAAATGCTAGAACGACTTTTTCCATTTTATCACTCTTGAATAAATAATTTTGATTAAATAATGTATCACACATTTAACTATTATTTAGATTTATTTTTTATAATATATAATGTTTAAGATGTTTTTAAGAGCATTTTTAGGTTTAATTTTAAGAGCAGTTTTTTGAGGGTATTTTTAGGTTTAATTTTAAGGAGAGTTTTTTGAGGGTATTTTTAGGTTTAATTTTAAGGAGAGTTTTTTGAGGGTATTCTTAGGTTTAATTTTGAAGTGATGTTTCAAGGGCTTTTTTGGTTTAATTTTGTAGTGATGTTTTTAAGGCATATGGTGTGTGGTGTTTTTGAGGATTTTTTAATTTAATCCTCGTGTATTTTTTTAAAATTAGAATGTGGTTAAATATTAAATTTTAACCGTTATAGGATTCAATTATTTGTTTTTAAATTTTTGTTTAATCATGCTTTTGATTGTTTAGTTAATTAAAATCAAGTTAGGCGATTATTTTGAATCCAATTTGAATCCAACTCCTATGAATTGGGCTACAGCTCTTCCGGTATCATCGCTTATGTCAACATTGATGATTGAGGAGGTTCTGCCATTTTTCTTGATGAAAGCCTTTGCAATAAGCTTCTCTCCTTTTGGAGCATTCAAATAGTTAATACTTACCTGCTGTCCTACTGTAGGTCTGTGCAGATGATTGGACATCACTGCAAATGCGAAATCTCCGAGAGTGAATATAACTCCTCCCATAACTCCGCCGTAGGCATTTTTATGAATGTCTTTAAGCTCCATGCTGCACTCGCAGGTGTCATCTTCCAATTTGTCCAATTGAACGCCGTTTATGTCTGCAAATCTGTCTGCCTTAAAAAATTCCTGTGCTTCTTCCAAACTTTCAAAAGTAGTCATTTTTT
>Ga0256404_1006672_pt1 | contig 18856 bp, 34 predicted proteins | sample RumenRJG_01DNA_FD_185990 | JGI IMG/M metagenome (GOLD analysis project Ga0256404, IMG submission 185990) | Bovine rumen microbial communities from Lethbridge, Alberta, Canada - RJG_01 | ecosystem: Host-associated > Mammals > Digestive system > Stomach > Rumen | place: Canada: Alberta | collected...
TGTTCTTCACAAACTCGCAGTCGCGAGCGGTCAATTCCCAATCATGGCCAAGGCGCGCGACATATACGAAGTCTGTGCCGACTTTGAGATTTTTCGGGCGTTTGTAGCGTTCCAGGTCGGCCGCTTCGTTTGGTTGAGCTTCTTCGATTTTCTCGCGCAAGCTCCCGGCGATTTTGACCAGCACTTTTGGGTCGGCCATATTGGTCACGAAGTTGGTCAGGACTTTTGCGCCGTTCTCATAAGTAATCTCGCCACCTGTGATGATTTTCGTCGTCTGGCAGTCTGGCGCGATTGGGAGCGTGCTGAGATATGGCGCGAACAGGAAGAACTTCACGCCTTTGGCAGTATACCAGCGCACAATCTCGCTCAGGATGCTGAACGGCGGATTGTCGATGACAACCTTGCCGTCGTAGTTTTCGGCTTGGTAATCGCCCTCTGGTTTGAATGGTCGGATGTTTTCAATGTCGCCGAGGTCATATTCCTTGCGCACCCACTTTTCCACAGCCTCGAACACTGCTGGAGGCGTGAAGCAGTCGTCGGTCGTGAGCTTTGGTTTGAACTTGTCCACGAATTGCTGGTATTCGGTCTGGTTCTCATCCCATACTGGCATTTTTACGCCCCACGAGTCCAGCACGTCGGCATCCCATTCATTGAACAGCGCATCCCAATCCCAGTCGCCATTCTCGACATTGTCGCGGATGATGATTTCTTTTTCGCGTTCTTCGGTCAGATTCGGCAGCAGGATGGTCGGCACTTCTTTGAGCCCGATTGCTTTGGCGGCCTTGTAGCGTTGATTGCCTGCTAGGATGACCAGCTCGCCTGTCCTGTCGCTGAGGATGATTGGCCTCGCCTCGAAGTAGTCGGCATTGTCCTTGATGCTCTGCTTGAGCTTCTCGAACTGGTCTTTTTTGATCGTGCGTGGGTTGCCTGGCAGTTCCTTGAGTTCTGCGATTGGCCTGTATTCCACCTGCGCTTTCGGTTTCATTTTACGATTTTCCTCCTGTATTTCTCATCCTCTGCGTCCTCTCGTTTGATGATTGCTTTCTTTGCCCATTCCTGTCTGGCCTTTTCGACTTGCTCGAATGACCTTGCGAGCTTGCGGAGCATATTCTTTTCATGGTTTGTGAGCTGGATTTGCTCCGATTCAGTCTTTTTCATCCTTTTCGCCCTCCTTTTCGTGCTTTTTCTGCGCTTTTTCGACTCCATTTGCGAATCCCTTGCCGATTGCCATCAGCACGAGGATGATGCCAAATAGAAGCGCGAAGATGATTGCGCCGAGAATCAGCACGATGATCATTTGACCCATGAATGCGATGATTTCAGCCATTTTGCTCCTTTCTTATGATGATTTTTCCCTCTAGGTGCGGTGTTCTTTGCGTGCCGACGCTTTGGATGTGATGCTTCGCTGCGAGGCGGTAGCAGGTCAGCAGGTCGATTTGCTTGTTGCGGAACATCTTGCGCCGGAAGTCTTGCCAGCCATCTGTGTATGAGCCGCGAGGTGCCCACCAGCGATGGAAGATGATGTTCGTGCTGGAGTTCTTTGGCAGAACCCAGATGGTTTCTTTGTCTTTGAAGATAATGTGCACTGATTCTAGTTCTCTGATTGTTATGGCCTCAGCCCTGAATCTTGGCACCCCACCTCCTTTACTCGCTCGCCTCCGTGATGTGGATTTCCGCGCGTGGGTTTATGCGATCGACTCCGCCGAATGTTGCCTTGATGCTTGTGACGATGGTCGAGCAGTCATCCGGCAGGACTCCTGCTTGAACCATGCCATCGAGCAGGCTCGTGATTTGGTTGTCTAGGTCGCGTCGAATGTTGTTAGGGTTCCAGATTGTTGCCTCTATGGTGTATGTTCTGGCGTGGTCTTTGCATGCGAGGATGCGCTCCGTCTGCGTCATGTAGATTTGATGCTCTAGGCCGATGAGTGGCATCTGCGAGTGGAATTGTTGAATCATGTCGTGTTCCATTTCGCGCGCTTTTGCGTTTGAGATGATTCTCGGCCGTCCTGTGGCATCTTTCACGATCTGCTTGCTGTTTTTCTTGGAGTAGATGACGCCTTGATAGATGATGTCGAAGTCGCGTGTCATAGGATTTCCCATGCGCAGATCAGCATCATGGCACAGGCAAGGAATGCCAGCACGATCAGCGCGACGCTGAATCCGTCCATTTTCTTTTTCATCCGAGGAACTCCCAATTGCCGAGGCCGCTTTGGTAGAACTTTGCGCGGTAGCGCATCAGGATGCCCCATTGGAACACGATCCATTCGCCGCGGTAGATTTTGAGCGGTTCGAACTCTGGGCTGTCGTCGCCCACATATCTGGCCTTGTGGTAGATTTCGACCCTTAGTTTGTTTTTCATTTTGCCCTCCTTTCGGCTTGCGCCTCATCCACCTGAAGTGGGTTGTTTAATTGCCGCACCATCCGCAGAGATTGCCCTGCTTTTGGTGTTATGTGGCTCTGCTTGTATTCCGCCGAGCCATGCGGTCGATTAGGACGTCAGCCAAGCCTCCTTTGATTCTCGACTGATGCTCTATCGCTCCTTGCGGAATGATTTAAGACATCGTCGCAGTGTTGCTCTGCTGTTAGGGGCTTATGACCCCTCCCCGACGCACAGGTTCCAATGTAGGCACATAAGAGTAATTGGAAACTCCTTTCTCTTTCTTGGTTTTGATTGCGAGAAGCCTGCACCTTATAGCGTGCGTCGAGGCGGAGCAGTAAGCTCTGCCCTCGTTTAGTTTCGCGATTTGCCAATGGTCGAGCGTGGTCGGAGTTGAACCGCCTCTGCCTAAGTGGGGAGCTTTTGGCTGATGACCGCATCACGCTCGATGAGCGGAAGCGCAGAGTGGGATTTTCTGCGCTTTCCGCGTAGAACTACTATGGCCGATGCAGGATTCGAACCTGCGCACAGCAACTAGATGCGCCAAATCGGCCGTGTTCGTCTGCCGACGGTTGATTGGTCGGCAGGCGAGGTTTACGAACTGGCGATTGCGAGATTCCCCTCGTTTTCGCCATATGCTCGGCGGTAGAAGAATCAAAGATGGTGTTTTGATTTCTTAAAAGTTGAAGTTTGCGCCGAGCGGTGCGCAGGTATCATGAAAGTTTTGGAGTCTTTCTTATGCAGAAATAAAAGCTCTTGCCTGCGCTGATTCTTTGTGTGAGGTTCTGTGCTACTCTTTAATGCCTGGCACCTGAAGGCAGATTGCTATTCGTCGAAGGCTGATGGGTCGCCCATGCTGTTTTCGGCCGCTTCATTGAGTGCGATTGCCTCGCCGACTGTGAGGTTGCCGAATCGCTCCATGAACTCGCTCATTCTTCCTCCTCTCCGCATAGTTCGGCGATGGTGTAGCTCTCGCCGTCTTTAAGCGTTGGTATCCAACCGACGAGTTCGATGCTGAAGTCATCGTCGCTCATGTCCGTTAGAACGCATAATCTTCCGTCCGTCCTCACAGCATATAGGGCTTCCTTAATCGAGTTGACTTCAGCCCACGCTCGAACCGCCTTGCGTATCTTCTCGTCCGTGATGAGTGGCTCTTTTGGCTTGTAATCTTCCCATTCCTCGTTGAGTTCGGCGAGCGAGCGATATTCTGGCACATACTCCAAGTCGGTGCACTCGAAGTGGTCTTCATTTATGATGAAGTTGCCCTCTTGCCCTGTCTTTTTATTTCTGAGCCTCATTTAATAGCCCTCCTGTCCTGTCGGCATCACGCCTGGTTCTGGCATGTAGCCGCTGTTGTTGTCATAGTCTGCTTGCATTCGCTCCACTCCGTCCATTCTGCGTCGGTCATTCTAGGCGTCCCTTTCTGCTGCGTCGCGCTCGATGCTCTTGATCGCTGTCCAGCTTGCTTTGTTGATTTGGTTGAATGCGCTTGTGATCTCGATTTCTGAGTTCTTGTCGAGGTCGATGCTATTAGCCACGAGCTTGATGTTGGCGAGGTTGTCTTTGCATGCTTTGACGGCATAGTAGCCGAGTTCATTGTTGCGGACTGGCACCTTGCTGAGTTGTGCGATGCGTTCGTTGATTGCTTTTGCTTGTGCTTGTAGTTGTTCGAGTTCATTCATCTGTTTAATCCTTTGCTATCTGTGCTTTTTTCTTGTTGAACATTCCGTTGATATATTTTTCCTGCGCCGGGCTTTGGTGGATTTTCTTGAGTTCCTCATAGTAAGCCTTGACGCTCTCGATGTCGTCGAGCATGTCGAGCTGTTCGCGAATCTTGTCGAAGTCGAGCTTGCTGTTCTTGTTGTCGACGCGCTTGGCTGCGCCATCTGCCTCGACCTTGTCGTCATCATCACAGGCGATGCCTTTCACGAGTTGGACGGTATAGCGTCGAGCGTATGTCAGCGCGGAGCCGTATGCTTGCGCGGCGTTCATGCCTTTCATTTCCATTTCGATGACCTTTGCGCCTTGGATCCATTCGCCATCTATGAGCGCGAAGACATACTCATCGCCATCGACTCGCTGTGTTTTCATGACCGGGATTTCGATGCCTGCTTTGGCGAGGTCTGCGAGGTTGCTGTAGCTGTAGCCATAGCCCTGGCTCGCATTCTTCACGATCTGCTTATTGGAGCTCATAGTTTAAGCCTCCGAATGTTGGTGCGCTTTTAGCTTTCTTTGGGAGTGCGAACTCGCGCTCTTGCCTGTCCATTGCTTTGCCGAGGCGTTTTTGCGCTCGGCGGAATTGCTTGGCGATTGCGATTGCCTCTTTGAACTCCCAGTCCTTGAGGTCGGTCAAATCTGCGACCAAATCCTCAAATTGCTTTGTTTTCTTACTCATTCATTCTTTCTCCTGTTTAATCCTTGTTAATCTTTCTTTTTCGCTGGGCCTCGTCTGCTGATGAGTCCTCCGCGTCGGCCAGCTTCTCTGGCGAGTGCTGGGTTGCTTGCGAATCCGCCTGTGTGTCCGTTCCGGCCGCCGATGCGCCCCATTTCGCGATAGAAATCCGCGCCGTATTTTGTTTTATTTGTCGCGGCTGCTTTCTTGCCGCCTTCCTTTGTTCCTGCCATCTTTACCTCCTTGTTTTTCTTTTGCTTCGTTTATGATTGCCTCGGCATCTATGCAGAAGTTGTCGAAGGCGATTTTGATTTCATCTAGTGCTTCTTTAATCGTTTTGTTCGTCATCTTGATTCTCTTGGGTTTCTTCTTCTTGCTGTCGCATCAGTTCATCCCAGAATGCCTGTTTAATTTTGCTCATAGACTGCCTCCGTGTGATGAATCTCGATGTCTGTGTGTGGGAATGCGATTGCTAGTGCGATTGACGCTGCGATGCAGATTGCGAGTGCAATTGTTGCGCCATGTTTTTTGAGCATGAGTTCGTAGCGTTTCATTAGCGCGCCTCCTTGAGTTTCTTGTTAAGGTCAGCGATGATGTAGTCATCGTTTTTAATGATTGCGATGAGTTGGCTCTTTGAGTAACTCATCAGTTTTTTGTATTGTTGTTTGTCTTGTGAAGTCATCTCGACCTCCTTTCTGCGGCTTTCGCCACCTGTTAAATAATGTGCTTGCTTCGCTCCACCTGAAGTGGGGTTGCTCGGTTGATCGTGGCCGCTTTAATCGTTGCGCGCCGACTGGCTCATCCGATGGGGTTTTGATTGCCGATTCGTTCTTTTGCCATCCAGACCCCATAAAAAGAGCCACTCTTTGATGAGTGGCTTGTGTTTTCGGCTTCTTTATTGTGCGACGCTTGACTTCTGATTCTATACATTGTGCGACATCGGACATTTCTTTGAAAGATGGCCGTCCACTCATCTTTTTTGTGTTTCTGATTGTTAATTTTCGCATTTGCTCGCTTGCATTTGCTTATACTCTTATCCTATCACACCAGCCCCAAATTGTCAATACCTTTATGCTTAAAAATGCCCCTTTTTCAGAGGCATTTTTGCTCATCTCTTAAGAAACGACAGCTTGTGCTTCTTTTCGATGTATTTTCGCGCCGGATCGAGCCATTCGTCCGGGATTGTCGGTGGGAATGGGCTGAGGCTGAAGACATATCTGCCAGAGCAGGGGAGTCGATCTATTGCCACAGTCAGCATCTTGGACATTTCGACCTCTCTCCCCTGCTTTGTTCGGTATTTGTTCGCCTCGATTTGATTCCATTCAGTCATCATGGCGCGCTGGATTGGGATGCGCGCTTCTTTTGCGAGCTGCGTGATGATCTCATTGCGCCAGCGTTGGTCTGATTCGTTTAAAATTGTCATTTCTTGATTCATTTGTCATTTCCTTGTGTCCTCCGGTTTACTTGTTCAATTTGTCGAGTTGCCGAGCTTCTGCGTCGGTCGCTTTGCCTGGCATCTCGGCCAGCACCCATAGTTTTGTTTTTTCGTCCCAGCGGAGTCTGGCGAGCCTTTTCACTCCGCATTTCTTGCCTGGCTGTAGCATTATACACCTGCTGTGCTTGCGGTTGTGATCCCGAATGCACCAGAACCATCGTGCGACCTCGTTGCCGTCAGAAGTGACGCGCGTGGCCTGTTTGGTTTCGCTTTTGAAGCGTGGTGGCTCGTATTGAGGGTAGAAGCTACGGCCTGCGGTGTCGAGCGGTGTGCCGAGTGTGAGATGCTTCCAGATTTCGTGCGTGAGGTCGTCGTCGGTCTTGTGCCAGCCGTCTTTGTCCTCATACATGTAGAAGATGGGCAGGGCGGATGCTTTGTCGTCATTCATCTATTTGCCCTCCCCTTTATTCTTCATGAATGGGAGCTTCTTGCGCCATTCGTCGGCGACTTTCTTGATCGCCTCGATTTCTTCGTCGCTCTTTTCATGCTCATCCCATAGCCATGTGGGGAAGCCGCTCAGGACTGGCCCGGATGGTTCTGGGATCTTCTCAGCTTGCCTTGCGACCCATGCTCGGAGCTTTGGCAGTTTGCTGTATTGGCCCACCAAATCGCTTGGATTGTCGATTCTCGGCGCGTATTGGTCATCGGACTGTCTGATGTCGTCGAGTGCCCTCAGAATCGCTTCTATGCCCTCAGGCGTGTTGCTCTTGATGAGATTGTATGCCGCGTTGCGTTGGCGTTTAATCTTTGAGCAGTCGTTGCCAGTGCTAGTCGCCCACCTTTTGAGGAATTCGTTGACCTCGTGGTTGCCATATTCCTCCGCTTTTTCAGTTTTAATTGCGTCAGCAGGTGCGGATGCGCCTTTATTATTTTTTTCTTTATTTATTCTCTCTTTATTCTGTGTGTCCAGTTTTCTGTAGGTCTGACTTACATTTTTCTGTAGGTCTGCCCTACAGTTTTCTGTAGATGTGCATTTTTTTGTATGTCTGCTGTCCATCCATAAATAGTCCGGGGCGGTGCGGTATGCCTTGCCTCGTCCTGTGTTTGCGATTGTGACGATGTAGCCGAGCTTTTCGAGCTTGCGCTTCGATTCTTGGACTTGCCTTTCGCTTAATCCGCAGAACTCAGCCGTTGCGCTTGCCGATTCATAGAACTTGGCGAAGCCTGAAATCCTGCCGAGGACGATTTTGTCTGTCGAGCTTAGTTGTGGGTCGCCAAGAATTGCCTGTGTGAGCAGGGCGTATTTGGCGATGTCGTCGTTTTGATTGTGCATCTAAAAACCTCCTGATTGTTGTCAGGGGGTCTGGATGTTTATTTTTGGGAGCACAATCCCCAGCATGGTTGCTGGGGAAGGTGCAGAACGAATCAGTGCTTTTATTTTATCGCATTTTGGCGGATTTTTCAATCTTTGCGTCTTTTCTTGCGTGAAATTGGGCAGAATCCGGCTCGATCCTGCCCTTTTTGGCCTTAATTGTGGCCGAGTTTTTGCTCCAGAAAGTTCCTCTGCTTTCGCATCGCCATTTGAAACGGCTCATAATCACAAGCCTTTTCGAGCCATTCTAAGGCCTCGATGATTCCGAAATGGTCGAGAATGCCTTTTTGCTCTTTCCATGCCAAATAAAGCGGTTTCATGGCCTCAGGCGGAGGTTTTGGGACATCATGGAGCAGATGATTGTGCAGTTCATTGTGAATGCTGATCGGGATGTAGTAGACGAAGTAGTTGCGGAGTTCTTTTGCCATGCCGGAATCCCAATGCCTTCCCTGAAAGCAGATATGATGTCTGTTGCGTCCAGTCGGTTGGGTTTTCTGGCGATTTCTGCGCTTTCTTTTCTTGCTCATTCATGGTCACCACCTTTCTGAAGTGAATGTGCAAAGCTCTGCGCTTTGCCTTGATTCTCGTCAGAAATCGGTGCGATGCTTCGCATAAAAAAACACACCCCTGATTGGACGACCTGAGGTGTGTCTTTTAATTATATCAGATTTTCGTGCGCTTGCGGAGGTATTCGATGTCCTTGTGGATGCCTGCGATGTCGAGTTGGATGTCGCCGAGCTTTTCCGCGTAGCCGTTGTGGATGTCGAGCTTTTGTTTGATTTCTTCGAGCTGGTCTTGTTGCCGTTGCTCGCGCTGGGCGTCCTTGATGTCATCCTCGCGCGTTTTCTTGTCCACCGCCGAATGCGCTGCGATGCAAGCTCCCACAATTGAGCCTGCCGTTCCGATTGCTGCGACTATGATTGCTTCGGTCATGCCTCGCCCTCTGGCGTGTCTGTGTTGTTTAATTTTTTCCCGAAGAAGAAGCCAAGCACCAGCATGACCGCGCTGTTGAACAGCTCAGGGGTCGATTGTCCGCTGAGTGTGGTGGCGCATAGGACTGCGACTAGCGCGATCGTGATGATGCTTTTGACATCTATGAGTTTTGCGATTCTGTCTTTGATTTTCATGGTTTAGCCTCCGAATCCATATTGTTGCATTTTTGCGAGTGTGAGCGGCCCGACATTGCCGTCGGTTTCGAGTCCGCATCTGCGCTGGAACTCTTTCACGGCCTTGAGCAGATTCGGGCCGAAGTAATTGCCCAGAGCGGCCGCTGGCGTGTATGCAGGGAAGGTCTTGCGCATCCATGATGCCATTCTGCCGATGCGAGCATCTGTGTCGCCGAATCGCCAATAGCCTCGGCTCGGCAGGAATCCTCCGCCTCCGCCGCCAGTTGGTTTGATTTGCACCCATATGAATGAATTTGCTGCGACGGTGCGCTCGTGATAGTTGCCGTTTGAGTTGTAGTTATACTCGCTGATGAACAGATTGTTGTCTGCCCATACCACATGGCCATATTTACCGCTCGTTTTGACTCCGACGCATTTGCCGTTTCCGCTTGGCGTGCTGACGACTTTTTTGTAGCCATTTTGAGCAAGACGAGTCACCCAGTTCTTGGCATCCATATCGCCTGTGCGCCTCGGCCAGTTGCCGGTCGCTTCTTTGATTTTCCATGCGCAGTAGCTCGTGCAGTGTCGGTTGTAGCAGGTCGATGGGTCGACGAGCGAGCCTTTTCGCGCGCTTCTGTATGGCTCAGGGTAGGTGTTTGTCATTGTCCTCCTTTTGCTTTGATTCTGAGGGCGTGTCGGTGCGACTAGATTTCCTCGACGCTCACGATTGCTCGTGACGACCAAATATAAAATGTCGTCGCCGGGATGTAGGCATCCGTTCTTTCGGCTAGAATGAAGTCTTGTGTTGTATCTGTTGGCTCAAGTGGTATCAGTTCAGGCTCTCCGACGATCGTCGTGAGGATTAGCTGGTCGCCAGGCTCGAATGTGATGCGAATCGTGGTTGGTTGGTATTCTGCCGTCGCGGCTGATGTCCATTGTGTTCGGAATACTCGCATCGTCGATTTCATGTCGTGACCTGTTTTCAAATCTCGGATTTCTTGTTTGAGCGAGTTGAATTGATCTTGGAACATTTAATGATCCTGCCTGTAGGTTAGTGTTGGAGTGAATTCGGAAGTTGCGTAGATTTTGATGTCGAATGTGATTGGTGGGATGCTAGACCCGCCTTGAATTGTAGATATGTCTGTCGGGCTGCCTGAAATGATTTGGAATTCGTAGCCAATTTGTCCTCCGATTGGAACTTTACGGAGCACCACGCGCCTGCCTTTTAATTCGTTCGAGTTAGATGCCACGCATGCCATCGTGAGCATGCTTTTGCCGTCTTGTGGAGTAAGTTTTATGAGTGCCGCAGATTGACCGGCACACCTGTCGTTCTGGGAGCTCACGGTATAACCGACGATTTGTATTGTGACGCTGATCGTGCGCTCTGCCAATGCAAGAGACGATGAGCTTCTGAGGCCATGCGTTTTCAGCTCGTTGATTTCGCGTTCAAGGTCTTTGATTCGGGTTGTGAAGGTTATCATTCTTCCTCTCCAATCCAATCGCTATCTTCATATTGTTTGGCGATAAGAGTGAATGCAGATGTTGAAATTGCTTTGATGTGATACGTTTTTCCGCCTGAGAACGCGAAGTAAAACTGAATAATCTCGCCGTCCTGTTCTATGCTTTGTTCTTGATAGAAGTTGATGTTGGCTCCATTTGATTGCTCGTCTGCATAAACTTGAACGTATGGGTATGGACGCTCGTCTGCGTCGTTTGTGAGTCGAACATACAAGCCAACAGCAAGGCCACTTGAAAGAGTGACGGTTGCATCGTGCTCATAAAAGTTCAAAGAGCCAACCGGGACGGCGTGGCTCGTCTTGAGGTCGCGCACCTCCTGCTCCATGCGAATCAGCTCTTTGTCAAATAACGCTTGCATCAGATGCGCTCCATTGTTGGCTTAATGGTTTCTGCGTTCGAGGCTGTCACAGCCACATCTATGATGTTGATGCGGAACTTGCCGGAGGTCTGTCCTGTCATGTCTGCTTGGTTTTCGAGGTAGATTTGGTCGCCAATCCATAGGCCATAGTCCTCGGTTGGGCTTGGTGGTGTGCTTCGGCCGATGAGTGTGATGGCTGGCTCCCATTGGACAGCGGTGGCGTTTGCGAGGTCGGTATTGCATTTCTGGTTGAGCGTGGTCTGTCGGCTGACGCTTGAGTATTGGTTCAGTTGTTCGACATAGCCGAACTCTTGGACGGCATCGGAGTCTGTGGCCTCGGATGTAATCACGGTGCTTTTATTGGCATCTGCGCTGGTTTCGCCTGCGCCGAGTGCGATGATGTGGCTCGCGAATCCTTGCACCTCCTGCGCCGAGATTGAGGTCACGCTCTGCCCTGCGAGGCGTGTCGGATAGTAGAGTTGCCATGTCGTGATGTCGCGGCCGAGTTGGTTCGTGATGAAATAGCTGCGATCTGGATTGAAGATGACATCAAATGGCCCGGCTCCGTCCACGTTGTCGCAGAGGTCTGTGATTGCTTCCTTGACTGGCTTGTAATTGTCGAAGGTGCGCTCGATTGTGGCGAGCGTCTGAATCGTGCCTGCTGTGATGCCGAATGGCTTGCCTGCGGCGGTTGCCCTTGCTTCGGCGGTGTCAATCCATGATTTGACCATCGCGCCTGCCCTTGCGGATGTGGTGGCGGTTGGCCTGATATACACGCCAGCGAGCAGGTTGATGTAGCCATCGAAGCGGAGTTGTAAATCTGCGCTGTCTTGGTTTGGCTGATATGCTGGCATGGTTGCCAAATAGCCGCCGACCAATTCTTCGCCGTTGCGGATGATTCTTGCGTCTAGTGCGTATGGTTTGAGCATGGTGGCGATGTCTATGTTGCGCTTCTCGCACCATTCTGCGAACAGTTTGTCGTTGAGCGTGAAGTCGATTTCGTCGGTGCCATAGGCTGTGCGAGCCTTGCGCCATTGTAGATTCTGCGCGATTGGTCGCACATCGCCGATGAGCGTGCCGTTGAGCCTGAGTTCGATTTCATAGATAGGGGTGTTCATTAGCCGACCACTCCATTCCAGCTAAGAATCGAAGGGCCTGTCGCGCCTTGAGCGTCGTAGCTGATGCGGTTGTTGCCTGCTTGTAGTGTGACCCATGTGCCTGTAATGAATTGGAAGACATTCGCGCCCTCTAGCGATGCGGTCATCTCGTCCATGTTCACGATGAGTGTCTGTCCGCTTGGGACGGTGCCTGTCCATTCGATTGTCTGTCCTGTCGTGATGTTGGTCAGCGTTGGATTTGTCGCTGGGCCTGTGACCGTCCAGATTGGCTCTGCCGAATCCACGCCGTCGACTGTGACCGTCGTGATGCCTCCTGAGCCACCTTCCTCCCAGATTGCGCCGACTGAATCCCATGTTGCGCCAATCGCATCCCATACAAGGCCGCCGCTGATTGCTGTGGCGATGGCGATGCTCTGGATGTGCGCATAGATTTCTTCGCCGAGGTTGTTTTCTGCATACTCGTAATAGTTCGGATCTTCAAAGTTGAGGCCGATGCTCCATTCTGGGAACTTTTGCCAGAGTTCTGGCACGCTTGGGGCGTCCACGATGTAGCCGCGCTTGCGCTGGATTGCTGTGCCGTCTTTGAAGATGTAGACAGCGGTGTAGAAATGTTGCTTGCGGAAGAACATCATGAAATCGCGCCGAGCGGATTCGACTGCCTGCTGGCTGAATGTTGCGTCGCCGATGTAGCCGCTGAATGTCTGCGTGGCGGTTCGGCGGACTTGCCCTGCTAGCATTTGGCCATCGGTGCCTTGTAGTTCGACCACATCATTCGCGTAGGTGTTCGGCTGGAAGTGCTGTTGGGTGTCTTTGAACTCATATGCGCCATCGCCGAGCAGTAGGCGTTCGCCGTCATCTCGGATGATGAGCGCGAGGATGTAGCATTTTGTTGTTATGTCTGCGAGATTCATTAGGCAGCCCTCCTGATGCTTGTCATGAGCCTCTGGCCGATTTCGTCAGCGTCGAGGTTATTGTTGATGTAATTGTTCATATTGACTGTAATGTGTCCAGCGGTGCTAATGCCCTCGCTTTCAAATTGTTCTGCGAGTGCTTTTGCGAGTGGTGCCGTCCAGTTTTCGGTGTTGCGTTCGAGTGGAATCACGGCTTCTTTGCCTGCTTCGCCAATGAGTGCCGCGGTCGCTGAATCCACCACGCCACCTTGTGCCATTCTTGGGAGTTTGATGCGGTTTATTTTGCCGAGATTCACGCCGACCGCGCCGAATGTGCTGTTGATGATGTCGATGAAGCCATTTATGGTGTCGATCGGGCCGTTGATGAAATTCTCGATGAATTGCAGGACGCCATTCACAGCATTGACGAAGATTCGCTTGACCGTTTCGCCGAAATTGCCGAAGAATTGAGTGAACATCCCTTGTAGCTTTTGCCAGAGTGAGCCGAACAGATTGCCGAACGCTTGGAACAGCGCGCCGAATATCTGTGGCACAGCCTTGACGATTCCGAGGAATAATTGCATCGCCGCATCCATGATGAGCATGATGTTGTTGGGGTCGAGTAGGAATGCGACGAGGTTGCTGATGATTTCAGGGAGCGCGACAGATAGTGCCTGGATGATTTGCGGAACCGCTTGCACGATTGCCATGAGTAGCTGGAGCGCGGTTTGGAGCAGTAGTTGGAGGTTCGCCGGATTCGATAGCGTTTGCAGGAAGCCGAGGATGCCGTTGATGACCGCCGTGAAGATTGTCGGAATCTGTGGGATGAGCATTTGCACCACGCCGAAGAATGTGTCGATGAGCGTCTGCGTGATAGTTGGGATTTCGTTCATCATGACCACGAATAAGTCTGCCGCCGCGCTTACGATGTCTGGGAGCACCTCTTTGATGATGCCTGGGATGACCCCGAGCAGTTTCGGAATCGCCTTTTGGATGAACTTTGTGATGCTTTTAAGGGAGGTTTGGATTGCAGGGATGATGTTGTCCATGACCGCCAGAACCGAGTCGAGAACATTGTCGATTAGCTTGCCGAGGTCTGCGTCTGGATTCGCGATGCCCGTCACCAAATCTGCCCACGATGATTTGAGCATGTTGAAAGAGCCGCTGATGGTGTGTTCTGCTTCGAGTGCCGATGTGCCTGCGATGCCGAGATGCTCTTGAACGACTGCGATTGCGTTCACGATATTGTCGAAGCTCATGCTGCTTGCATCGACGCTGATGCCGAGCTTATTCATTTCGTCGGTCATTCCGGCCGCGTCTTTGATGAGTCGCTCCATCTCGGTCTTGGTGCCGCCATAACCGAGCTTGAGGTTGTCGAGCATGGTGTAGTTCTGCTTTGCAAAGCCCTGATATGCATTCTGAATGTTCGCGATGTCGGTTCCCATCTTGTTCGCGTTGTCGCTCATGCTGATGATAGCGCGGTTTGCATAGTCTGCGGCCTTTTTGGTGTCGCCTCCGAGTCCTTGAATGAGTGATGCTGAGAAGCTGGTCGCGGTTTCCATGTAATCCGCCGCGCTGATTTGCGCCGTCTTGTAGGATTGCTCTGCATATGCCATCAAATCCGATGCGCTGTCCTTGAATAGCGTTTCGATGCCTCCTGCGAGCTGTTCATACTCCGCATAGCCTTTGACTGATGCCGCCACGAAGCCAGAAACGGCGGTGGTGGCCGCAATCATGCCCCCTGCGATGAACTTGCCAGCGATGCCAGCGATTTTGCCGACATTCTTGAATGCGTCCTGTAGTTTGGTTGCTGAGTCTTTGTCGTCAAATGATAGCTTGATGACTGCTTCGCCGACATTTGTTGCCATTTATTGCGCTCCTTTTGCTCGTTTTAAGTGTTCATTCAGTATTTCCGCGGTTTTCTTTGCACTTTTTGGCAGTTTTCCGCCTTTTGTGGGGTTGTTTGCGCCTAGTGTCGCTGCGTATATAACTTGCTCGATTTCGAAGCTCCTGCCTGCATCTCGCGCTCTTTCAGCAGCTATGAATCGAAGTGCCTTTTCTTGACTGAACTCGCCCATCTGCCATGCTTTGTATGCCTGCCAGCCGAATCTGGCGAGGATTTCCGCCGCGAATGCGTCCACCTCGTCATATGGGCGCATGATCGTGCGCCCTCTCGCATTTGCCTCGCGCAGTTCGTCTTGTTGCTGTTTAGTCAGGAAGTCTGACGGCCGAAAGTGTTGCTCTGCCAATTTCGGCGAGCTTTTGATGCTCTTGAGCGTTGGTTTTTCGGCCGCCATCATCCGGACTACTCCTTTACATCGTCATATGCGCCCGTGGAGGCGTTGAGGCGAGTTTTCTTAGTCGTGTTATTTTCGCCGAAGCGGACGGTGTATGCGCCATAGCCATCGCCGCTGTGGTTGGCAGCGTTGTAGATGATTGGGTGCAAGTTGAGCGTGACGCTTGGCGTTTCGCCTGTGCCGAACTCAATGTCATCATCGACGCTTGGCTGGCAGCGAGTCAGCTCGACATCTGCTTCTGAGCCATCATCGCATAAGCCCTGAAGGACTACGCTGTAGTAGCTCTCGTCACAGTCGACATCGCCATCGCCGAGTAAAATCTGACCAGCGGTTGCATTTGCGCCTTGATAGGTCGCAGCCGTCCAGTTGTCGATTGCTTGGCCGAGTGGCTTGAATGTGTCCATGAGGAATGTGATTGAGCCTGCGAGCGCGTCGAATGTGCCTTTGATTGGCGATTCGGTTGAACCCATCGCAGAAGCGCGTGAGCGGAGGCGTGGTGCCACATTCACGGTTGCGGTGGTGTCTTGGCCGAGGTCATCTGGCTCCATCGTGAAGACGCTCCATGCCGAGCCATTCCATTTGCGGAACACGACCCTGCGGAGTTGTGTGATGTTTTGGATTGCCATCTGGTTCCTTTCTTTTATTTGTTGTCGAAGCGGACATCAGCCGAGGCCAATTTCACGATGTTCCCATTCTCGGTCGCGCCGTAGTTTTGGGGAGTCGTGGTTGGTCGGATTCTGATGTTCGTGTATGCATAACTACTGCCTCCAACGGTTCCGCTGAGTTCGCAGATGCCGAGGTTGTTGCGAATCCACGCCGCGATTGCTTCGAGCGTGGTTTCTGCTTTGACCTTGTTGGCATAGGCGACATAGAAGTCGATGGTGGTCTGTTGGTTGATTCCGTTCGGTGTGTTGCGAGCGGAGCCGCCGCGTGTCACGATCCAGACGCCCTCTGCTGGTTTGCCGTCCTTTTGGAGCGGTAGTTCTTCCCAGAAGAAGTCTTTGTCGACCTTGAGGCCTGCGACGCCATCGCTTGCCATCTGTTCGAGAATTGCGAGTGTGATCATTTTGTGATTCCTCCGAAGTATTTCTGAATGTAATTGCCGGACATGATTGCCCTTTGTGCGTTGGCCATGTAATGCTCGGTGGCTGGGTTTCTGTTCGGCCCGATTTCGCGCTTGTAGGCATAGTCGACATTTCTGCTGATTCTTGTGCCGTTGTAAGTGCCGGAGCTGACCACGCCACCTGCGCGAACGAGGACGGCATTTTCGCCTGATGCTTCTTCGACGCGGATGCTGTTGCGGAGTGCGCCTGTCACATAAGGGGCGTTGCGCCTTGCTTGCGCTGCGATGTCGAAGCCGAGTTCGAACACTCCCTCGACGAACTTGTGGTCAATCTCGGCGAGCTTCCTGCGATTCCATGTAATGCCGACCGATTGGACGATTGGCATCTAGTTGGCTCCAATCTGGCGGAGTCTGAGTTCGATGTGTTCGATGACTCCATTGTCTTGGTTCTTGCCGATGCCTGCGTCGATGATTGCGTAGAGCTTGTCGGTCTGGGTGTTCTTGACCGCATAGCTCGCGATCAGTTCGGCGGTGTCGATGGTTGGCATTTGTTCTGGCCTGACATAGAGCAAGGTGTCGCTGTATGTGTTGGCATATGACGGCGAGTTGTTTGGCTCGCTGTCGTTGGCTTCGTCCTCGATGACATCAATGTAAGTGAGCGAATCGGTGTCTAGTGCGTTGCCTGTGATGGTCGAGTATGCCATTTGACCGATTTGCCAGATTTCATGCTCGATGCCATTTGGGAAGGCTTGGAAGACGGTCAGCATCCGCATCCTCCATAGTGGCCACCGCACCAGTAGTGAGCGGACTTTTCCACATCTATGCCGAGATCGCATTGGCTGTATTTCTCGATGAGGTCGCCATATTGCGCCGCGATTTGTGCGAAAGCGTTGGCGGCAGTAGTTGATGCGAAACTGATTGTGAAGTTGCGAACATGTTTGCTCTCGACCGCGCCAGTCGTTCCCTGATGCTCCAGGACTGCCGCGATGTAATTCGCGAGCAGTTCTTGGAGTTCGTCTGGGATTTTGCCCTGATCGTCGGTCGGGAGCGTTTCGAGGCATAAGAATGACGCCAGGCGAGTGCTGGCATTCGCCACAATTCTCGTCCATTGGTCAGTCGTGTAGGTCGAGGCATCTTCGCCTGTCCAGAGCTTGTAATCTTCTTGCGTCATTTCTTTCCTTTCAATCAGTTATTACTCGCCGAAGGCGATCTTGACGGCAGACTTGACCTCGCCGAGTGAGCCGAAGCGTGGGGTTTCGTCGAGCAAGATGTCCGTGTTGTTGGTCGTGTCGAAGTCTGGGCGGACGCGGATGCCCTGTTCGCCACCGTGCTTGTAGGCATTGTTGACGATGAGGTAAGCGTTGCCAGTTCCAGTCATCCAGCTTGGAGTGTAGACGCGTTCAACGCCGAGGATGTCCTCGATGCGTGCACCTGGTTGGACTAGGTATGCGCCATTAGCTTTAGCTTGGAGCAAGGAGGTCACGATCTCGGAGTCGGCGACGATGTATTGTGCGCCATCGGTCTTGATTTGACCCTTTGCGCCAACCACGCCGTCATAGAGGTTGGAACCTGCGGCTGCGGTGTAGGTTGAAGCGAATGCGTTGCCTGCGACTGCATCGGCATCGACGCTGTAGAAGCCACGAGTGCCGTCGAACATGCGGAGGTCTGGGGTGCCAGCTGAACGGCCGTCGCCGATGATAGCAGCGCGTTCGATTTCAGCGATGATGGCATCGACCAATTCGCGAGAGCGGAAGTCGATGAGCCATGGGTTTTCATAGAGTTCGGTTGCGTCTAGGTCTAGGCGTTTGTAAACCATTTTGACGAGCAAGTCACGAACGGTGTCGGTGACAGCTTGGTTGGCTTTAGTGTCGCCTTTCTTATGGCCAGCGGCGCGGCTTTCAGATTGCATGATGTGGATGCGGAAGCTCTTGGCTGAAATCCATTGGAAGTGGCTGATGATGCCATCGCCTTTTTCTAGTGCATCGACGAAATATTGGTCGACTGGTGCTGGGTTTGGAAGGCCAGTGATGCCGTCTAAGCTCATGTGCTTTGCGGCTTCTGCGCGCCACATGCCATCAAATGAGGCACCGAGGCGGCCAGCTTTCTTTAGGGTGTCAGCGAATGCCATGTGGCCTGCTTCGCTGTGGAGCCAATCCGTAGTCTTGATGGCGGTTTCTTGTGCGACCGCTTTGTCTTTTACTACTACGACTGGCGAGTTGAGAGTGTCTTTAGTTTCCACTTCTTCTTTCTCCTGTTCAGATTCTTCTGTGTCTGCTTTTTCGGCTTCTTCTGCTTCGGCTGGTTTTTCTTCCGTTTCCGGAGCTTCTGGAGCGTCGTCAGCAGTTGGCTCGGTTTCGTCCTCTGGAACATCGGCGGTGAATTCGTCGAGAACCTGAGCGATGCGAGCACCTAGAGCTTCGCGCTCATCGCGTGTCAGCTCGTCGATTTGCTTGGACATTGTTGAATCCTCTTTTAGTTGTTGTTTGGTATCACTTGCCACCTCTGCGCTCCCTTGAGCCTGTGCTTCGGTCGGTTTGTGATCTATGGTCTTAGCGCGCGGATCGTTGCCTGTCACAACCATCGAAATCTCGCGCAGGATTCCGATTGGTTCTTCGATGTTGTAACCGACGCCGTTGTAACCCTCCGGGAACCAGTCAATGCCGATTGAGTAGCTGGCATTTTCGCTGATTGCCCAGGCGTGGTCTGCGAGGCTGTCATTGTTTGCGAAATACATGCGAGCGTGGAGGCCGTCTTTTTCGAGCCAAACGCGGCAGTCGCCGAACACTTTCTCGATAGATGGCACCAAGTAGTCGCCTTGCACCTCGCCGTGGTCAGCCTGTGCTTTGACCGAATATTTTTCGGTCTGCTTTTCTGGGTCGGTGTTCAAATCAGAAATCTTGACCAACTTGCCATCGAAATCCATGACATAG
>Ga0256404_1006673_pt1 | contig 18855 bp, 9 predicted proteins | sample RumenRJG_01DNA_FD_185990 | JGI IMG/M metagenome (GOLD analysis project Ga0256404, IMG submission 185990) | Bovine rumen microbial communities from Lethbridge, Alberta, Canada - RJG_01 | ecosystem: Host-associated > Mammals > Digestive system > Stomach > Rumen | place: Canada: Alberta | collected...
GCTGCCCCGCTGAGGCGGACCTGTGCATCGGCGCTCCGGACTCCGGTCTGGACGCGGCCCTCGGTTATTCAGAGGCGTCCGGGATCTCCTACGAGATCGGCCTCGTCAAGAACAAGTACATCGGCCGCACCTTCATCGCGCCGGGACAGGAAAACCGGATCGACCAGGTGCGGATCAAGCTGAATCCCGTCCGGTCCGTCGTTGAAGGAAAAAGGATCGTTCTCGTGGACGATTCCATCGTCCGGGGCACGACCTCCAGGCGCCTCATCCGGATCCTGAAGGAAGCCGGCGCAAAAGAGATCCACATGCGCATTTCCTCACCGCCCTTCCGGGGGCCCTGTTTCTACGGAACGGACATCGATTCCAAAGAGCACCTCATCGCCACGGGAAGGAACCTTGAGGAGATGGCCGCATATATCGGCGCAGATTCCCTGGGATTTCTGGTCCCGGAGGACCTGCGGGTCATGGCGGGCACCGGCTGTCTCTGCGACGCATGCTTTACTGAAAACTACCCCACCGCCGTCCCCGAGGACGCCGGGAAGAGCCGCTTTGAACTGCCGCTGCAGGAAAAGGAGGCGTTATGATCAGGACTTATGACCGGAAGCTGGTGCTTCCCGACGGAACGGAATATTACGGCTTCGCTTTCGGAGGAGAACCAGGCGCTGCGGCTGCGGACAGCGCTGTACTCCTGGGCTGCAGCTTCCTGGAGCTGGTCTTCAATACCTCCATGGCCGGCTACCAGGAGATCCTCTCCGACCCATCCTACACCGGACAGGCCGTCGTTATGAGCTATCCGCTGATCGGGAACTACGGCATGGCGGAGGAGGACTACGAATCCGACGCGCTGCGGCCCGGAGCGCTGATCGTCCGGGAGTACAATCCCAGGCCTTCAAACTTCCGGAGCGTCGCTTCCCTGGGCGAGGTGATGAGGGAGCAGGGCGTCCCCGGCCTCTGGGGCATTGACACCCGGAGCCTGGTCCGCCGCCTCCGCACTGACGGTTCCATGATGGCGGCTGTTGCACCAGCAGCGTTCCCCCTGAAAGAGATCCTTCCCGTGCTGCGGGAAGCGCGTCCCCGCACGGACACCGTGCCCTCCGTCAGCATCAGCCGCCCACAGTTTATCCCCGCGGAAAATCCGAAGTTCCACATCGCTGTGATCGACTGCGGTATTAAGAGAAATATCCTGCGGGAGATGCATAGCGGCGGGGCGGATCTGACGATCCTCCCCTGGAACACAACAGCGGAACAGATCCGCGCCCTGAAGCCGGACGGTGTCTTCATCTCCAACGGGCCCGGCGATCCCGCCGACGTTCCGGAGACAGAGGAAACGATCCGGAACCTGATCGGCACCGTCCCGGTCTTCGGCATCTGCCTCGGGCACCAGCTGATCGCGAGAGCCATGGGCGCCGCGACCTACAAGCTTCACTTCGGCCACAGGGGCGGTAATCACCCGGTGAAGAATCTCCTGACCGGAAAAGTGGAGATCACCTCCCAGAACCATTCTTTTGCAGTCGATGAAACCACGCTCCGGGGAACGGGCCTCTCAGTCACCCACCGGAACCTGCTGGACGGCACGGTGGAAGGTCTCGCCTGTCCGGAAAAAACAGTGTTCTCCGTCCAGTACCACCCTGAGAGCGCCCCGGGCCCGCAGGACTCTTCCTATCTTTTCCGGGAGTTTTTCCGGATGATGCAGGAGAGGAGGCGCTGTCATGCCTAAACGCACAGATATTCACAAGATCATGGTGATCGGCTCCGGCCCTATTGTCATAGGACAGGCCGCCGAATTCGACTACGCCGGCACCCAGGCGTGCCTCGCGCTGAAGGAAGAGGGCTACGAGGTGATCCTCTGCAACTCCAACCCCGCCACCATCATGACGGATCCCGCCATCGCGGACCGGATCTACATGGAACCTCTGACCCTGGAGTATCTTTCCCGCATTGTCCGGGTGGAGCGGCCGGATGCCCTGATCCCGGGACTGGGCGGCCAGACCGGGCTGAATCTCGCGCTGGAGCTCTCGGAATCCGGAGTGCTGGAAGAATGCGGCACCGAGCTCCTCGGCACCCGCTTTGACAGTATCCGGAAGGCGGAGGACCGGGAGGAGTTCAAACAGCTCTGCGAGTCCCTGGGTGAACCCGTGCTTCCCTCCGAGACGGTCCGCTCCATGGAGGAGGGACTGGCTGCGGCGGAACGGATCGGCTTCCCGCTGGTGCTCCGCCCCGCCTTTACCCTGGGAGGCACCGGCGGCGGCTTCGCGGAATCTGAGGAAGAGTTTCCGGATCTCTTAAGGAATGCCTTAGCGGTCTCGCCGGTCCATGAGGTGCTGATCGAAAAAAGCGTCCGGGGCTACAAGGAGATCGAGTACGAGGTGATGCGGGACGCGAACGATACCGCCATCACGGTCTGCAACATGGAAAACCTGGATCCCGTCGGCATCCACACGGGAGATTCTATCGTCGTGTGTCCCTCCCAGACCCTGACCAACAAGGAGTATCACATGCTCCGGGACTCTGCCCTGAAGCTGATCCGGGCGCTGCAGGTGGAGGGCGGCTGCAACGTGCAGTTCGCGCTGGACCCGAAGTCTTTCCAGTACTATCTGATCGAGGTGAATCCCCGGGTGTCCCGCTCCTCAGCTCTCGCCTCCAAGGCAAGCGGTTATCCCATCGCCCGGGTCTCAGCGAAGATCTGCGTCGGAATGACTCTGGACGAGATCCCCCTTGCGAATACACCGGCTTCCTTTGAGCCGGCGCTGGACTATATCGTCACCAAGATGCCCCGCTTCCCCTTCGACAAATTTGCGGACGCGGACCAGCATCTGGGAACACAGATGAAAGCCACCGGGGAGGTAATGAGCGTTGGGCGCACCTTCGAGGAAAGTCTTCTGAAGGCTGTCCGCTCCCTGGAGACCGGGGTCTCCCACCTCTACATGCCGAAATTCGAGGACTGGAGCGAAGAACGCCTTCTCTCCTTCCTTCCTGCCGGCACCGGCGACCGGATCTTCGCCATTGCGGCTCTGCTGCGCCTCCGGCATCTCTCGGGACACTCGCCGGAGGAGACCGGGGCCGAGATCTCGGCCCTCACCGGCATCGACCGCTTCTTTATCGACAAGCTGCAGAACATCATCGAGGAGGAGCAGGCCCTCCGGATGCATCCCGGCGATACTGCCTGGCTTCTCGACGCGAAGCGTTCCGGCTTTTCCGATGCGGAGATCGCCCGGCTCTGGGAACGGAAGGAGCGGGACGTCCGCATGCAGCGGAAGCAGCGAGGCATCCGCCCCGTCTACAAGATGATCGACAGCTGCGCCGCGGAATTTGACAGCTACATCCCCTATTTTTACTCGACCTATGAGACCGGGAGCATTCCCGGAGATCTTCCAGGAAGCGGCGCGGTCGATGCCGCCGGAAACGGCATTAGAAATACTGCCGGAAATGCTGCTCCGGCTGCGGGCAGCGCAGCTTTTGCTCCGGCAGAAAACGAGTCGGTGCGTACCGACGGGAAAAAAGTCATTGTCCTTGGCTCCGGCCCCATCCGCATCGGTCAGGGCGTCGAGTTTGACTACTCCACGGTCCACGCGGTGCAGACACTCCGGGACGCAGGCTATGAAGCCATTATCATCAACAACAATCCCGAGACTGTCTCCACAGACTACACCACCGCGGACAAGCTGTACTTTGAGCCCCTGACAGTGGAAAATGTCCTTGACGTCATCAATTTTGAAAAGCCTGACGGCGTCATCGCGACCCTTGGCGGTCAGACGGCGGTGAACCTCGCCGCCCCCCTTGCGGCGGCGGGCGTGAAGCTCATCGGGACCGGCGGCGGGGCCATCAGCCGCGCGGAAGACCGGGATCTGTTCGAGCATCTGCTCCTGTCCCTCGGCATTCCGCAGCCGAAGGGCGAGGCGGTGACAAAGGTGGAGGACGGCATAAAGGCGGCCCGGGAGATCGGCTACCCGGTGCTGGTGCGGCCCAGCTTCGTGCTGGGAGGAAGAGCCATGCAGATCGTCTCCGATGAAGAGGGGCTGACGCATTACCTTCATACGGCCGTGGAGATCGACGCTGACCGCCCGGTGCTGGTGGACCGCTACATCCGGGGAAAAGAGCTGGAGGTGGACGCAGTCTGCGACGGGGAGGAAGTCTTCATCCCCGGGATTATGGAACTGGTGGAGCGCACCGGCGTGCACTCCGGAGATTCCATCAGCATCTACCCGACTTACAGCGTTTCGGAAAAGGTGCGCCGGACCATTTTTGACTTTACCAGACAGCTGGGGCCGGCCATCGGCATCATCGGCCTCTACAACATCCAGTTCATCGTGGATCCCGGAGAGCAGGTCTACATCATCGAAGTGAACCCGCGCTCCTCCCGGACAGTGCCCTTCCTTTCCAAGGCCACCGGATACCATCTGGCGGATATTGCGACCCTCTGCATGCTGGGTCATACGCTCCGGGAACAGGGGATCACAGACCTCACCCCGGCGCCGAAGGATCCCCGCTTCTTCGTCAAGGCACCGGCCTTCTCGTTCGCGAAGCTCCGCGGCATGGACGCCTATCTCTCGCCGGAGATGAAGTCCACCGGCGAAGCCATCGGCTATGACAGAAATCGCCTGCATGCCCTCTACAAGGCGATGCAGGCGGCCGGGATGCGGATCGCGGATCACGGGACAGTCCTTGCCTCCGTGGACGATCACGACAAGGAGGAACTTCTCCCGCTGATCCGGCGTTTCTACCGTCTCGGCTTCAATATCGAAGCCACTTACGGCACCGCGGAATACCTGCGGGAGCATGGCATCCGCTGCCACGGGTATGCCCTGCACGGACACAGCCAGGCCGTCTTCGGTGATGACGGCGCGGCAGGGGCGGCGGCGGCAGGGGCGGCGGCGGCCGAAGGTGCGGTAGCCGGTGAGGCCGAGCTCCAGGTGATCTTCCGGAAGATCCGGGAAGGGCATATAACTTACTTCATCAACACCCGCGATACCCGCTCCGGCCACGCCCGGTCAGCGGGGACCAGGATCCGGCAGTGTGCCGCGGAGAACGGCGTCCCGGCCCTCACCTCCCCCGATACGGTGAGGGCCCTGCTGGACGCCCTGGAGGACGTGGTGTTTCCAGTGGGAACGATCTGACATAAGAAATACTATGGTTCAGGACGAAGATCTCTTTCCGGAACGAGGGATCTCACGCTGAAGCGCATGTCCTCTTTCCGAAACGAAGGATCTTCTCCAGGGACGGGTGCCATGAAGACGAATGGTCACAAAACATGCTGTTTTGAAAAATGTGGACACATCCTGGGGGCCTTTTTCTTCAGTTTTTGGTCGAGAATGCCAGATTGTTCCCGATTCTGCTTTATTTTGGCTTGTTGTTTGCGTCCCGGGAGGCAGCTCCAGAAAGATAATCAACACCTCTTTCTGCTTTTGTCAATTTTACTGCAAATCCGGGCGCCTCTGGCTGTGTCCATAAATTTCAAAATCTCAGTTTCGTGACCACTTGAAAAAAAATCTCCTGACCGGGAATCGCTTTTACTATAAAAGAGATAGTCGACACAATTAATGCTCTGTCGACTATCTCTTTTTCTTTAAGTCCCTTCTATTCCGCCATCTCCGTATATCCCATCAGATAACAGTCGATGTCTCTGGCGCAGCCTCTTCCTTCATGGATGGCCCACACCACCAGGGACTGGCCGCGGTGCATGTCGCCGGCGGTAAAGATACCCGGGATCTCCGTGGCGTAGGAGCCGGCTTCCGTCTTTACCCGCCCCCGTGGATCCAGCGGGACGCCGAAGGCCTCCGGGGTATAGTGCTCGCAGCCTGTAAAGCCCGCCGCGATGAGGAGAAGGTCGCAGGGATATTCCTGCTCGGTTCCCTCCATCTCCGTAAGTTTCCCGCCCTCAAATTTTACCTTGACGGTCACCACTGCCCTGAGGGCGCCGGTATCGTCCGCCAGTACTTCCTTTACCGTGGTCTCATAGACCCGGGGATCCTGTCCGTACACCTGAATGGCTTCCTCCACCCCGTAGTCCGTCTTCCGCACCAGAGGCCACTCCGGCCAGGGATTCTCCTCTCTTCTCTTGTCCGGCAGAGCCGGCATCATCTCGATCTGCAGGAGCGAGGCTGCGCCAAAGCGCACGGCAGTCCCGGCACAGTCGTTTCCGGTATCGCCTCCGCCGAGGATCACCACATGCTTTCCGGAAGCCGCTGCCCGGAAGGGACCTGATTTCTGGGTCTCTTCCCGGAGGATCTCCCGCGTCGCGCCGGAGAGGTAATCCACGGCGTAGTAAATGCCGCTCTTTACGTTCTCCATCCCGGCGGCCGCAAGCTTCCTCGCTTCCTTCGCGCCGGTGCAGAGCGCCACGGCGTCATACTCTTTCAGGAGCTCCGCCGCGGAGATCCAAGTCCCGCCGGACGCCGCTTTCCCGCCGGCCGCTGTCTGCCCGCAGATCGACTCCTGCCCGGCAGCCGCCCCTACGTTCACTCCGGTGAGAAACCGGACGCCCTCCGCCTCCATAAGCTGTCGCCTGCGGGCGATGATCCTCTTGTCGATCTTCATGTTCGGGATGCCGTACATCAGAAGGCCGCCGATCTCCTCTTCCCGCTCGTAGACTGTCACGGAGTGCCCTCTGCGGTTCAGCTGGTCGGCGGCGGCAAGTCCCGAAGGACCGCTGCCCACCACTGCCACCTTTTTCCCGGAGCGGATCTTCGGGATCCGGGGCTTCATCCTGCCGCTGCGGAAGGCGTGTTCTATGATATAGAGCTCGTTGTCATGCACCGTCACCGGCTCTCCGTCCAGTCCGTTGATGCAGGCCTTCTCGCAGAGCGCAGGGCACACTCTCCCGGTGAATTCCGGGAAATTGTTGGTCTTCAAAAGCCGCGACAGAGCGTGGCCCGGATGGCCCCGGTACACTTCGTCGTTCCACTCCGGGATCAGGTTGTGGAGCGGGCACCCCACCGTCATCCCCTTCAGAACCAAAGCAGACTGGCAGAAGGGAACGCCGCAGTTCATGCAGCGCGCCCCCTGTTCCCGGCGCTCGTCTTCAGAGAGCTCGGCCTTGAACTCCCTGAAGTTTCCGATCCGGTGAAACACTTCCCCGGCGCGGTTCTCTGTTCTCTCATACTCCAGAAATCCTGTTTTCTTTCCCATACTCAAGCCTTTCCGGTGATCTCTTTGAACGCCGACATGAGTGCCTGCTCCCGGGTCTGCCCTGAAGCCTCGAACCGTGCCGCGGCGCTGACCACGCGCTGGTATTCCTTCGGCACGATCTTTTTGAACTGCGGGACGCAGCTCTCGAAATTCTCCAGGATCTCTCCTGCCAGACGCGACCCCGTGGCCTGCCGGTAATCCTTCAGGATGGCGCGCAGCTCTTCCTTGTCCTGCTCGTCCGTCAGCTCCTCCGCCGGCGGCATCCCGGCGTTGATGCGCCTGTACAGCCGGTGCTCCGGATCCAGAACATAGGCTTTGCCTCCGCTCATTCCGGCTGCGAAGTTCTTTCCCGTGGGCCCCAGGATCACCGCTCTCCCGCCGGTCATGTACTCCAGTCCGTGGTCTCCGCAGCCCTCCGCCACTGCCGTGGCGCCGGAATTCCGGACGCAGAAGCGTTCCCCGGCGATGCCGCAGATGTAGGCGGTCCCGGAAGTGGCGCCGTAAAGGGCCACGTTGCCTGCGATCACGTTCTCACTGGCGGAGAAAGCCGCATTTTTCGGCGGATACAGGATCAGCTTTCCGCCGGAAAGCCCCTTCCCGAAGCCATCGTTCGCGTCGCCCTCCACCTCCATGGTCACACCCTTCGGAAGAAAGGCGCCGAAGGACTGGCCGCAGCCGCCCTCCGCATGGATCCGGAACGTGTCGTCCGGAAGCGAGTTTCCGAAACGGGCAGTGATCTCCGAACCGAAAATGGTCCCGACCGTCCTGTCGGTGGAAGAGACCTTGATACTGACAGAGACAGCTGCCGGTATATCCGTATTCTCAGCGTTTCCACCGCCAGACTCTGCCTTCCCACCGGTCTTCTCCTTCCCACCGGTCTTCTCCTTCCCGCCGGTCTTCTCCTTCCCGCCGGTCTTCTCCTTCCCGCCGGTCTTCTCCTTCCCGCCGGTCTTCGCAGCCCCGCCGCTCACTTCCTCCAGCCATGGGAGCAGCACCCTTTCATCCACCGTCTTCTCCAGACCGAAGTCAAAGATCCGCTCCGGCAGGAAATGCCGCTCCGCTTCCGCCGAAGGTGCCTTTCCGAAGAGAGAAGCGAGCTGCACCATCTCGGCCCTCCGGGTGATCTGCCGTTCCTTCGGCTTCAGGAGATCTGTCCTGCCGATCATCTCTTCCACAGTGCGGATGCCGAGGGACGCCATCAGTTCCCGCATATCCTCCGCGATGAAACGCATGAAGTTCATCACATGCTCCGGCTTTCCGCGGAAGCGGGCCCGGAGCCGTTCGTTCTGGGTGGCGATGCCCACAGGACAGGTATCCAGTGTGCAGACCCGCATCATCATGCAGCCCATGCAGACCAGCACTGCTGTGGCGAAGCCGTATTCCTCCGCTCCCAGCATGGCTGCGATCACTACGTCCCTGCCGCTCATCAGCTTTCCGTCCGTCTCCAGCGCAACTCTTCCCCGGAGCCCGTTTTCCACCAGCGTCCGGTGCGCCTCCGAGAGTCCCAGCTCCCAGGGGAGTCCCGCGCCGTGAATGGAGGAAGCCGGGGCGGCGCCGGTGCCGCCGTCATAGCCGGAGATCAGGATCACCTGTGCCCCGGCCTTCGCGACGCCCGACGCGATGGTCCCGACGCCCGCCTCGCTGCAGAGCTTCACGTTGATCCGCGCCCTGCGGTTCGCGTTCTTCAGATCATAGATCAGCTGCGCCAGGTCTTCGATGGAATAAATATCGTGGTGCGGAGGCGGGGAGATCAGCGTCACGCCGGGCATGGCGTACCTGGTCTTCGCGACCCAGGGGTACACCTTTGCCCCGGGAAGATGACCGCCCTCTCCGGGCTTCGCGCCCTGGGCCATCTTGATCTGGATCTCCTCCGCGCTCATGAGATAGGCGCTGGTCACGCCGAAGCGGGCGGAAGCCACCTGCTTGATCTTCGAATTTGTCTCCGTTCCGAAACGCTCCTCGTCCTCTCCGCCTTCGCCGGTATTGGATCTTCCGCCGAGACGGTTCATGGCGATGGCCATGGTCTTGTGGGCTTCCTCCGAAATGGAGCCGTAGCTCATGGCGCCGGTCTTGAAGCGCTTCACGATCTCGCTCACTGGCTCCACCTCTTCCAGCGGGATCGGATCGCCCGCAGGGACAAACTCCAGAAGGCCTCTCAGGGTGTGGGGGAGCTCATTGTCCACCAGCGCCGTATAAGCCTTGAACTTTTCGTAGCTCCCTTCCCGCACCGCCTGCTGCAGGAGCGTGATCACCGCGGGATTCCAGAGATGGTCCTCTTTGTTCTTTCCGCTTCTCAGCTTGTGGAAGCCTATGGAATCCAGCGTCGTGTCCAGGCCGAGGCCCAGCGGGTCGAAGGCATGGTCGTGGCGGTAGCGGACCCCTTCCTCGATCTCCCGGATCCCGATACCGTAAGCATCTGCCGCGGCACCTGTAAAATAACGGTCAATCACTTCTTTTCCCAGTCCGACGCTCTCAAAGATCCTGGCGGACTCATAAGCCTGCAGGGTCGAGATGCCCATCTTTGCCGCGATCTTCACGATGCCCTTCCGGACCGCCTTGTTGTAATCCGTGACCGCGGTGTGGAAATCCTTGTCCAGGATCTCCTCCTCGATCAGCTCCCCGATGCACTCGTGGGCCAGATACGGATACACCGCCCGGGCGCCGAAGCCCATGAGACATGCGAAATGATGCACCGTTCTCGGCTCCGCGCTCTCCAGCACCAGAGAGACGGCCGTGCGCTTTTTCGTCTGCACCAGGTGCCGGCTCACCGCGGAGACCGCCAGAAGGGAGGGGATCGCCAGATGATTCTCATCCACGCCCCAGTCCGAGAGGATGATGATATTCGCGCCGGACGCCGCTGCCCGGTCCACACTCACCAGGAGCTGCTCCACCGCCCGGGAAAGATCCGTGCTCCGGTAGTAAAGAAGAGACACCGTCCGGGACTTAAGCCCCGGGCTGTCCAGAGAGCGGAGCTTGATCATGTCCGTGCCGTTCAGCACCGGCTGCTCCACCTCCAGCACCCGGCAGTTGCTGCTATCCTCCTTCAGGAGATTTCCGTCGGAGCCCAGATAGACCGCCGTGTCCGTGACGATCTCCTCCCGGAGCGAGTCGATGGGCGGGTTCGTCACCTGGGCGAACAGCTGCTTGAAGTAGTCGAACAGATTCTGGTGCTTCTCCGAGAGTACCGCCAGCGGAACATCATGCCCCATGGAAGCTGTCGGTTCATTCCCGTTCTCCGCCATGGGAAGCAGCTGGTCCTTCACCTCCTCGTAGGTGTAGCCGAAGGCGCGGTAAAGCTTGTCCCTAAGGTCCTGGCTGTTTACAGGCGGACGATGATTCGGCAGCGGGATGTCCTCCATACGCTTCAGGTTCCGGTCCAGCCACTCGCCGAAGGGACGGCGCGACGCGTAGTAACGCTTGCACTCTTCGTCCGGCAGAATGCGCTTTTTCTTCGTGTCCACCAGCAGCATCCGCCCGGGCATGAGCCGGCTCTTTTTCACGATATGGGCCGGATCCTCGGGAAGGACCCCCACCTCCGAAGCCAGCACCAGGCGCCCCCGGTCTGTCACATACCAGCGGGAAGGCCTGAGCCCGTTCCGGTCCAGCGTCGCCCCCAGGATCTCTCCGTCACTGAAGATCACCGCGGCCGGCCCGTCCCAGGGCTCCATCATGGTGGCGTAATAGTGATAGAAATCCCGTTTCTCCAGGTCCATGTCCCTGTCGTTTCTCCAGGGCTCCGGGATCGTGATCATCACTGCCCTCGGAAGCTCCATCCCGTTCATCATCAGGAACTCCAGAGTGTTGTCCAGCATGGCGGAATCAGAGCCGTCCGGGCGGATCACCGGGTAAACCTTCAGGGCGCAGTCCTCCGCCTCCAGAAACTCCGAGGTCATGGTCTCCTCCCGCGCCAGCATCCGGTCCATGTTTCCCCGGATGGTATTGATCTCGCCGTTGTGGGCAATAAGCCGGTAGGGATGGGCCCTCTCCCAGCTCGGCGTCGTATTGGTCGAAAAGCGGGAGTGCACCAGGGCGATGGCAGTCTCATAATCCTTCTGCTGCAGATCTTCGTAGAAGAACCTCAGCTGCCCCACCAGGAACATCCCCTTGTAGACGATGGTCCTGGAAGAAAGGGAGCAGATGTAGGTGTCTGTGTTGCTCTGCTCGAACTCTCTCCTGAGAAGATAGAGCTTCCTCTCAAAGGGCAGCCCCTCCTCCGTTCCTTCCGGCCGTGCGATAAAACATTGGGTGATCACCGGCATACAGTTCCTGGCTGTCTCTCCGAGGATCTCCGGATGCACCGGGACCTCCCTCCAGAACAGCAGCTTCAGTCCGTTTTTCTCCGCGATCACCTCAAACATGCGCCGCGCGAAGGTCCTGGCCCGGAGCTCTGCCGGGAAGAACACCATTCCTGCGCCGTAATTTCCGGGACCCGGAAATTCCTGCCCCTGCTCATCAAAGACATGGCGGAACAGGCTGTGGGGCAGCTGCGTCAGAAGCCCCACGCCGTCTCCCACCTTCCCGGCGGCGTCCTTGCCCGCCCGGTGTTCCAGCTTCTCAACGATGGAGAGCGCGTCGTCCAGGACGCCGTACTCCCGCGTCCCGTCAATATTCACCACGGCCCCGATACCGCAGGCGTCGCGTTCCCTCCGCTGAAATTCCAGTCCGTCCTCTCTCATCTCACTTATCCTCTTTATTCCCTTTATGCGTGAAGCGGACATTCTCAGTCCGCTTCGCTCCTTGCTTATGTTCCACGGTCAAAAAACTGTCATTCAGAAAACAGCAGCCTGCTGTAGCCCGGGAACGGCCAGTACTTCTCGTCGGTAATGGCCTCCAGCCGGTCCGCGGCATCTCTCGCCTGGACCATATCCTGCACGATCACGTCGCGGAAGTACCTCATGGCTTCCTCCGGGATCTCCGGCACCTCCGAAAGGTGCTTTTCCAGTTCCTCCGTCGCCTCCAGAAGCGCGTCCGTCAGGATCGCCAGATGGCTGCAGGTCCTGGTCTCATAGACCACCGGCACTTCCGCCGCCTTCAGGTCGCCCATCCTGCGGCACAGCTCCGCCGCGAAGCTGGACACCGCCGGAAGGATCTGCCTGCGGATCATGTCGTCCATAGTGTGGGCTTCAATGGAGATGGTCGCGCAGTAGTTCTCCACGTGGATGCGGTAGCGGGCCATGACCTCTTCCTCGGTGTAGATGCCGTTCTTCACATAGAGGTCGATGTTCTTCCGGTCGATGTAGTGCGGGATCGCGTCTGCAGTGGAGACCAGGTTGCTGAGTCCCCTCTTCTCTGCCTCCTCGACCCAGGACTGATCGTAGCCGTTTCCGTTGAAGATGATGCGCTCATGCGCCGTAAAGGTCTCCTTCAGAAGCTCCTGCAGGGCGCTCTGGAAATCTTCAGCTCCCTCAAGCTGGTCCGCGAACTGTCTGAGCTCCTCCGCCATCATGGTGTTCAGGGCGATGTTCGGACCGGAGATGGACTGGGAGCTTCCCAGCATACGGAACTCGAACTTGTTGCCGGTGAAGGCCATAGGGGAAGTCCTGTTCCGGTCCGTGTTGTCCTGGGGGATCGGCGGCAGCATGTCGATGCCCACCTGCAGGGTCTTTTTCCCTGCCTCATGGAATTCTTTTCCGCGGATGATGGACTGCACGACGCCGTCCAGTTCCTGCCCCAAGAAGATGGACAGGATCGCCGGCGGAGCCTCCTGAGCGCCCAGGCGGTGATCATTGCCCGCGCTGGCCACCGTGGTGCGGAGCGCGTCCTGGTACTCGTCCACGCCCTTCACGAAGGCGGCGAGGAACAGGAGGAAGCGCGCGTTCTGGGCCGGGGTCGATCCGGGATTGAAGAGGTTCTTTCCTGTGTCGGTGCCCAGGGACCAGTTGTCGTGCTTGCCGCTGCCGTTCACGCCGGCAAAGGGCTTTTCGTGGAGCAGGCAGTGGAAGCCGTGCCGGTCCGCCACCCTTTTCATGAGCTCCATAGTCAGCTGGTTCTGGTCGCCCGCCAGGTTTGCGTTGGTGTAGATAGGTGCCATCTCATGCTGGGAGGGCGCCACCTCGTTGTGTTTCGTCTTTGACAGCACACCCACCTTCCAGAGCTCATTGTCCAGGTCCCTCATGAACTCCGACACCCGCGGCTTCAGCTGTCCGAAATAGTGATCCTCCAGCTCCTGCCCTCTGGGCGGCTTGTTTCCGAACAAGGTCCGTCCCGTAAGCTTCAGGTCTTCTCTCTGGTTGTAGAGCTGCTTGTCGATCAGGAAGTACTCCTGCTCCGGTCCGCACTGGGCCGTGACCCGCTTCGTCTCGGTGTCCCCGAAGAGGCGGAGGATGCGGACCGCCTGCTTAGAGACCTCGTCCATGGACTTTAAGAGCGGCGTTTTCTTGTCCAGGGCCTGGCCGGAGTAGGCACAGAAAATAGTCGGAATGTACAGGGTATGATCCTTCACGAAAGCGAAGGACGTGGGATCCCAGGCGGTGTAGCCCCTGGCCTCAAAAGTGGCGCGGAGACCGCCGGAGGGGAAGGAGGAGGCATCGGGCTCGCCCCGCACCAGCTCCTTGCCGGAGAACTCCATGACCACGGTTCCGTCGCCCACAGGCTCAATAAAGCTGTCGTGCTTCTCCGCCGTGACGCCGGTCATGGGCTGGAACCAGTGGGTGAAATGGGTCGCGCCCTTCTCCAGGGCCCACTGCTTCATGGCCTCCGCGATCTCATTCGCCGCGGAGAGCTCCAGCTGCGTCCCGTTCGAAACGCTTTTTTTCCATGCCTGGAACGTCGATTTTGAGAGGCGCTCCTTCATGATCTTCTCGCCGAAAAGCATGCTGCCGAAAAGTTCCGGTAATGTTAAGTTCTGCTCCATGTCTGTATCCTCCTTATAAGTCCGCCGGGGTGGGGACGGTATATGCTCCGTTCGCTGCACGAAAGCTCTAAGCTCCCCGTATTTCGCCCAGGCAGGACCGCTCCTGCGGAACTCGCGCCCCCTCAGTCGCAAGTCTGAGTGTACTGAGCTCAGACAATCCTCGGAGCGGTCCGGGCGAAACACGGCTTGCTAAGAGCTTTCGGCTGATGCTCACTTTGCATATCACCGTCCTCACCCCGGCTGCTTTATTCTCTGTATTCAGGTTCCACTTGCTCCGTAGTTCGCGAGGACTCGCGCCGACGGGTCGTTCACGTCGCAGCCCTTCCAGCTGCGGTTCGGCATCCAGAAGTCCTTGATCATCTCCGCCTGTCCCGGGTAGAACGATTCAAACAGCTCCCGGTACAGGAGACTCTCCTTTGTAAAAGGCGGGCACCAGCTGTATTTCTTTCTCCGTTTTTCGTACTCTTCGTCAGTGTACAACCGCTCCGCGTAAGCCTTCAGGTCGTCCACCATGGAGTGGCCCACCGCATCGGAGAAGGCTGCCTTTTCCCGCCAGAGGATCCCCTCCGGCAGGATGCCGTCTTTCTCGAAGGCGTGGCGCAGCAGATACTTTCCCATGCCGTGGTTGTTCCTCTTCAGCTCCGGCGGGATCCGCATCACGAAACGGACAAAGTCGCTGTCCCCGAAGGGGACCCGCCCCTCCAGGCTGTTCACGGAGATGCAGCGGTCCGCCCGGAGCACGTCGTACATGTAGATCTCATCGATCCGCTTCTTTGCCTCCGCCTGGAACGCGGTGGCGTCCGGCGCGAAGTCGGTGTACTTGTAGCCGAAGAGCTCGTCCGAGATCTCGCCGGTCATCAGCACCCGGACATCCGTGGTCTCATGGATCTGTTTGCAGCATAGATACATTCCCATGGAGGCCCGGATGGTGGTGATGTCCCAGGTCCCAAGTAAAGCCACCAGCTCCGGCAGGGACCGGATCACATCCTCCTCCGTCATGTAGAATTCCGTGTGATCCGCCCCGATGAATTCCGCCGCCTGCCGCGCGTATTTCAGGTCGATGGCGTCGGTGTCCATACCGATGGCGAAGGTCCGGATCTTTCTTCCCAGGGTCTTCGCCGCGATGGCGCACACCAGGGAGGAATCAAGGCCGCCGGAGAGCAGGAAGCCGAGGGGCGCGTCCGCGTCCAGCCGGTCCTCCACAGACTTGATGAGCAGCTCCCGTATCCCCTTCGCCGCGCTCTCTTCATCCATCTCCGGGAAGGTCTCCACCGAGGTCAGATCCGCAAAGCGGTGAAACTCCCCGCCCTTCCAGTAGTGCCCCGGCGGGAATGGGCGGATCTTTCTGCAGAGCCCTGTCAGGTTCTTCGCCTCGCTGGCAAATACCATGGTGCCGGCATCATCCTCCCCGTAAAACAGGGGCCGGATCCCAATGGGGTCCCGGGCCGCCAGGAATTCGTCGTGCTCCCCGTCATAGAGGATCAGCGCGAATTCCGAGCCCAGCATCGGGAACATCTCTGTCCCGTACTTCTCGTAGAGCGGGAGGATCAGCTCGCAGTCGCTGTCGCTCCGGAAACTGTATTCTCCCTGAAGCTCTTCCTTCAGCCTGCGGAAACCGTAGATCTCGCCGTTGCAGATCACCTTGTTCTTCCCCAGTGTGAAGGGCTGCATGCCCTCCTCGTGCAGGCCCATGATCGCCAGGCGGTGAAAACAGATCCACCCCTCCCCTGCTTCTTCGATCCGCGACATGTCCGGGCCTCTGGAAACTGTCGCGTCAAAGTGTTGTTTCAGTGTCTCAAAGGGCACCGTCCGTTTTATTACCCCCATGATCGAACACATTCCGCTTCCTCCTCAGGTGAGAGCCTGGGCTCCCACAAAAAAAGAGGGCAGTGGACCGGGGACCTCTGTCCCCGGGCGCCATTGCCCTCATCTGATCTGAATTTTCTTCTTACTCTTCCTGCTTCAGCTCCTTCAGGATCTTCAGCGCGGCTTCCCGCTTGGAAAGCCCGGTATTCATCGCCTCCTGCTCGATGAAGTGATGCGCCTCCTCTTCGGTCATCTCCCGCTTCTCCACCAGCAGACATTTCACGCGGCACGCGATCTGGATGTCCTGCACCTGTCTCTGCAGTCGCTCCTGCTCGCTGAGCACCAGCCAGAAACGCCTCTGGACCTGATGGAGGAAGCTGACGAGCTGCAGGACCTGGTCCATCTGGAGCGGGTAGGCCACTACAAAAACATTCCTCCCCTCCAGCCGGTACGCGGTCTCGCCGTAGATCTCCCTGCCGACAATGTAGCCCGCAGCGATCCCTCTCCGCTCCGCCATGTCAAAAAGCCTCGGGATCTCTTCTTCATCCTTCAGGGGACTGAAGATCACCATCAGAGCGATCTTTTCCCGTTCCACCGCCCTCCTGGCTTCCTGCACAGTCTCCGCCGTCAGTACCCGGCCGTATTTTGCCGTCAGCGCGGACCGGACAGAGCTCTGTATGCGCGGTTTCGCCGCGATCACCAGTATGGCTCCTATCCTGTCTGTCAGTTTCATAAGCTCTTACCTCTTGCTGTATGCGCTGAGATATCCGTCCGGCAGAAGCCGCTTCACGAACCCGCTTCTCCTTGCATACTGGACCGCCTCGTCAAAATCCGCCGGAAGTCGTGTCAGATCCTGTCTGATCTCCGGATCGGCGGTATAAAGGTTGGCGTCCGTCGGCTTCGGAGGCTCCAGAGAATCCCGGATGCCCTCCAGCCCTGCCTCGATGACCAGGGCGTAGGAAAGGTAGGGATTCGTCATCGGATCCGGAGAACGGAGCTCAAACCGCTTGTTGGCGGAACGGACTGCCGGAATGCGGATCAGCTGGGACCGGTTCTGTTCGGACCAGCTCACATAGCCCGGCGCCTGCATGGTCCCGAGACGCTGGTAGGATCCCCTGGTCGGATTCAGGAAGAGGGTGATGTCGTTGATGCGCCTCATGACCCCGGCCATAAAGGACTTCATGAGTTTTTCATTCTCCTCCGGATTTGCCGCCACACCCCCGTCAGTGCCCTCGCGCCGGCCTTCCTTTTTCGCGATGGAAATATTGAAATGCATCCCGTTTCCAGGCTTCCCGGGAAGCGGCTTCGGCGAGAAATCCGCCCAGCAGCCGCTGCTCACCGCCACGTTCTGGATCACCCAGCGGAGGGTGGCGGTATTATCAGCGGTGGTCAGCGGATCCGCGTAGCGGAACACCACCTCGTGCTGCCCCGGTCCGTTCTCATGGTGGGAGGACTCTGGGAAGATGCCCATTTCCAGCAGGATGTTGCAGATGTCGCGGCGGATGTTCTCGCCGTGGTCCTTGGGCGTCGTGTCAAAGTACCCTGCCTCGTCGTGGGGCATCTTTGTCAGGTTCCCGTTCTCATCCTTTCGGAAAATATAGAACTCGACCTCGGTGCCGAAGTTCACCTCCACGCCCATCTGCTCCGCATGCTTTACCGCCTGCTTCAGGAGGCACCTGCAGTCCCGGGGATATGTGCTCCGGTCCGGGCGGGTGATGTCGCAGAACATCCGGATGACCGCGCCGTCCATGGACCGCCAGGGAATCAGCGTCACCGTGGAGGGATCCGGCTTCAGGAACAGATCGCTCCGCATGCTGTCCTCGAACCCGGCGATGGAGCTTCCGTCAAAGGCGACGCCCTCCTCAAAGGCCCGCTTCAGCTCGTGGGGCATGATCGCGAGATTCTTCTGCTCGCCGAAAATATCAAAAAAGGCCAGGCGGATAAACTTCACGTTTTCATCATCCACCAGGTTCCGGATCTCATCGTACTCTCTCATTCTGTCTGTGTCTCTCATCCTGCTTTCTCCGTCCTCGGTAAATTTTGAAGTAAAACCAGTTGTTTTTAGCTCTTACTTCGCTATCGCTCGTAATCGCTAAGAACACTGGTATGGAACGCACGTACGGCTCGACAGAACCTTCGGTTCTGTATACCTCGCCTAGTGCTCCTCACAAAGAAAAGGGCGCTTTAAGTCATCCTTAAGCGCCCTTGCTTGTAACTAATTTAATTCTGACAGTGCAAAATGTCAAGATTATCTGCCGAAATAGGTCTCGGTTCCCTGATTGGAGTCAATGATGCGGAAGTTGTTAGCATCGATAAAGTCCAGGAACTTCGTGTGATCGCTGCTCTCGTAGCTGTACTGGGTGAAGTAGTTCTCGAACCACTCGGTGGCGCTTTCATTGTTGCCGAAGTAGGAAGTCACGTAGCACCTGCCGTTGGAGTATCCCACAGTTACCGGGAAATCGCCGGCGTTGTAGTAGTTCGTCGAGCCATCGGAATAGATCTGGCGGGTGGTGTTGTAGTTTCCGCCGACCTGGCTGTAATCAGTCTCGATCTGCATTCCGCTCTGGTAACCTATGGTGACGACCTGGCCGTTGGAGACCCACTCACCCCACTCGTTGACGTAGTAGCCGTCAGGCGTCCATCTGTTGGTATAAGCGTAGCCGTTGTTGTCAAAATAATAGCATCTTGCCTGGCCGTCGGTCTCGTAGATCCAGTTCCATCCGGTGAGACAATAGTCATATCCGGTATTGTAGAAGCGGCCGCTGCTCGTGTTAACAAATTCTCCCGCGAAAGCGGTTCCTGTCATCATAACTGCTGCTGCGATTCCTGCGACCATTCCGATAAGCTGTTTCTTCATTGTTTTTTCCGCTCTCTTTTTACACGCTTTGACCGGTATTTTGATTTTGTGCCCCTGTGAGCTTGATTCTGTCAGTTTGCAGTGGTTCTGCTGTTGATCAATAATACATATATTCTAACACAGAACACAACAAAAGAACCGTATATTTTTGACCCGGTATTTTCATCTTTTTCCGCCCTTGCCCTTTCCCCCCGGGCTTTACTATAATAATAAC
>Ga0256404_1006674_pt1 | contig 18852 bp, 9 predicted proteins | sample RumenRJG_01DNA_FD_185990 | JGI IMG/M metagenome (GOLD analysis project Ga0256404, IMG submission 185990) | Bovine rumen microbial communities from Lethbridge, Alberta, Canada - RJG_01 | ecosystem: Host-associated > Mammals > Digestive system > Stomach > Rumen | place: Canada: Alberta | collected...
GCGACAACCACTGTGACTCAACCTCTGCTTACTGGCGCTTCCGCAAGGTGATGACTTTGGGCATGGTCAACTACAACGCCTATGCACCACTGATCAAGGAGACCTATGCCAAGCTCGAAGCAGAGAACGATCAGCGTCAGAAAGAGTTCGAGGAGCGCTACCTCGCCATCTACAAGGATCGTCCGATGGAAGCCCACGACATGTTGCAGGCTTTCAGCGACCAACTCTTCAACCATGCCCTTGAGGTAGCTGACAACCTGGTCAACGAGCTCTTCACCCGCATCGCCATCGACACGCAAAAGGAATATCTGTTCCACGGTGCGTAAATGAATAATGAATATTGAATGATGAATGTTGAATTAATGAATGATGAATGTTGAATTATCCAATGATGAATTGGTTAATTAGCAAACATCCATCAGCGTTCGACATTCAACATTGATTCATTCATCATTCAACAATAAATAATAAGCAAATACCCCAAAGCCACCACTTCGGTAGCTTTGGGGTATTGCTTTTCTCCCCCCTTGGGGGGAGTTAGAGAGGGGCTACTTTGGGGTATTGCTTTTCTCCCCCCTTGGGGGGAGTTAGAGAGGGGCTACTTTGGGGTATTACTTTCTCCCCCCTTGGGGGGAGTTAGAGAGGGGCCGGAGTTAGAGGGGGGCTCCCACCTTCAGCCTATATTTATCGGTATACACGATGCTCATCAGCTTAGGTATCACATTGATGCGCTCTGTCAATGCCAAGGCCACATGCCCCATCGTGCGTCTGAGGTTCAGCTCCACACAGGGATGCACCATCAGTTTGTTATCCACGCTGACCACCATCATATCCACTCCCAGAGGGCCACGATAACTGTTGGCAAGCTCTCTGCCGAGCACTCTTGTCAACTGCTCTTGGATCATAGCGAGTTGGTCAGCACTGATCCAGACACCCAGTCGGGCTACCTTATCTTCTTCCGTGTCGAGCACACTACCCGAGTAAGCACCACTGCGCGTGTCGAAGACCGACAATCCGCAATAGCGCACTGTGCCGCGACCGTTAGACAAAAACTCCATCGCGAAGTCCGACACCTTATTATAATAGGGCTCCAACATAATACTTCCCTGCCGCTCAATGACGTTACGGGCCCAATTGCGCATCGGTATAGTGTACGACGTTAAATCCCGTCCGTCGAGATACCTGATACCTCTGCCGCTGCTGCTCCACGGTGCTTTAACCACGACGCGGTTATAGTCGTGCAGCAAAGACATTAAGCCACTGACAGTGGACACGGCTGTGGCCTTTCCCACCGTATTGGGCAGAAGGCGCATAGCCGGAAGCACATGTTCCGCAGCCCATTGACGATGGCTCATTTGCCTGATGGCCTCCAAACGATTCGGCATCGGCAAGAGTGCGGGAGACACCCCAGCCTTCACCATACGATGAAAGAGTGCCTGGTCCCAGCCCCACGGATCGATCTCCTCGGGTTGGCGCACATCCAGCACGTCAGCAATATCTCGCCAGCTACGCCACGATCCTCTTGCTTTCAACCCCAAATGCCGGAAAGCTTCCTTAGCCGCTTCTATGTCTTCCACGATGACTTTGTCGCCTTCTTCAGCCCATATCATCGGCAGGAAGCCCAAGTCGTGGCGCAACTGTCGGGCAGCATGAGGAGCGGTAAACTGCTCTACATGCGCTCCTAAAGCAATGTCGTGTTCAGGGTTGAAAATGTGAATCATGTTTTATCCTCGTTGATTTATTAAATGCAAAGTTACAAATATTAGTGCAATTATATAGTTTTCTTTCTGATATTTGTGATATTTTCAAAGAAAACATGTAATTTTGCACAACCAATCTCCTTCACATGAACCTATCTAACAAAATATTTTTTCGTTACTTCATCATACTGCTTTTGCTGCTCAGCGTCACAGATCTTCGCGGTATGAAGCTCCTGCGGACAATAGACACAGGGCATCAGGCTGTGTTCTGCACTTATCGCGACCACAGCGGCATGTTGTGGGTAGGCACGTCGAGCGGCCTTATGAGCTATCCTCAGCTCACCAGCTCCATGCCAGCGAGCTATCTGCGTCCGTTGCCACTATCAAATATTATCGTCAAGATATGTGAGGACAATTTAGGACGTCTGTGGCTCAGAACACAGGCCAACCGCGCCGTGGTGTATGATTCCCGCACCAACGGATGCATCGACGACGTGGAGCACTATCTCCAGCAGCACGGTGTGAAGATGTGGTATGAGATGCTCTTCGATGCCGACGAGACGGGACGGCTGTGGTTCTACAAGGACAATCACCTCATCATCCACAACTTTGCCAACAGCCGTCAGTGGCAAGGCTATGCGCCGCGTCAGGCCGGCCGCATCGTCGATGTGGTCTGTCTGCGGCAATACACCTACGTGGTATGTGAGCAAACGATCTTCAAAGTCACGCTGTCAGGCAACAGACTGGCATGGGCTTTTGTGGCTAAAACGCCGAAACGCTTGCCTTACATGTCGACATTCATGATAGAGGACAATGCCCACAACCTGTGGTTACGCGTCAACGACACACTGGCACGATGGGATCGCCAAACTCATCGCTGGACTCTATATTCACAAATCAAGTCACAAGTGTCTGGCCTCGCATGCTATCGCGACGGACTCATCTATGCCTCCACCTTCAATGACGGCGTCTACACATTTCGTCTTGACGGAAACATCGAAAACCATTACTTTCAGGTAGCACCGATCACCGACGGACTCAACAACAACCATGTGCTGTCGATGTTCTATAACCGGGAAGACGGACTGCTGATGCTTGCTTATCACAAAAGCGGGCTGTCGCTCTTCAGCGACCGGCAGAGCGATCTGACCTTCCACCATATCCAAGCCGCCGTCCACAACTATCTGACCGAGGACATCATCGTCGTCAACAGCAGCGACTATCCCAATATATTAGTTGGAACAGAGGATAATGGTGCCTATGTCATTGACCGAGAAGGAAATATCACCGAAAATCTGTTTCAAGGCAACGCCGTCACCGCTCTGCATGCCGACAGCCGGCACCGCATCTGGGCCGGACTCTATCTTCAAGGTTTAGTATGCAACGACGGTCGGAAATTCTTTCCAGGTGCCTCTCCCTACAATATTATCGAGATCAATCCCCATCGCTTTTTTGTCAACCTCAACGGTGTGGGACTGAAAGTCCTCGACCCCTGGAGCGGCAAAACCGTCGACATACCTACCGACAATCCCTGGATCATGACCATCTGCCGCAGTGGCAATAAGGTCTATGGAGCCACACCTCTCTATCTCTACGAGATTGATGTCAACACACTACGGGTCCACAAGATACCGGCTAAGTTCTTTGGTCCGGACTTCAGCAACAACATCAAGGCGCTCTATGCCGACAGCCGCGGATGGATATGGATGGAGACCTATACCAGCCATACGCCACTGATCGTCTATGACACTCACCGCCACCGCGTCTATAAGCCGGCCGGCACGGAAGAGTTTCTCACGTCGGCCTTCACAGAAGACCATAGCAGACGCATCTGGTGCACGACAGATATGGGCATCGTATGCATTGATGTCAACATGCTTCACGCCTCGCCTTTCACCATCATCCCCTTAGGATCGTCGACTAACGTCGGATTCAACGACCGTGCGCTGATCACGCTGAGCGACGGCAACATCATGGCCGGAGCCACCAAAGGCGTGATGCTCATCAACCCGCAGCAGTTGATGCAACGACTCAGCAAGCGCAAGCAGGGCTTCCCCCTTCAGTTAGTGTCATTGAGTATCAACGAGAAATACATCTCACCGGGCGACACGCTGCATGGGCGCCCCCTCTACCGCTGTGATCTCGCCTATCTGAAACATCTCGAATTGAAATCGTCAGAAAACGCATTGGCGCTGGAGTTCCGGCCGAAAGACATGATCTACAACGACCTGGAGCCCTGGACTTACTGCCTCAAAGGACTCAACGACAAGTTTGTGGACATGGTCGGTCACCGCATCGTGCTCTCCAACCTGCCGCCGGGCCACTACCAACTGCTGCTCAGAAAAGGCAAGCTCTTCAACGGCGCTACAGAGACTTTCTCCGTCCTCGACATCCATGTGGCACCGCCCTTCTACCGCTCTATATGGGCTTACCTGCTCTATCTCGTGCTTTTAGGCACTATCGTCTACTTCGGTGTCCGCTACAATCTCAACAGGAAATACTATAGCATGAGGATCAACTTCTTCACGCATATCAGCCACGACCTCCGCACGCCTCTGACGCTGATCGTCTCACCGTTGGAAGGCCTGATACAGCAGGAGCAGGACGAGAACAAGCGCGGCATGCTGAAGCTCATTTATCGCAATGCCCGACGGTTGCTCGATCTGATCAATCAGATACTGGACATCCGGCGGCTCAACAACCGTCCCGAACAGCAGAAACTCGCCAACCACGACATCGTGGACATTGTCCGCAACGTGTTCCAACTGTTTAGCGCTGAGGCCAGACGGCGCAAGATGAACTATCGTTTCCTCTGCAAAGAGCAGCACATCACCATGCTGACCGACGCTGAGAAGCTCGACCGCATCGTCGTCAACCTCATTTCCAACAGCATGAAATATACGCCCGACGGTGGAAACATCGACGTGAAGATCGAGAAGCAGGGGCAGCACGTCGTCATCGCTGTGGCAGACTCCGGCAGCGGCATCGCCGAGGAGGACAAAGGACTGGTCTTCCAACAGTATTTCCGCAACGAGAAGTCCAACAGGGCACAGTACAGTACGGGGCTCGGACTGTATATCGTCAAGAGATATGTGGAGATTATGGGAGGAGAGATCTTGTGCCTGGACAACCAGCCCAAGGGCACCATCATGCAGGTAAGTCTGCCCGCGGACCTCACGGACAACGAGTCTGAATTCAAAGAGAAGACAGCTCCGCACAACGAGAAAGAAAAACTCGTGCCGCAACCCGACAAGCATATCCTCGTCGTGGAAGACAACGACGACATGCGCGCCTACCTCGTCAGCATCCTCTCCAAGGAATATCACGTCGAGACGGCCGGCAACGGCGTGGAAGCCTTAAGCGTGATCGACCAAAAGACGGTCGACGTGGTGCTCAGCGACGTGATGATGGACGGCATGGACGGCTACACGCTGTGCAAGAAAATCAAAAGCAATGTCAACACCTCTCACATCCCCGTGATGCTTCTCACGGCCAAGGCGCTCGACCAGGATGAGTTGCAGGGATTGCAGATGGGTGCCAGCGACTACATGACAAAACCCTTCAACGTGGAGGTGATGCGGCAGCGCATAAGACTGCAACTCGAGCGCACCGAGCATGGACGGCAGTATATCAACAAAGCCATAGACCTGGAACCCGCCGAGGTGGCCATCACCACAATCGACGAACAATTCCTTGCCGACGTGAAGAGAATCATTGAGGCAAACATGGACAACGTCAACTTCACCGTCGACGATTTGAGCAACGAACTGCACATGCACCGCACCAACGTCTACAAAAAGATACAGTTCATCACAGGTAAGACGCCTTTACAATTCCTGCGACAGATACGCATGAAGCGTGCCCATCAGCTGATGAGCAAGGGTGGCATGCTCGTCTCGCAGGTGGCCTACGCCGTGGGCTTCAACAACCCGAAGAACTTCTCACACTACTTCCGCGAGGAGTATGGCATGTATCCCAGCGAGTATATGAAAACACAGGAGGAAGCAGACACAGAAAAGTAAAGTATTCTCAAACAGTCATCAACCGATCCAACGCTTGCCAGCCAAGGGTTGGATTTGTAGTAATGAGGGGTATGATTCGTTCATACCCCTCATTTTCATGTAGTTACATTTTCATTGTTTCTAAAAAACCACATAACTTTGCAGCGTCAAAAAACAATTCGTGAGAACAGTTGAGACTATAAAGTTTCGCAATAAGTGAGTCAATTTAGGTTATGTTATTAAATAAGAAGATAACTACAAGTACAAAATGTTAAGTCAGATGTCTTCAAGGTAAAAGATTGAGTTCAGGATACATTTTTCCTAAAGAGAACCATTAGAGAGATACTTCTGTCTGTTGGTTGTCTGTCAGGAATGAGAAAATGAAAAGGTATATAAAATTAATAACAAACATAGATTTCAGAGATGAATATCAAAAAGCTACTTATGATGACTCTGCTCAGCATTTGCTGGGTAACGGTCTTCGCTGAGGACGATACCAACGTCCTCTTCAAATGGACAGCGGCTGCGTCAACCAACAACCAGTCACTGAAGGTTTGGTCGCAACGTAACGAGAATTCCAATACACCAAATCCCACCGAGTGGGTATCATCAGCAACGGAAGACAATGGTTTTGTCATTGACAACACCGAAGGATATTATTTCTCTACAGGCGCATGGGAGCGCATGATGATGATCAACAAAGAATCATTTAATGCTACAGAAATTCAGAATTTGCAAAAATACAGCGACCTCACCGTCGCTGTGACGGTCAACTATCTCCGTGACGGCAACCAGAAAGACAGTGAGCCCGCTCAAATCTCACTGAAATACCATAATAGTAATGAGAATAAATGGGTGGGCTTCTGTGATTTCGGCGAAGGCAAAGACTTTAAATCGCTGACAAGCGACGGCTCCGTCACTCTCACCACCAAGGGCCTCGTGGCCAAGCACACCATGGCGATTGAGGGAAAACATCTCAAGATCAAGTCTGTCATCATCTCTTATTTCTCCAAAACATTGGCCCAAGAGCGTAATAAGAAGTATCTGAGTGATAAGAATTATACCGACGCAAGTATCACTCCTTATTATATCGCCAGTTGGTATCAGAGAGAAAGCAGCAATCCGATCGACTTCTCTTCTGTTAAAGACAGTGTGAAGTTGGGCGACGTGATGCGTGTGGTCTTCCGCGGAGCTGTCGAAGACTCATATGCCTTCCTCAAAGACTGGACCAACAGCAATGAGATTATGACCGGCTCGGATAAGTTCAGCATCAACGGCTGGAAGTATATGGACATCACTGTCAACCAAAAGCTCAAGGACCTTATCGACAAAAACGACCTTTGGATAGGCGGCAACAACTACACAATTTCCGGCATCTACTTCCTCCATGACAACAAGAACTACGAGGACTGGCAAGACCGCGGCTCTGAGGCCCGCTCCACCTATACGCCCTCAGACACTGAGAAAACATTGACAAACTGGAACAGTTTCACGGTTGACGGCAAGTACTTCACCTATAAGAATGGTGAGGAAAACAATGGCAAGATCGACAACACCAAGAATGCAATCATCCGCATCAACTACACCACAACGGCTGAAGGCGCGCAGATTTCCGTCAAAGATCCAAAGAGCGACAGCAATGGTTACTATGGTTCCTATACACGAAACCGACAATATGTAAGCGGTAGCTTCATCTACTACGATTACTTTGACCTCACATCAGGTACTGGCAACTTCGACATAGAGTTCTGCGACGCCATCACGAAATTCCATAACGACGGCAGCAACAACGTGCCTGTGCTGGGCTCCGATGGACAGAAGACGGGTATGATGTGGCAAATCCAGCGCAACGGTATCTTAGTCAGTGGAAATAAAGTACAGATCAACTGGGTATCGATTATCCCTACACAGGTAGCGAAATATGTCAGCGGCTACGCAGTCATCAACCATAAACTCTCAGCCAACTATTACAAGCCCATCTCGCTGTCATACAATATGGACGATCAGGAGACCATGAAAAAAGTCTTCGGCACTGACAACATCTATGAGTTAGGCACCACAGAGGTGAAGAAACAGCAGAACGCTACAAAAGGATACGACTACTACATCTACATCCATTTCAAGAAGGCCACGTCCATCCGCGCCAACTATCCCTACATCATCAAGCTCGACAACAGCGATCAGTCGACATTCTACTACGATGGTGTCAAGGCAAATACACGCGACTATACCACATATACCTTCTATACGCCTGCTTTCACCTATGCCTCAGACTTCACAGATGAGGAAAAGAGTAGTTTTGAGAACTATCTGAAGGACCAGCAGATGCTGTTTATCTCTACAGCTCCGGTCATCAAGATGAAGACCAGCAGCGTAGGCGACGTGGAGGTGATCACCGGTGTGGACGACTATACGCAGCTCAACACGTATAATAGCAGCAATGGCGGCACATGCGACTACTACTTCTACCAGGGTGCCCTCTACCCCAATGAGAAGGACAGAAGCATCAAGTCGGGACTCGCATTCATTCAGTTGACACCCAACCTGAAAAAGGTATTCGACAATCCCTCGGTAGTCTTCGGAACCACACAAGCCAAGAGCAGTGCATGCTACTCCCTCGTCTTCGATGACGACAATGCAACTACTGGAATCAATGCCATACAGACACACGCACAAGGGCGTGCCACCCACCAAGGTGTATACAACCTCAATGGACAGCGTGTCGCTGCTTCGGCAGATGAATTGCAACACTTGCCCGCCGGCATCTATATCGTCAACGGACACAAGCAAGTAGTCAGATAACATATACACAACAATATTAAAGAGCATACAAAATGAAAAAATATATCAAGCCTGAAACTACCTTAATTCCAGTAGAGTTCTGTCCTCTGCTTACTGGATCGAAAGAATACAACGATCTCGTGATCGTTGATGCTGGGGACGTACAAATCCCTGTATACACAAAAGACGACTCCGGTGCTGGCTCCATCATTGAGGATGCCAAAGCCTGGAAAGGTGGCGTCAACTTATGGGAAGAAGATAATTAAACCTTATACCTTTTCGAACATGTTGGGCGGAGCAGTAGTGATTACTGTCTCGCCTTTTTATTTCCACATCACGCAGCACGCTCTTAGCAAGCCCGCGCATAGGAAGCCAAGCCACTATAACGCAAGGCTTATCATCCAATACTATTTACAAAACTTTGTCAGAAAAACCACTCGTTTTAGAGAAGACACAACTCGCTGACAAGCAAAAAGGCAGATTGGTAAGAGAGAAAATCGGTCTCCGCGCATCAGAAACGGTTTCTGATGTGATCATCTTTGGTTTCTGACCCGATGAAAAAGGCGTGATGACAGGGTCAGAAACGGTTTCTGACAGGTACAGAAACGGACTTTGACCGGCAAAAAGCGATAGAACTATACTTCACTGCTGTTCTTTTGAAAAAAAATCTTTTAGTCATCTTTATATACGGTTGACATTCAGTAAATTACAGAAGACTGCCTAAGATTTCAAAAATCGGCAGCAAGTGGGTGCTTGCTCGAAAAGGAAGCCGTCTCAGACCCACTTTTTTGTCAGATAAATCAACAAAGTCTTAAGACCATGTTTTATCTTTTTGGCATAGTTTTCTGGCATATTCTCTTTCCCGAAGTCCGTTTTCGGGAGGTCCGCTGCCCTCAGCGGACGAAACAGAACAAACCATAATTGTATGCGCCACACCGCGTGGTGTTGTCCGCTGAGGGCAGCGGACCTCCCGTACCAACGTTGTCTGATAATACAAAATTTGCTAAAAACAAAACTTTTTGCTATCTATGGTTTGCAAAATTAAAATTAATCATTATCTTTGCACTGTATAACCAATACATACATCAAAGACATATATGGAATCCTTCTTTCGCACACATGCCTACTTGGTGGACCACACCAATGCCCCGGTACGACGCGTCCTTATGGACGAGATTGACTGGACCGACCGGCTCATTGGCATTAAGGGCACACGAGGTGTGGGAAAGACGACGTTCCTGTTGCAATACGCCAAAGAGCATTTCAGTAGCAACGACCATAAATGTCTATATGTCAACATGAACAACTTCTATTTCCAGGGGCGTGGCATCGCCGACTTTGCCGGAGAATTTGTCGGTCAAGGTGGTCAGGTGCTGCTCATCGACCAGGTGTTTAAGCAACCCAACTGGAGTAGCGAGTTGCGCGAGTGCTACGACAAATATCCCCAGCTGAAGATCGTTTTCACCGGATCCAGCGTCATGCGGCTCAAAGAAGAGAATCCTGAGCTCAATGGCGTGGTGAAAAGCTACAACCTTCGTGGGTTCTCCTTTCGGGAATATCTCAACCTCAAGGCCCATACTCACTTTGCGCCACATACCTTGGACGAGATCGTGAGCAACCACGAGGCGATCGCAAAAGACATTGTCCAGAGAGTGGATCCCTCGACCTTCTTTGAGGATTATCTCCATCATGGCTTCTATCCCTTCTTCCTTGAAAACCGAAACTTCTTGGAGAATTTGCTCAAGACCATGAACATGATGACGGAAGTGGACATCCTGCTCATCAAGCAGATAGAACTGAAATACCTCACCAAGATCAAGAAGCTCTTCTATCTTCTGGCCCTCAATGGGCCGCAGGCACCCAATATCAGTAAACTCGCCGACGAGATCGACACCAGCCGCGCCACAGTGATGAACTATATCAAATACCTTGCCGACGCCCGACTGATCAACCTCGTCTACAATCCCGGACAGCAGTTTCCCAAGAAACCTTCTAAGGTGATGATGCACAATCCCAACCTGATGTACGCCATCTATCCCATCACCAGCAGCACGCAGGAAGTCATGGAGACCTTCTTCGTCAACACGCTGTGGAAGGATCATCTCGTCAACCAAGGCGACAAGGACCACTGCTATCTCATCGACAACCATCTGCGTTTTCGCGTCTGCGATGCCCTCGTGGCTGACAAAAGCCGCAACGCCAGCGGAACGATCTACGCACGATACCATCAGAAAATAGGTCAAGGCGACCAGATACCTTTATGGTTACTCGGTATGCTCTACTGACACCTATTATAATATAACGCAAAAACATTATCAACTTTTTATCATCTATTTTTCACAAAATGGCAAAAGAAAAAAAATTCATGACTTGTGATGGTAACACCGCAGCCGCTCATGTAAGCTACATGTTTACCGAGGTGGCCGCCATCTACCCCATCACTCCGTCGTCTCCTATGGCTGAGCACGTCGACGAGTGGGCAGCCAAGGGTCGTAAGAATTTGTTTGGTCAGACTGTTTCCGTACAGGAGATGGAGTCTGAAGGTGGCGCTGCTGGTGCAGTCCACGGATCACTGCAAGCCGGTGCACTGACTTCTACCTATACGGCATCTCAGGGCTTGCTGCTGATGATTCCGAACATGTACAAGATTGCCGGTGAGTTGTTGCCTTGTGTGTTCAACGTCTCTGCCCGTACGCTGGCCAGCCACTCTCTCTGTATCTTCGGTGATCACCAAGATGTCATGGCTTGCCGTCAGACCGGCTTCGCCATGTTCTGCTCCGGTTCCGTCCAGGAGGTCATGGACCTCTCTGCCGTACCTTATCTCTCTACACTCGAGAGCTCTGTACCTTTCATCAACTTCTTCGATGGCTTCCGTACCTCTCATGAGTACCACAAGATTGAAGCCATGGACATGGAAGACATCCGTCCTCTCGTCAATCCAGAGTGGATCAAGCGTTTCCGCGACCGTGCCATGAGCCCTGAGCGCCCTGACACACGTGGTACCGCCGAGAACCCAGAGACCTTCTTCACACACCGCGAGGCTTGCAACGCCTATTATGACAAGGTGCCTGAGATCGTTGAGAAGCACCTCGCTGAGATTTCCAAGATCACCGGCCGTGAGTATCACCTCTTCAACTACTATGGTGCTAAGGATGCAGAAAACATCATCATCCTGATGGGTTCCGCTACAGAGGCAGCACGCGAGGCTATCGATTATCTTACCAAGCAGGGCAAGAAGGTCGGTATGGTGGCTGTGCACCTCTATCGTCCGTTCTCTGTCGAGGCTATCCGCAAGGCTATCCCTGACACGGTCAAGCGCATCGCTGTCCTCGACCGCACCAAGGAGCCGGGCGCAGAAGGCGAACCTCTGTATCTCGACGTGAAGAGCGCACTCTACGACGATCCTCGCAAACCGCTCATCGTTGGCGGTCGCTACGGTCTCGGTTCTTCCGACACCACACCTGCCAAGATCATTTCTGTCTTCAACAACCTTGAGCTCCCCGAGCCGAAGAACCACTTCACAGTGGGTATCGTCGATGATGTCACCTTCACTTCTCTGCCTGAGGTCGAGGAGATTCCTATGGGCGGTGACTCTCTCTTCGAGGCTAAGTTCTATGGTTTGGGCTCTGATGGTACTGTCGGTGCCAATAAGAACTCTGTGCAGATCATTGGTAACAACACCAACAAGTACTGCCAGGCTTACTTCTCTTACGACTCTAAGAAGTCGGGTGGCTTCACCTGCTCTCACCTGCGTTTCGGCGACGAGCCTATCCACAGCGCTTATCAGGTCAACACACCTAACTTCGTAGCTTGCCACGTCCAGGCTTACCTCCACATGTACGATGTGACACGTGGTCTGCGCGACAACGGTACCTTCCTGCTCAACACTATCTTCGACGGTGAGGAGCTCGTCAACTTCATCCCGAACAAGGTGAAGCGCTACTTCGCTAAGCATCATATCAAGGTATACTACATCAATGCAACCAAGATTGGACAGGAGATTGGCTTGGGCAACCGTACCAACACCATCCTGCAGTCTGCTTTCTTCCGCATCACAAAGGTGATTCCTATCGACCTCGCTGTCGAGCAGATGAAGGCCTTCATCGTGAAGTCTTACGGCAAGAAGGGTCAGGATGTCGTTGACAAGAACTACGCTGCTGTTGATCGCGGCGGTGAGTACAAGGAGCTGACTGTTGATCCCGCATGGGCAAACCTTGCTGATGACGCAGAGGTCGAGGACGACGCTCCCGCATTCGTTAAGGAGATTGTCCGTCCGATGAACGCTCAGGCCGGTGACCTGCTCAAGGTTTCTGACTTCGTTAAGCATGACACCGTTGACGGTCGTTGGGAAGTTGGCACAGCCGCTTACGACAAGCGCGGCGTGGAGGCCTTCGTTCCTACTTGGAATCCCGACAACTGTATCCAGTGCAACAAGTGTGCTTACTGCTGTCCTCACGGCTGTATCCGTCCGTTCGTCATGGATGAGAAGGAAGCTGCCGGCTTCGATGGCAAGACCATCGACATCCTCGCTCCGAAGCAGCTCAAGGGCATGAAGTTCCGCATCGAGACATCTGTACTCGACTGCCTTGGCTGCGGCAACTGTGCCGATGTCTGCCCGGGTAAGAAGAACAAGGAGACCGGTGAGGTCGAGAAGGCTCTGAAGATGATGCCGTTCGATCCAGACGCTGAGGAAATGAAGAAGGAAGCTGCTAACTGGCAGTACCTCGTAAAGAATGTGAAGTCTAAGCAGGATCTCGTAGACATCCAGCAGAGTCCTAAGAACTCTCAGTTTGCTCAGACTCTCTTCGAGTTCTCCGGCGCATGCGCAGGCTGCGGTGAGACTCCTTACGTGAAGCTCATCTCTCAGCTCTATGGTGATCGCGAGATGATTGCCAACGCTACAGGTTGCTCTTCCATCTACTCCGCTTCTGTTCCTTCCACTCCTTACTGCAAGAACGAGAAGGGTCAGGGTCCTGCCTTCAACAACTCTTTGTTCGAGGACTTCTGTGAGTTCGGTTTGGGTATGAACCTGGCCAACAAGAAGATGAAGGAGCGCATCACCGGACTGCTCAACGAGGCTATGGCCGGCGATCACACTCCTGATGACTTCAAGGCTGCCGCTCAGAAGTGGATTGAGGAGAAGGACAATGCCGAGGGTTCAAAGGCTGCTGCCGCTGAGCTCAAGCCGCTCATCGAGAAGGGTGCCGAGGCAGGCTGCCCGTTCTGCAAGGAGCTGCTGCCGCTGGAGCACTACCTCGTGAAGCGCTCACAGTGGATCATCGGTGGTGACGGTGCTTCTTACGATATCGGCTACGGCGGTCTCGACCACGTGCTGGCTCAGGGTCAGGATGTCAACATCCTCGTGCTCGATACTGAGGTGTACTCCAACACCGGCGGACAGTCTTCCAAGGCTACTCCTTTAGGCGCTATCGCTCAGTTCGCTGCCAGCGGCAAGCGCGTGAGCAAGAAGGATCTGGGGCTGATGGAGACTACCTATGGCTACATCTATGTGGCTCAGATCGCTATGGGTGCCGACAACGCTCAGACACTGAAGGCAATCCGCGAGGCTGAGTCTTACCCAGGCCCGTCACTCGTCATCGCTTACGCTCCGTGTATCAACCACGGCATCAAGGGCTCTAAGGCTGACAAGCGTAACATGGGCCGCTCACAGCATGAGGAGGCTCTGGCCGTTGAGTGTGGTTACTGGCATCTGTGGCGCTACGATCCGCGCCTTGCCGAGCAGGGCAAGAACCCGTTCCAGCTCGACTCTAAGGAGCCTAACTGGGATAAGTTCAAGGACTACCTCATGGGTGAGGTCCGCTTCTCTTCTCTGAAGAAGGCATTCCCTGACAAGGCTGATGAGCTCTTCGACGAGACCGAGAAGAGCGCTAAGCGCCGCTACATGTCTTACGTTCGCAAGACAAAGGAAGACTGGAGCGAGATCATCTAATAGAGTTCTCCCAAAACTCCGGGCCCCTCTCTAACTCCCCCCCCCTGGGGGGGAGAAAAGCGATACCCCAAAGCTACCATAGTGGTGGCTTTGGGGTATTTTTGTTTGTAGTTATTCTATAGTTTCTATAGCTCTATAGCTTCTATAGCTTCTATAGTCTCTATAGTCTTCTATCCTTGCTATATCATCTTCAAAAAGGCTTCGTGCACACGTGGGTCATCGGTGAGCTCCGGATGGAAAGCGGTGACGAGCTGGTTGTCCTGGCGTGCAGCGACGATATGTCCGCCGACACTTGCCAAAACCTTTGCCTTAGAACCCACCGACTCGATAAACGGGGCGCGGATAAACGTCATCGGAACCTTGCCCACACCCGCCACGTCGGCTTCTGTGGCAAAACTGCCCAACTGCCGACCGTAGGCATTGCGGCAAGTGGTGATGTCCATGGTTGACAACGCGCCTGCCATGGGCGCTGCCTCCTCGCCTTCGTGCTGACGCACGTGTTCCGACAGGAGTATCAGACCGGCGCAAGTGCCAAAGACCGGCAGTCCGGCGACGATGTCGTTGCGGACCGCGTCGTGAAGTCCTAACTCCACGAGCAGTTTGGCCATCACCGTGCTCTCACCGCCAGGGATTACAAGACCGTCCTTCGGCTGCTGCCAGTCGGCCTTCTCTCTGATCTCAAAGACATCAGCACCGAGCCGTTGCAACATCTTCTCATGTTCTATAAAGGCCCCTTGCAGGGCCAGCACAGCGATACGTTTCGTCATAGATGGCTGTCCTCCCTGACATTACTTGCCTCGCTCGGCCATCAGCAACTGTATCTCATCGGCATTGATGCCCACCATGGCTTCGCCAAGATCCTCGCTGATCTCTGCCAGCACCTTAGGATCGTTGTAGTTCGTGACCGCTTTGACGATAGCGGCGGCGCGCTTGCGTGGATTGCCGCTCTTGAAGATGCCACTGCCAACAAACACACCTTCTGCGCCCAGCTCCATCATCAGTGCGGCATCGGCAGGTGTCGCCACGCCACCGGCAGCGAAGTTCACCACAGGCAACTTACCGTGGTCATGAACATATTTCACCAGATCATACGGAGCCTGTAATTCCTTGGCTGCTTCGAAGAGCTCGTCCGGGCGCTTGGCGACAAGCTCGCGGATCTGGCTCTGCATCAGTCTCATGTGGTGCACAGCCTGAACCACATCACCGGTACCCGGCTCGCCTTTGGTACGGATCATCGTCGCACCCTCGGCAATACGGCGCAGGGCCTCGCTCAGATTGCGGGCACCACAGACAAAGGGCACGCGGAACTGGGTCTTGTCGATGTGATAGACATCATCAGCAGGGGAAAGCACCTCGCTCTCGTCGATGTAGTCGATGTCGATCGCCTGTAAGATCTGTGCCTCGGCAATATGTCCGATACGGCACTTGGCCATCACGGGGATGCTCACAGCAGCCTGGATACCCTTGATCATCTTCGGATCGCTCATGCGAGCCACGCCGCCGGCCGCACGAATATCGGCCGGAATACGTTCTAAGGCCATGACGGCACAGGCACCGGCCTCTTCTGCGATCTTAGCCTGTTCAGGCGTTGTCACATCCATGATCACACCGCCCTTGAGCATCTGTGCTAAGTTGCGGTTCAAAGTCTGTCTGTCGTTTTCCATTGTTTCTTTTCTTTAGTTGTATTGTTTATCCTGGTTTTCTAAGTGTTCTCTATGATTCTTTTCTTATCTCACTTCCGCTTTCCGCTTGATCTCCGCCCTATATTGGCTTGGTGTCAGTCCCGTTTGTTTTTTGAAGAACTTGGTGAAATGCTGCTGAGAAGTGAAGCCGTGGTCGTAAGCCAGTTGCTGGAGCGGCTGTGCCGACGTCATCAAAGCAGACTGGAGGATGCGTGTCATCTCCTTGTCAACGATCTGCTTGGGCGTGAGTCCCACAGCCCGATGGGTGACCTGCGCCAGGTAGCGGGCACTGACGTTGAGGTGATCTGCATAATAGTTGATGTCGTGATACTCGTCGCCCCGCTCCTCGATGGCACTGAGAAAGAGCCGGTAGAGTTCACCACAGCGTCCTTTGGCATCTGAGGCCACGGCCGACTGTACGTTGACATAGGCCCGTGCCTTGCTCTCAGCTTCCTCCAACGAGAGTCCCTGACTGACGAAGCAGGCCAGCGCAGAAGAGAAGCCATTGGCATAACCGTGCTGAGGATTGTCGTCGATAGCGATCGTATGTACCGCGTCGGGCAGTTTGCCGGCAGGCTGATCCTTGCCAATGATCACCACCGTGCAAAGAGGCAGCAGGCGCCGCACAATCATGTTGTGAACATCATCGGGAATCAGCTGCTCGCCCTGCGCCGTGCGCATGACAGCATCATAGACGATGCAGTTGGGACGGTATTTCTGCAACAAGTCGACGATGACGTTGAGCGTGGCAAGCGTACGGATCAGTCCCACTTTCACAACACTGGGTTCCACATCGTTGATCACGGCCTCCACCTGTCCCCGAACTGTCTCCGGGGGCAAGTCGTAGTAGTTCTGAATACCTAACGTATTCTGAACCGTGATGGACGTAATGGCCGTAAGGGCATAGCCGCCCAACTGACTGATCGTTCTAATGTCGGCTTGTATGCCTGCTCCGCCACAACTGTCCGAACCCGTGATGGTGAGTACTGCTTTCATCTATGCTCTAACTCTGTGATTTAATTTCTTGTTGCAAAGTAACACAAAAATAATGAATAAGCAAAAAAATGTTCGGATATTGACAAAGGAAACTAACAAAAGGACAAATACAAATGAAAGTCAGAGTTTTAAAGACATAGTAACATAAGAAACAGATTTTGGGTTTAAAGACAGAGTAACATAAGAACATTTTGTGAGTTTAAGACAGAGTAACATAAGAACATATTTTGAGTTTAAGACATAGTAACATAAGAACATATCTGACATATCTGATAGGTAGAGTAGCAAAAGGTCAGCGTCTTCACATCATTAAGTAGGATCAATATGTTCTTTATGTCTGTATGTCTTAAAATATGTCCTTATGTTACTATGTCTTTAAAATATGGCCTTATGTTACTATGCCTTTAAAATATGCCTTATGTTACTATGTCTTTAAAATATGGCCTTATGTTACTATGTCTTTATAATCTGTTATTATGTCTTACGCAACAAATTCCAAGAAAAATGATACGTTTGACAAAACTACATTGAGACAAAATGAGTAACTTTGCGGTGATAACTGAAAACAATTATGACGCAAGAACAATCTCATACTTTCCATCATCGGCCATACAGATGCAAAGTGTTGATGGTGATACTGTGCTCACTCCTATTCATCAGTCTACAGAGTTGGAGCAGGAATACTGGGACTCACGACAGGCTGTGCCTGGAGTATCAGCAACCTGCCCGCAACTGGTGGGAGGCGTTGCCCTTGGGCAATGGCTTCATCGGGGCGATGGTCTATGGCGGTACCACGCATGAGCGTATCGACCTTAATGAGACGACGTTCTGGTCGGGATCACCTTACAACAACGACGCGCCACATGCCAAAGACTCTCTGCAATGGGTGCGCGAACTCATTCGCCACGGCAAAGAAGAGCAGGCCGAGGGTGTCATCAACCGCAACTTCTTCACCGGAAAAAACGGCATGCGCTTCCTGCCATTGGGCTCGTTGCTCATCGACATGCCATCGGTCGGACTGACTGCAGAGCGCCGGCAAGCAAAGTCGGCGAAGCAAACTGGGCGCAGCAACTACCATCGTTCGCTGTCTCTGAACGAGGCCGTCAACATCACCACATTCTTTCACGACGGCGTGAAGATCGAGCGCACAGCCTTCACGTCTTTTGCCGGACGCTTCATGGCAGTGCATCTTCTGGCCGCGCGCAAAGGTGCCTTGCAGTTCAGCGTTTCGCTCTCCTCGATACTCAACCACGATGTGAAAGCACAAGACCGGCAGCTCACAATGGTCTGTCAAGGCGAGGACCAGGAAGGCGTGAAGGCCGGACTTCATGCCGTGGCTAAGGTGGCGGTAAAGAGCGACGGCAAGCTCCTGTGTGAAGACAACCGTCTGTGGATCTCCGGTGCCACCTCCGCAACGGTCTATCTCACTGCTGCCACGAATTTCGTCAACTATCACGACATCAGCGGCGACGCGGAGGGCAAGGCACAGCAGGCGTTGGAGCAGGCTCTTGCCGGCGACTATACCCAGCAGCTCAAGGCGCATATAGCTGCCTATCAACCCCTTTTCAACACGGTGGACTTAAGCATCAACCCCGCAAAATCACAAGGTAATACATTTCCGACAGACGTTTTGCTCCAGCAATATCCTCAGCAGCAAAATCCCCGTCTTGTGACGCTGATGTTTCAATATGGCCGCTATCTCCTGCTCTCCTCATCACGCTCTGGCGGTCAGGCTGCCAATC
>Ga0256404_1006677_pt1 | contig 18843 bp, 15 predicted proteins | sample RumenRJG_01DNA_FD_185990 | JGI IMG/M metagenome (GOLD analysis project Ga0256404, IMG submission 185990) | Bovine rumen microbial communities from Lethbridge, Alberta, Canada - RJG_01 | ecosystem: Host-associated > Mammals > Digestive system > Stomach > Rumen | place: Canada: Alberta | collected...
ACCATACAAAAAGCAAGAGAAAAGTGGAAAAAAACCACGATTTTAAGCCATTTATTGAGAGGTTAATTAGTGAAAAAATGGTTATGAGTTAGCTGTTTTGGCAAGGGACTGAACAGTAACGTATTCATCACAGATCTCCTTTCTGATACTTGATTTTTCCCTCGGAATGTGGCATAATACTTTAACCACATAAAGGATGTTAACCACATCCGAGGAAAGCGCCTTAGTAGTTGCTGGTAACAATTGCTAAGGTGTTTTTCTTTACTGAAAAGCTCAATACCCTCAATTGACATCACCTCCCTTCAGGATATACACGCAATTACCTCCAACGTGAACGTGTGTCCATCCACCCGTTACGTTCCTGTTCTCGTTGAAAATCATCTTCAAAGCTATATGAATACTGCCGGGGTATCGGAGCAATTGTGTCTAACAGCATTCTATACTTGTTAAGGATGATATCGTCATACATCGATTCTTCTCTGGACCGCCACTCAACCACGGTATTTGCAAGGGTATTCCTTCTTTTATACGCAGCTTCTGAAGAAACACCAAACGATTCCACTATGAAGTCTACCGATGTGGGTTTTCCTCGTTTTCTGCACTCTCTTAACAGTTGCTCCGGCATGAGAATTTGGGCGGCAAAGCAGTTGGCTTCAATTTCCTGTACGTCATACAGGCCATCTTCCCTGGTCAGGTTAAGTTTGTGCTTAAGAACATAATGACCGAATTCATGCATAATGGAGAAGCGGATTCGGTATATCACTTCATCCTGATTATAAAATATGATATGAGCCCCCTGCATCTCCATCAGCACAGCAGAATCACTTCCGAACTGTCTGATATCCTGGTGATATTTGTTCTGGGCTTTTTCATAGGTACAAAACGAAATGTCAGCCTGCTCCTTAACTAATTCCTTGGCTTTGAACGGGAACCCGGTGATCACGGAAGAGCGGACCAGCATTTCATTCGCACACTGATATACCCTTTTGAAATCCGGCTCACGCGGTCGGTCTGCCTTAAATGTCGTCATCGTTATCCTCATCGTCGTTAAAAATATCCATGAAGACTGCCTTCAGCATGCCTTCCGCTTTTTCGAGATCCGCCTCACTAAGCTTACCCAAATTGCGCTGCAAAGAACTTAAACGGGCATTTTCCAGCGAAAGATTCTTTGCTTCGTCATTTCCAAGCAGATAGTCAGTGGTAACACTAAAGAATTTTGCTAATTCAACCAGCACATTCATTCGCGGAACTGTACCATTGTTTTCCCACATATTGATTCTGCTTTTCGTAACTCCTAACTGTTTTGCCATCTGGTCCATGCTTAGCCCTGCTTTCTCACGGAGTTCTTTGACTCTCGTACTGAAATATTGGTTAGCCATTGCGCGTCCTCCTTTCGTGCAATTATATTGTACTGTGCAACTTTGCGTTTGTCAAGGGTTTGTATGAAGCATTTTAGGGATATACTAAATATGGTGTTTTTGGGGAGTTTTATTAATCGGAACTGTCAAGCGCGGCTTGATAGAGCTGACATTATTAATCCTAAATACTAAGATGTATCATACTTTTACTCAATATCCTACCGGTTCCGTTATCAACAAAGGAGGCTGTGAAAAAACATAGCCTGAATTAAACAAAGAAGGATCCAGGGTTTATCATAAGTCCGAGGTCCTTCTTTTGTATTTATACTGCCTGATTTTCCAGATCATCAGACATTTTGATATTATCAAACTATTTCTATCTGAGTCTCGATCGGGTGAATTTCCAGGTCGTCAGATATTTTTATGAAAAAGAACCGGGTCTGTATGAGCCTTAATCAGGTAAATTCCTGGCTGTCATCTATTTTCATGAAATATTACTGACATCGATCATACAATTATTGTGAAATCATCTCTTATGTATGAAGTCTCAAAGTCTTTGTATTGCCGGCATTCAGACCTAAAAGACCTATAAATCATAAATGTCTGATTGTCCGAAAAACGGGTATTCCCAGATTCAGATATATCTTCTGGTTTTCTCTAAAATGTTTTAACATTCATAAAAACTCGCTCATACATTTTGTCCGTACAAGCGTTTCTGTCTGAAAAGCAGCCCTTAAAACCCGAACACAGACGGAAAATCAGAAAAGAGAGTCTGAAAAGCAGTCCGGAAACCGGAAAAGCGTAGCCCGAATTAAAAGGAAAAGGACGCATGAAAAAACTCTCGTTTTTTCACACGCCCAATACTAATAAATACAGACTTATTCGATTATCCGGCAGCCAGCTTATATTTCTTGTACTGTCTGACTGCGAAGTGTTTGGGGTTCCGTTTTTCCAGGTTCTCAAACATAATATCCACGGGATTCTGGAACTCTTCATCATCCTCACGGACCTCCATGGCGTTGATGAACTCAATCAGCGTAGCAAAGTTCTGTTCCTCAACCGGGGCTTCGTAGTGGATATATCCGATCAGCGCACAGTACAGCAGCGTTTCCGCCTTGGTCCAGAACTCGTCCCCGGACTTGCCGTCACCCTTGGTGTTGGCAATCAGGGTTGTGACGAGCTTCAGGATGTCTTTTTCGCTGTGGATATAAGCGAAGGGATTGTAGTGCATACTCTTGGAGAAGTTGATGGTGTTGAATACCTTCACTTCATACTTCCCGATGGTCTGCAGCGCATAGCCGCATTCGACTAAGATGCTGCCCTTTGTCAAGGTTCAACAGCACGAAGGGCGCGGGAAATTGCGTTTTTCTGGTTGCAGATGCCCATGAAGCTATGTAAAGGGGCAAAAACAGCCCCTTTCCGTCTACTTTTCAGAAGTTATCGGTCTCGACATCCTTCCGGATCAGCTTCTTCAGTTTGTCATCCAGCGTCTCCTTGCTGGCCTCGCTGAAGTGCAGGCCCACAAGGAAGGTGGTGTTCCCGGACTTCACAGTGAATCCGGAGAACTCCGGTTCAGGATCCAGAGCATTGGTATGCTCATCATTCATCGTTTTCTGCATTCCCGGCCTCCATTCTTTTCAGCTCCGCCTTCATGAAGGCCAGATTTTTCTGTTCGGCCTGCTTCTCCCTCTGAAGCCGGATCCCCACATTAGACCTGACTCTTCGGAGAAACTCCGGCCACTTCGCCGGATCCATATCGTCCGACAGCCGGGAGCTGAGAGAGATCATCTGCCTCCGGATCTGTTCATTGGGGATATACTGGCCACCCCAGATCAGGTTGCCGATCGTCCGGCAAAGACAGTCATCACCGTAAATAAACAACAGCGCCGCATCAAAAAACTCTATTCTCATAATCGTTGTCCTTTCATAAAAAGAGGGCCGTCAACGAAAAACGCCAACAAACCCCCAAACACTTTTCAGGGCGTACACCCCGCTTTTCTGCTCAAACTCATGTTTTATACTCCGTTGACGTTGCACGTTGACATCAGGGAGAACTATTCAGGAAATATAAGGTTTTCCGGTCCTGACGGACCGCTTTTTCCTGTCAACGAACCGTCTACCAAGGTCTACGAAGAGGGCTTTTCATCAAAAGGAGTGACCTCGTCCAGCTCCAGCTGACGGAATCCTGTCTCTGTTGACGCTTCTTCGTTGACAGCAGACGGAGTATCCTCTTTGATCCGTTCCCACCCCTTTTGCGTACCGTAATCCGTACCCAGAAAGCGGCGCGGACTGTCAAAGTAGCGCCATCCCGGCAGTGAGCCGTCCCGGATCAGCTGGTTCATGATGTCATTGATCTCGTTGGTCTGCCATCTCTGCGGTTTCGTGTATTCGTTTCCAAGGGCCTCTCGGAAGAGCTGCTTTGAACAGACCTTCTGCTCCGTAGTTTCCTGCATGAAAGCCAGTATCAGGCCAGCATCCACATCTTCCTGCATGAATTCTTTCTGCCTTTCGCGGACCTGGGCTTCCATCTCCGGGGAAAGCTTCAGCCGCACCTTGCCGGATCGGTATATCTCCATCACCTCAGCCCACATTTGCCGGATGTACTCTCTGGATTCCTGTTCGTTATCCAAGATGAATACCTCGGCGTCCTTCTCCTGACAGCGGATCGGAAGGAAACGGCGGTTCCCGGTCCGGTCACTCGGCAGGAAACTGATCTTATTCGTGGTTCCGGCAAATACGCACTGCCTCGGCCTGTCCTTCGGATACCGCTCATAAGGTGTGCGGTAAATCTCTTTCTGGCGGGAGAGGAAGCTTTTAATCGCCTCGTTGCTCTTGGCGTTGTTGGTCGCAAGCATCTCGGACAGTTCAATGATCCAGTGCCCCTGAAGCTTTTCAAAGACCCGGTTGCTCTCCAGATCCTTCAGGTCATCCGTGAACCACTCGTCCTCGACAGCCAGCAGACGAAAGAAGGTTGACTTGCCGGCTCCCTGATCACCGACCACACAGATGATATAATCGAACTTCACGCCGGGCCGGAAAACTCTCGATATCGCACCGAGCATGAAGAACTTCAGGATCTCATATGTGTAGTCACTGGCATCGGCCCCGAGGAAGTGCCGGAGGGCGTAGCGGACCCGCTCCTTGCCGTCCCATTCAAGGCTGTTCAGGAAGTCCCGGATCGGATGGTACTTGTTCCGTTCCGCTACGATGTGAAGGGCCTCTTCGATTGTTTTCAGGTTGCTGATCCCATAAGTCCGCTCACAGTAGAGATGGATGTTGTAAAGGTCATTGTCCGTAAGGGCGGCTCCGGAGCTTCCCCGGTTCCATCCGAGCGGTTTCACGATATCGACCCGCTGTGTCAGTTCGTTGTACCGGATACTGCCGCGAAGAAGAGGATCATAAGACAGGATCGTTTCCGCGTTTGTGACCATGTTCCGGACCTGTCCTTTCTCCGTCACTTCAAGCATCTCCCGGATCTGCTCCGTGGTCATCTCCGGCGAGACTGCCGTCAACGCTGCGTGAAGAGCGTTCCCGGCGGCCGGAGTCAAATTCTCTGATTCGTTTCTCAAGTTCGTTCACCCCCTTTCCCTTATCGATCAGAACGAATGCTTTGTCTTCCTTTGAACCGTAAAGAAGAAGATCGAGCAGATATTCCACATAATCCCTCTGGTGCATCGCCTCAACGAACAGAGGATGAAAATCCTCATCCGGAGATCTTGGCGCATATTCCTCGGCCCACTCATTCAGGAGCCGGAAGTAATCGCAGTAGAGGTTATAGATCCGGCTGACTGCCTGCTCGAATTGTTCCTGCTCCATCCGTTCGCGCTTGGCTCTCTGGCGAGTGCCAGGCTGAACGTCCGGCCTGCTCTCCGCAGTCACCGTCAGGCCCATATCAGCGATCAGCTTTCCGGCGGCTTCATATGGCGGCAGGGTAAAAAGCTTCGCCGTAAAATCGATCACATCGCCTTTCTCCTGACAGCCAAAGCAGATGAAATTCTGATCGACCTTCATGCTTGGTCTTTTGTCATCGTGGAACGGACAGCGCATCATGCCGTTGCGATTGACCTTATAGCCGTAATGCTCAGCCACAGCCCGGGTGCTGACCTGCTCTTTGATCTGTGAATAGATTCCCGTCCTTATCACCTCTCTTTCCAGAAGGTGTCCCAGTTTTGATAGACCTTCTGACAAATAAAGCGCCTGTCTTCATCGGTACAACTGATAAAAACAGACGCTCATCATCGATCCATATTCTGTTGTTTTCGCCTCGGAGGCGTACCGCGTTCGGCGCGTCTTCGTGCGTTCAGATCATCCGCTCGTTTCTGACTTCTTGCAAGCCTGTCGCGGATCGATTCCTTGATCGGCTCTTTGATCTCGGATTTCTTCTTCGGAGAGCGGAAGATGGAGGCCAGCCGCTCCGAGATATGCTGTGTCATCCCTTTGAACCGATCCATGATATTTGAGAATACCGCCTCGATGGTCCGGGCCGCATCCGGAGTAAAGGTATAACTGCGGAACAGGGATTCCCGCGTATCCGCTATGATCTCAAAGTCTTCATTTCTGACTTCTTCCCGGATCGTGTCCGTTACCGCTTCAACAGCTTTCTCATATGCCACATCCGCCACTTCTTCAACAAATGCTTCGGTGTCGGAGATCCGGATCGTGATCTCTTCCAACTCCGCTTCCTTCACTTCGATCTGCTGATCCTGATCCGCCAGCTTCTCCTTTTGCTTCATCAGGATATAATCCTGTTTCTCCAGATAGGCCCGGCCGCCATACACCGGCTCCTGATCAAGGTGGAGGCCATGCCGTTTGCAGATATCAAAAAGCATCGTCCGACAGGCGGCATCGAAAGTCATTTTTCTATTGTTCAGCTTTCCCGGCTTCTGGTCCGGATTCGGAAGATCGAACCCAAGGGCCTCGAGAGCTTTTTCCTGTTGCGGTGCGATCTCGCCATAACGATTTTCACAATCAAAGACATGACGCTCATGAATGTGAGGAGTAGCCTCATCCAAATGCAGTGACCAGTCCAAGATGTGAATGTGTTCTCCGAAGCGGCGATCAAATTCTTCAAAGAACTCTGCCGCGATCTCAGCCAGAACAGCGGGAGAAACTGACTTCTCCATCGTTCCGATCTGAATCAGAGATTCTTCCGGGCACGTCTTTTTATCGAGCCGCAGATCCTCCGTGGTGCGGTCCCGGTTGGAATGCCCGGTCTTCCTGTTTCGTTCATGCTGGCCTTCGCAGAAATCATCATAACGCTCAGAATAAAAAGCACGCTCGACCTGCTCGAAGGAATAAACGATCCTGTCTTCCTGTTCCTGATCTTTCGGAAAGTGAAATCCCTGATAGCAGTCCCAGTAGACATTCTGCTTTGCCCGGTCCTCATCGATGTGTTCACTGTTCGCGATGTCGAAACGGCGGTCATTGTGCTTCGGATTATAAGCGCCGTTCTTGCCAGACCTTCCATTGTGTCTTGTGAGTTTCATAGATAACCGTCCTTTCATCATTTTTTGAGAAACCATGATTTTCCCCTGCCTCTGAAAACCCGGAAAAACCGAACCCGTGTCGGCAGGTAATACCCAGTACTAAGTGACGGTTCCCATCACTTAACTGGGCGGGGCCTTGCCCTCGACCCGCGCCGGACGTTTCACCCCGGCACCCCGATAAGAGACTGCCGCCTCTTAACTCCGCCAAAGGGAACCGCGTTCCCCTTGACCCCTTGCTCCGGCAGACCTGACACTCGCCGTTTGCCCGGCGGCTCGTTTCAGTCCTTCCGGTTTTTGCGGAACCGTTCGCCGGACGCTTCCACAAAAATAGCCGCTGACATTTTCGCTGCCATCCGCAAGAGAGCGGTGGAGCGAAACCATCAACGGCTTCCTCATCTGACTCAGCCAGGGCGGCGGCCTTGGCTTTCGTCATATTCGGTTTTCACAGGATCACCGCGCGACCGATCCTGTTCAATGGGCAAACCAAAAGCGACCAACCTTTTTCGCGGTTGATCGCCTTTGGTTTGCTCATCAGTTTATTATGAGAACTTCTCCAGTATCTTTTTCAGTTTATCTACTTCATCTGCATTGAGGGAAATCCCTTTTCCCATCTTTTCATGGTCCGGAGACCAGTCTCGAATATCAAATTTCGGTTCAGCTCCATTCCATGAAATAAGGTTGAGTTCTCTTGTCCAACCACTCTTACTTTCAGATAATATACCAAGTTCCTGAGTAATCTCATATTTAAATTCCGGCATTGATATTCCCTCCGTTAAGCATTTTCTCTGCAATACTTTTCAATTACTTCTTTATCTTCTTTACTCAAGCAATAGGTGTCTATAACCAAATCATCAATCTCAGCCATCTGTAAACCTGAAGTATCAGAAAGAAGAATGTCCTTTACCAACGCTTCAATCTTTTCCTCGTTATCCTTATTCCTTGCAATAGGAATCTTCTCAAGATATGTTCCCTTTATCTTGGGGAACTGTTTCCTATTGTCAGAGAACTTTATTAGCCAATAGAACATTATCACCTTGGAATTCAGTAAGCCAAGAATATAGTAGGGGGAGATATCTTGAAAGCCGGAGATCATAAACGCAGTATTGAGAACAGCATATCCACATTCATCAATTCCAGCAATCGGATATTTTCCAATCTGTCGAACAAGCACTTTAGGATTTGCAAACTGTGCAGTTGGTTCCCAGCATCCTCCACAACGAGCTTCTTCGTTAAAATAGCAGTATAGATTATTATATTTAACTCGGTACAATCCTATATCTTTACCAGTATAACAAGGTTTATGATCAGGCGTTAACACCGATGTATCACTTGTAACATCGTTAGTGTATATTTTTCTGTTACGTAGTTGCATTCCAAAATTAACTTTCGCAAGCGTTTTTAAGATAGCGTTACCTTCCTCCATTTTAGCGATTACTTCATCTGTACCTTGAGAACCACTAGGAGATATGATGTAATCGTCTTTCATGAAAGAACGCTGTTTAATATGTTTATCATCTGTAGTCTTCCAATCGACTCCATCTTTTGATGATATTGTAAAATGAATCTCATATCCCGAATCAATGCTATCATCCTTGATGTGCTTACCAACAAAAACCAAATTATTTACGTTAGCTGCAAAAACATTGTCATCATAATAAACAATATTTTTGAGCATGAGTTTTTCTAATAATAGCTGACGTAAATCCTTGCAGTAATTATTGGTTGTAAAGTTGGACGGTACAATCAAAGATACAACTCCATCACCATTCAGTAATTCGATACCCTTTTCAATAAAGAGGTGATATAAGTCAACTTTGTACTTGGCAACCGAGTATCGCGCCCTATAATACTCAAGTTCCTTATCATTTCTGACCATATCCTGTAATAAGACATAAGGCGGATTTCCAATCACGATATCAAATCCCCCATTGTCCCTGAACACCTTTGGAAAATACAACTGCCAAAGTACAAAGGGTTTTGATGGTAATTGAATTGCTTGATAATAATCGTCCACTATTTGGCTGTTGGCCGAGATTTGTTCCATCACAATTTGGTTATATATATCTTGGATTTGCCCTTTCAAGGCTTCTTTTGCGATGTGATCCTTCTCCTCATACAGTCTTGACTGCAATTCTATAAGTTCATTAATCAGTACTCCTATGCTTTGATCGAAAGTAGTCATTTGCCTGCCTTCCGATTCATTCCCGAGAACCGCATTTTCGGTCAATAACGGAACACCCTCAAATTCATCCATCAAGCTATTGCCACAAATAATGTTACAATCAAGATTAGGCAGTTCTCTCGGCTTAGTAGTATAACCGAACTCATCATTTTCTTGATCCATAATTAGATTATCAATTACCAAAGAAAGCCATAACCGCAGTTTTGTAATATCCGTAGCACTGGCTTCAACATCACATGCAAAAATTGAATTCTTTATGGTCTCTCGCTTCATGCGATATGTGTTGCGCATAGATCTATAGCTCAAGCGCTGATACCCATTCATATCAATAATCATATACGATGTGATCGTATCTCTGGCTTTAATAATCTCAGTAAGCATTCCCAACGGAAACGCGCCTGACCCGACTGCCATATCCACAACCCTAACATTCGCCAGCAGGTTGTCTATTTCCTGAAGCCGATTGATTTTATTCTTATAACTGAAGATACTGGAAGGGATTTCAAGAGCCTTCTCTTTGTCAAACTCCATATGATGTTTATAGAAATATACTTCCTCTCCTTGTAGAAGTCTGCCTGTCTCATTATCTATTGGTAACGTCTTCTTTGTATCTTCGTCCCTGAAATACTCTCCATAAAGAATAAATTTACGAATATCTTCATCAGGAATACCTGTTTTGGTCGCCAGATAATTGATAATGGTTTCCTGACACATATAATGAACAATCTCTCTCGGCGTATAGAACGCTCCTTTGGATTTTCTGTCCGTAACATCCAACAGGTTTTCAAAAACCTTTCCTAACATCTCTGGATCGATAGCCACTTCTCGTTCCATTGGTTCATCCTCAGCCATAGTGAAGTTATATCGATCGAAGACATCCAGTATTCCATCGGCATCTCGTTTTCCCTTTGTATCAGCATTCGAAAACAGATCATTAGGGATTCGGAAATCATTATTACGCCAGTCATAGCCTTCCATTTCTTCGAACAAACCACCGTTCAAAAATGGAATTCTTCTGTGGAGTGGCGGAAAGAACGCGTTGTCTCCACGGTTTTGATTCAAGCCTGTGTAGAAGAGAGGCTCAAGATAATCATCGAAAAAGTTCTTTCCAGCGTTTTTGCAACCTTCAAAGATCTGACGCATGAAATCCTTCGGACCGTCACCCCAGGCATCCCCCTTGACCAGAGTAGAAAGCATGGTTTCGTCCTCTGGCGATAAGCTCAATAGCGCTTTGTTGTCACGATAGAAGAATCCATCAGCCATCTGTTTATACACTAATGGCATGAGTTCCTTTGGCTTGCGTCCGGAACGATAAAATCCTGCTTTATATTCTCGTTCAGTAAGTTTAAATGGGAATGCATTTACTCCCAACCAACCTTTTTTCTGTATAAAGTACAGAAAAACAATTTGGCCCATAAGTTTTTTAGCAAACTGCTCGCTGTCAAATCCTCTTGATTCAGCTTCAGCCGTGAATTCTGGATTGCTATCCAAGAACTCCTTGAGATCCAGATATTTCTCACGATACTGATCAAAGAAATCCTTGGTAACGGCCTCAACACTAAAGGCCTCTTCCAACTCATCCAGACTAGGATCGAGATCATCAGCAACAAAAATTGGATAAAGGCGTTCCTGCGCAGTGTGGCAAGGCTCTCCGTCACCCACCAAATAGGAGTATCTCTTTGCCGGTGTAAGCTTTGCACTGAGTTTCCCCTTTGAAAACTCATAGTCCATTCTGACCAGTGATAATCTCCACTTGGCAAGATCTCCAACAGTATAGAAAGCCACCAGTGCGCCGGCGCAATTGCTACTCTCTAACAGCGTTTTAACAAATGCCCTCTGCATACTTCTGGCATTCTCAAGGTTTTTATCATTTTTAAGGCATACAGAAAAAAGGGCAACTTTACTTTTGTCTTCACCTGTATAATTTCCGATGTGTCTATAATGATCTATTGCCGCTGAAAAGGTACTATATGGTTTGATCTCCTTGTTAGGAGCTACGATTTGCATGTTGTCCAGCAGTTCTTTCAGGAACTGTACATATCGATCATGATCAAACGCTTTCGTCAGCGTTTCTTCAAATCGTTGTCGTTTCTGCTCGTTCATTCTGTTTTCTCCTTCAGATAACAGGACAGGATTACTTGTTTCTCGCCCTCTGTATGGAGCACCGCATCTCTTCGCTCATAAAGGTACTGATCCGGCACCAGATTTGTAATTGTGAAGTAAGCCTCACCAAGATCGTCCATGGTCTTCAATTCTTTAACTATATTCTTTGTGATATTCTGAGGAATATCACCGTTTTCATAGGCCCTCAGTAGTCTGCTGATAACATCTTCCTGATCATCTGTCAGAGTCGGTTCGCTTTGCATTGCGCGGAGGACTCGAACCACCTTCATATCATTGCCGCGAAGGGGAGCTTTCCCAACCTCAATAACCTCATCCTGTACCAGCGAATCATCAAAGGCGGAGTTATTTGCGTCATAATGGCCATAATAAGCACTGCCGACATTTATACGAAGTTCATCCGGAGTACACTCCAGATACCTGATTGCATCTATAAAGGATATTTGCTGAGTGTCACTTCCTGTTATGAAGAAATCCTTCAAGGCTCCTTTTCGAATGAATGTGATCGTTGCCGCACCATTCACCCGGTCGCTGTATCTTCCGGTCTTTGATTTCTTAGGAAGTCTCTTGATCCGTTCGAACAGAGCCTTATCATTATCGCGGATCTGTCGGATTATCGCGAGATATGCCAGCTCAGGACTTGTACTTTCTTCTTCCTGATCCAGATTGGAAGTCAGATCTTCGAATAACTTCTGAGAACTGACAACCTCTTCATCGGACAAGTACTTGTAATCTTCGCCAAGTGTATCGTGAAACGACTGCAACTTTTCCAAGATCCGGTCCTTCAATGGCATATGCTTATCGGACTGCGCTGTCGGGAAGAAGTTGAACACATATATCTGCTGATGTTCGGTGCCAACTCGATTGATACGACCAACACGTTGCATGATCCTTGTGGGATTCCACGGAAGATCATAATTTATCAGTGCATTGGATCTATGAAGGTTGATACCTTCGGCAAGCACATCGGTGGTGATCAGGACATCGTATCTATCATTCTCCTTGTCAGCATATTTGGGATTAAAGCTGTCTTCGATATCTGATTTCAGCTTCGCACCGCTCATGCCGGAATAGGCAATAACACGCTGTCCATAAAGCCGCCGGAGATTCTGCTCCAAATATTCAGCTGTTTCTTTTGATTCAGTGAAGATGATCTTTTTATTGCCAAGAAGCTTCTTATTACCCTCAAGCTCAGCGCAGAAAGTATCCAGTTTAGGATCAATCGTAATAGATTCCCATAGATCCCGCAGATATTTCAGCTTTGACAGGTCCTTATTCAGGTCGATAATAAAGCCAGGCTTAAACTCGGATGTCTTAAAATGAAATCCGTTTTCATCTTCAACCATCTGCATCAGCTTTTCGATATCGCCGGAATCCAGAAGATCATAGACATCCACTTTCTTACTGATCCAGACCTCTCCGATTCTGTTATACATATCGATGAAGCGCTCATAGGATTCAATGAACCTTGAAAGCGTCATCCGGAAAGCATAGAAGCTGCTCTCCAGACGCTTCACAAGAATCCCCTTCATGAAACCGCCCATATTATGCTGTGCGGCTAATAAGGTGGCATAGCGCTTTGTGTCTTTCAAATATGTCAGAGGTTTATATCTGGCATATGTAAAGTCTTTGATGGCGGCAATCGTTTCATTAAAAATACTGTCTGTTGTCTCATCAAAGGTATATACGATCTGTTCCGGAGCACCAAGCTTCGGGAAAGTCAGGCCCTGACGTTCAAGATCATCATGATAATACTGCTGGATCTCCGTGCGCGTTCTTCGGATCATGATATGACGAAGTATCTTGTCACGGATTTCCTCAGAATTCGCTCTGAGCTGTGTCATGTAATCAGCAGAGCCCTTTTCCAGCCCCTTCAATTTGCCGTTCAATGAAGCAAAGAATCCTTCTAGATTTTTCACACCAACGATGTTACAGTTGTGCTTCGGCTGGAAGAGATAGATCTGGTTCTCGATATCACTAGTATAGTTATTGATCGGAGTCGCAGAAATCAGAACGACCTTCTTGCCATAGCAAATCTCATGAAGCTTACTGAAGCTGTCTGTTCCGGCATTACGGAATCTGTGTGCTTCATCGACAAATACATATTCATAATCAATGTTGCCTTCAAGAATACTGTCCAGTTTTCCCAAGGAAACAACCTTTGCCGCGACATCAAATTCCAGAAGGACTTCTTCCCAATAAGAAACCAGAACTGGTGGGCAGATTACAAGCTTCTTTCCTTTACCAAGACTCTTTGCAAGCATAGCACAAATATAAGTCTTTCCAAGACCAACGACATCGGAGATAAACACACCGTTGTACGCCTGCAGAGTCTTCTTTGCCTGAACAACCGCATCGAGCTGATACTGCAGTCTCATATATCCATCCGGCAGAAGGTTCTGAGCCAAAACATCTTTATCAGAATTGATTTCCTCTCGGAAGAATTCATAAAGCGTCTTCAGGTAGATCTCATAAGGAGTGATATCATTGCGAAGCCATGTTTTCTTCTCAACTGCATCAACATAGGCATCCTGAATCGGAATACCATCCTTCCAGAGTTCTTCAAAACGATCCAATGCAAACTTAACGTCGGCACTGTCTTTCAGTTCGACATTGAACTCCAGATTATTTACAAGGCCTGCTTCAGAGAAGTTACTGGAGCCAGTAATAACACTGCCGAAATAGTCAGCCTTTGAAGGATCCTTGCGCATAATATATACCTTGGCGTGGATAGGCGCATCCACATACATGCGCATCTCCAGCTTGCCGGACTTCAGCCACTCAATGAACTGTCTGACTCCCTTTTCAATCTCTGCAGATGTCTCAGATTTTTCAAATTCACCTTCAATTTCCTTGGAGAATTCTTCCTTGGCCTCTTTCAAAGTGAGTTGCTCAGCCTGATCAATGATATCGACTGTATATTTGTCTACATTCAAACCAACAAGAATACGAACCTTCTCCACTGCTTCCATTGCCGGATATAATTTGAAAAATCCACTAGTGCGAAAATACCCGACAAGAACATCAAAGAACTGCGTGTTGGTCTTCAGAATCTTAGAGAATCTACTGTACAGATCTCTTTCTGGTGCGTTCGTGAAGAACTTAAGATCATTTACTGCCATTGCTTTTTACTCTCTCCCTTATTTGTCCTTGCCAAGTTCTTTCAGCATTTTCTGCTTTTCTTCATAATCATCCAGATATGCTGTCAGCGCTCTTTCAACCGCGACCGTTTTGGTCTGTCCTGCATCTTCACAGAGTGCTTCCAGCCTCTCATAGATCGGCGTTTCAATACATATATTCAAGTACGTTCCGTTCTTCTTTGGTCTACCCATAGTCACTATCTCCATTATTGAATGCGCAGCGCTACATCTCCCCACATCATACCACATGTAACTACCGAAAACAATCACTTGATATGAATTCGTAACAAGAGCCGCCAATCCGCAAGGGACTGACGGCCCCGGTACAGTTGTCTGCCGCAGTTCAGTTCTCCGTATCAGTCTTTTACAATGAAATACCCCAAGTCATCAGTCTTGATTCTCCAAAGCTCATCGACCTTCCGAGCCTCGGTCAGGAAATCCTGATACTTCTCGGATTTGAAGACATTCATAGTAGCGACCTGCGAGGTCAAGTCATGGATGATCTGCTTCAGGTCCGGATCCACCGTCACATGCTCGACATAGTTAAGCCGGAGGACCGTGTTTCCGCAACTCTCGTTTCCAAAAGCGGCGAGGATCTTCTTCCGGGCGAAGTCTCTCCAAGAGCGGTCAGCGGATCTCTTCCCGGTCATCTCCTGATAGTGCTTCTCCATGCTGATGATGTTTTCTTCCGTTTCAAGCCGGATCTGGTAGATGAGCTGCTCAAACTCCTCATCCGTGATACCGACACTCTCGATCAGGTCCGCAAGGTTCATCAGAATCGCTTTGGTCAGTTCGCCCTCGCACATGCAGGCGGCGATGATCAGGTTGGCTCCGGTGCCGATCTTGTCCTTCTCGCCGAAAGCGAAGAGAGCGTTCTTCTGGGTTTCCGTGAGTGTAATGCTGTTAAAGAGTCTGTTCATGGTCTGTACCATCCTTTCGTAAAAATGATTGATTGTTGTCCCATATCAAAAGCCGCCTCTCCATGACGGACAGACGGCCTCAGATATGTAATCCATATTCAGTTTTGCAGGTCATGACCGGATGAATTCACCGACCAACAAACGGAGCAAGGCGATCCTCTCGACCAGCCAGCTCCCGATATGCGGGATCAGGAAGATCACAAACGCAGTGATCACCATCTTCAGGAACTCTGGCCCGGAGGCCAGCCCGAAGAGCAGACTGGCCGTCCCGGTCAGGACGAAGAGGAAGGACAGGATTCCCATGACCACCCCGGAGATGCTGTTCAGGAAGATCCCGATCCACTGGATCAGCGTCAAGGCACATACCACCGGAAGAAGAATGATTTTCACGATCCATCGTATCAGCTTCATATTGCTACCAGCTCCTTTCCGGCGGCCTCCGCCTGTTTCCTCGATTTGTAGTCGCGATTATAGTTCCAGACATATTCCAGATGTGCTTCCCATCTGGCGGCGGCATCGGGATCCGTCTTGGCCTGTTCTTGAAGTTTTGCCAGATAATCCTGCTGTCTGCGAACGTCTTTGGCCCTGATCTCGGCCAGTCTCGCGGCGGCTTCCGGATCTGTTTCAGCAAGCTTAATGAGATCCTGCCGTTTTTGCCGATGATTCTGATTACGTTTTTCACGCTTTTGGGCAAGTTTCTTTGCCGCTTCAGGATTTGTCCTGGCATCCTCGATCAGCTTGTTCCGGCTCTTTGTCGTGGCCTGCACATTATAGGCCCGGATGGCGGCAAGTTCTTCGGCGGCGGCCGGATCTGTTTCTGCCCGCTCCTTCAAGTCATCCAGATAGGCTTTCTTCCGGGCAGTGTTCTTCCGGGTCGATTCCTTCCTTCGGGCTTCAAGCTCTGCCGCGAATTCCGGATCTTCTTCAGCCCTCTTGGCCTGCCTCTCATCAGATCTCTTGCGGTATTCCTTTTGCCTTTCCGTTTGCTCAGCCAGCACAGCGGCGGCCGCCGCATCCGTCTGAGCAGCTTCCTTTAATTTCTGATTCCTTTTGCGCTTATTCTCCGCGTATTCCTGCTGTTTCTCCCTGACGTGTTCCGCAAACTCAGGATCTCTGGCCGCCTTTTGCTTTCGTCTTTCCGCGCTGATTCGGTTCTTTTCGGCATTATAGGCGCGCCTCTTTTCAAGAACTTCAGCGGCCTCCGGATCACTTTCCGCGAGAACGGCCAGCTCACCGATCGTAATGCGGTTCAGCATAGCGGTATGGGCCTTGGCTTCTTTTGCGGCGATATATTCCGGATCGGACTCCCGCTTCGCTTTCTTCCTCGCCTGCTCCTTTCGGTTCCGCTTACGTTGTTTTTCAAGAAGCGCCTCATATTCAACGGCGGCCTCCGGATCTGTCTTGGCGCGTTCCTTCAGATCAGCGTAGCGTTGCTTACGCCTCTGGTCGCTTCTTCTTGCCTCGCGTTTCTTGCGCTCACGTTCCCTTGCATCGACCTCGGCCCTGAATTCTTCTTCCGTCTGAACCGTTCCTTCCGGCAGGTAATGACCGATGAAATTGAAGTAAACATCCACCTGCTGTCTGCGGTACTTCGTCCGGCCCCCGGTAGGCTCATGAACCTCGACTCTCTCGATAAACTCATAGAGCATCGTGTCTGTCAGCTCCGTAATGTTCTGATAGCGGTGAAGGAGATCCATAAACCGGGCTACATCGGCCTTCTTCGGACTGGAAGGTGTTTCCAGCCCTTTCAATTCCGCGATCCGCTTTTCCAGCTGGACTTGTTCCTCGTCATATTGCGCAATGAGTCTTTCCGCCTGCCGCTCCGGTATGCTTCCCTTGACCTTGCTTTCATAAAGGCTCTGGATTAGATCGTCCAGTTCACGGAACCTTCTTTTCGCAGAGGCCAGTTCCTTCTTTTCCGTGTCGGAGATCTGGTTCTGTTTGGCTTCCCACTGAGTCATCAGCTCCGAAAGGAACTCGTCCTCGTTTTTCAGAGCATATTCCGATACGGTCTGGACCGCTTTCAGGATGATCTCTTCCAGTGCGGATGCCTTAATGAAATGCGTGGTGCAATCCGTGTAGATACTCCGGTAACTACTGCACTGGAAATTGCTGAAGGAATCATAGTCTTTGTCACTGTGCGCGGATTCCGGTGATGCGTAGACCATCCTTGCCCCGCAGTCGGCACAGAAGATCAGTCCGGACAGGCGATGCGTAACCTTGCCGCTGGAAGGAAGCTTTCTGGGGCTTCGTTTACGCAGCTTGTTCGCCAAGTCCCATGTGTCCTGATCAATGATCGCCTCATGCGTGTTCGGAAAGATCAGAAGCTCGTCCGGCCTTGCCTTCCTGCGTTTCTTGGTCTTGAAGTTCTCGCTGACGGTCTTGCCAAGGACAGTGTGGCCCAGATACTCCTGACGGTCCAAAATATAGGCAACAGAAGCGTTCGTCCAGAGATAGGGATCATGGTAACTGTGGTTTCTGGATACCATGCCTTCTTTCTGCTCCCAGTATGCAGACGGGATCAGGACCTTATCGGCCTGAAGAGTCTCCGCAATCGTCCGAAGCGGTTTCCCTTCGGCGGCCATCGCGAAGATCCTTCTGACCACCCCTGCGGCCTCCGGATCGACATACAATGTCTGCTTGTCATCCGGCTTCCTTGTGTAGCCGTATGGGATAGCGCCGGAACAACGCAGTCCCTGTTCCATACGGTTGCGGAAGACAGCTTTAATCTTCTTGCTGGTGTCCTTCGCGTACCACTCGTTCATGATATTCAGGAAGGGCGTGAATTCGTTCTCTGCCGGATTATCGCTGTCGATATTGTTATTGACCGCTATGAACCGGACCCCTTTGTCCGGGAACAGAATCTCCGTGTAATAACCAACCTGAAGATAATTCCTTCCGAAACGGCTCATGTCCTTCACGCATATTACGGACACATTCCCGGCCTTGACCTCTTCGAGGAGGGCGGTAAATCCGGGACGGTTGAAGTTGGTGCCGGAATAGCCGTCATCGGTGAAATGCCGGATATTCGTCAACCCCTTGGACCGGGCATAGTCTTCCAGATATTTCTTCTGGTTCAGGATGCTGTTGGACTCGCCCTGAAGCTCATCATCCCGGGACAGTCTCTCATAAAGCGCTGTGATCTTGTCTCTTCCCATAATCCGCCGACCTCCTTTCTTCCGAGATAAAAAATCCTTGAAGACAATTCTCCAAGGTTTAGAGGGGATTATGTATCCGTAAGCCTGCTTGAAATAATTGTCCTCAGGCTTAGTATTACGCAAATCTATCTGTTCGGATCCGTCACCACATAGGAACTGTGCATCTGAAGCAGGTTGGGCTTCAGCCAGAATCTCGTTTTACCAGAGCCGGAGCCGCCGACGATCAGGACGTTCTTGTTTCTTGCTGTAGCCGGATTCTTGGGGCGGTTGCTCATGGTCAGTCGTTCTGTTGCCGTCAGGATCACGTTGTTCTCAAACTTCGGGTCCATGAAGGGCTCGATATCAGCATGGGTGCCCCATGAAGCGTTTTGTCAAGTGCTTTTTTGAGTTATTGACGCAAATTCTTGTGAAAGTGCGAAAGTGCAAAGTGCAAAGGGTCTGCGTTTTGCACTTTCAGCTTGCGGGTTCGGGCGGCTGC
>Ga0256404_1006678_pt1 | contig 18839 bp, 14 predicted proteins | sample RumenRJG_01DNA_FD_185990 | JGI IMG/M metagenome (GOLD analysis project Ga0256404, IMG submission 185990) | Bovine rumen microbial communities from Lethbridge, Alberta, Canada - RJG_01 | ecosystem: Host-associated > Mammals > Digestive system > Stomach > Rumen | place: Canada: Alberta | collected...
GACCTGGCCCTGTCCGAGCACATGCGCATAGGAGCGGTAGACCTCATCCTGCTCCTCCTCAAACGGAACATCATCCGGATCGTAATCGATCTGCTTCACATGAACCGCTGCAGCAGGTTTTTTCTCTCCGGGGCGGAAGACATCGCGGATCACCTGCGTATCGAAATTCATGTCTTCGTTTGCCGGGCGAATGTCAACTTTGGCCTTAAGGAAAGGCTCCCGGACATTCTGAAGATTATCAAGGCCCGGCTGCTCATCCCCGATGATACCGCGTCCAAGCGTCGCATACATGTCCGCGTCCGGCGTCGCTGCTTCCTCACCGAGCGTAACCGCGCTTAAATGTCTGCTGTCCTGGATCGGCTCGAAGCTTTCCTCAAGCTTTCTGAGGCGCTGCGCCTCTCTCTGCATGTCGCGGCGGATCACATTTTCTCTGTGTCTCTGCACAGCGATATCACGGCCGTTTTTCGCTGCATCAAGTGTTTTTCCGGCACCGGTGCGGACTGCTACAGCCGTTTTCTCCGCGCCAATCTTAGCGGCGTTGATGAAACTCTTTTCCGTGATAACGACCACACAGATCACAAGGAGAGCGATCAGCACAAGATAGGCACCGGCATAGCCGAGGATCCCCTTCAGCGTATTTGCGATCAGGCCGCCGATCAGGCCGCCGCCTTCATGCCCCTCCGAGCACATTCTGTACAGCTCACCCGCAGCAGGAGCAGAGCTGCCCTTTCCTGTCAGCAGGTCTCCACCGAACATCAGATGACAGACGGCGCTGATCAGGATCAGCCCCGCCAGAACACTGATGATCTTATGAGGTCTCAGATAGCTTCCGCTTTCCATATATGCGATCGCCGCAACGCCGGCAACCGCAAAGGGAAGCAGGAAGGACGCCTGTCCGAGAAGTCCTCTTTCGAGTCCGAGGAGCCAGCCGCCTAAGGCTCCCAGCAATCCGAGGTTTGCCAGAAGCAGAATGATGCCGGCAGCAATCACGATGACCGCAGCGGATTCACTGCGCACAAAGCTTCTTTTCCGGGCGGCGACACGTTTCGTATCGCGATGTTTGCCGTTCTTTCCGGCACTGCGCTTAGCGCTGCCGGAAGAACTGCGTTTTGTGCTGCCGGAAGAGCTTTTTTTGGCTCCGACGGAAGCGGATGATTTTGATTTCTTTTTCTTAGCTGTAGTAGCCAATGTTCCTCCTGAGAAAATATATCTTCTCTGTTTATGTTTAGAAAAGCCCGCAGGTTTTTCATTCCTGTCGCCGGAACGCTTCATTCGGAATCCGGGCCTTCGGCCCTTCTTCCTCATGACGCGTCTGTCTGCTGATCGCAGACTTCCTCCGTCACCTCCGAAAAGCCCGCAAGCGGTCTTTTCGTCTGTGACGTCCGGTTCCGGCGACCGGTTAATTACGGACCGATCACGTTTCTGATTGCGACCGGTGTACGGTAGTTCCAACGGTAGATCTTGATGCCGGCTCTTCTCGATGCGGCGTTGACGACCTGTCCGTTGCCGATGTAGATGCCGACATGGTTGATGGTTCCGCTCTTGTTCGCGTAGAATACCAGATCACCGGGCTTCATGGAGTCTGAGGTGACCCTGACGCCGCTTCCCGCCTGGTCACGGCTGACTCTCGGAAGGTAGATCCCGAAGTGCGCCATGACGCTCTGGGTAAAGCCGGAGCAGTCGCAGCCCTTTGTGAGCGAGGTGCCGCCCCAGACATACGGATTTCCGATGAACTGGCAGGCGTAGTTTACAATAGAATTGCGGTATGCAGCGGCCGCATTGGCTGCTTCCACTGCCGGGTAGTACTCCGTGGCTTCCGGAAGGCCGTAGCGGACCTCCACGTTGTTGTCTCTGGTGGAGATGAATGCCTTATCATTTTCGCTTCCGTCATCCGTGGAATCCAGCTCGATCTGGACCCAGCCGTCCAGCTGACCGAGGACCTCATATGCCTGATTCTTTGTGATCGATGTCCATACATTGGAATCGAGTGAGGGCTCGGAGCGGACATTCAGGGCATCCACATTGACAACGGCTGTAAGGACCGCAAAATCAAGTGCCGTATCCCGCGCGCTCTGACCTGTCAGGCAGTACTTTGCGCTGACCCAGCCGGTCACAGGTCCGGACTTGATCTTATACCAGGTCCCCCCGTCATTTTCGACGGTGTCCAGCAGCTCTGCGCCGCAGCCTCTTAAGAACTTTCCGCAGATGTTGTTGATGCCGTCGTCCTTCGGCTCTTCACGGACGTTGATATATCCTTCCGTATACGCGAGTACGATATTATCATACTGGGTCAGAGCCATCTGCCGAAGATCCAGCTTCCTGGCCTCATCCAGTCCATGCTCCACATGTCCGTTGGCGCTGCCGTCATCGGCAGTGATCTTGATCCACGCTTCATCCATTGTATCGCTGAAATCCGCCTGAATGCATGCCCAGTCGCCTTCTTCACGGACGAGGAGGTACCGCTCTCCCTGTCTCGCCTTACCGACGACATTTACAGGGTCGATCTCCGGTGCGGAACGGATGTTCATCACCTCTGCATCAATGATCACGCGGTCTTCCAGATTTTCCGCCGCCTTTTTCATTGCCGCTTCGTCTGTCAGGATGTAACGCTTTGCTGCCCATCCTTCGATGCCGCCCGAACGGATCCTGACCCAGTCTCCGTCCTCCTCGAGAATATCGCAGGCCGCACCGTCGTTCAGACGTCCGATAATGTTTTTCATGTCGATACTGTCGGGCTCCCTGCGGACGTTGATATATCCGCTTACCTCGACGATGCCGAGATGCCCGTAGGATGCCGTGGCATCCTGCAGCTGCTCCTCCAGACGCATCTGGGCGAGCTCCTCATCCGACATGGTTTCTATGACGGCGATCGTCTCTTCTTCCGCTTCCGTGGTGCCCGTAGTATCCCAGGTACCGCGGCCGCTTCTGACTCCGTGTATGATCAGTCCGGCAAACACCACCGTCGCGATCCCCGCGATGATCAGCCGGTTCTTAGAAAACCTGTTCTCCCAAAGATGTCTTGCGCTTCTCACACTCAAATTCCTCCCGGACCCGCCTGCGGTCCGATCTCCACACCCGGTGCCACATAGATGCCAGGCCCTTCGGCCGGACTGTCAGAGATCTCGTCTGTGGAGGTCTCCTCCGGCAGGGTCTCCTCCGGCTCCGGATCCGGTGCCGGCGGCGTCCATGTGCTGTCATCCGTATACTTGCCCGCGTCAGAAGACGGGACAATGATGCTGCCGTAGGAGGTGTGGTGGTCACAGGTCTCCGTCGGCACATTATCGATATCAAAATATTCGGTATACACCGCATTGCTTCCGCTGCGGTAATCGCTCCGGCATCCCGAATGCGGGAGCTTTCCGCTCTTTCTGCAGACCTCCAGCTCTACGATGTTATCCGGCTTTTCGAAGCCCGGATCCGTCATTCCCTCGTGGACCCTGGTCATGATCTTCCGCCAGATGTCCTTGTGGAAGGAGGTGCCGCCGTTGTACTGGCCGGTCGCGTTGTCGCTTAAGGACTGATTGTCATCGCATCCGGCCCAGACGCCTGCTGTGTAGTAGGGCGTATATCCGACAAACCATACATCATTGTTTCTGGTGGTCGTGCCGGACTTTCCGGCGCATACCATGTTATCAAGATGTGAACGGCTCGAGGTGTTGTTGACCGTAAAGCTCCTCGCCCATTTGGAATGGGACTCGGTGGAGCGCCGCATCGCGTCCGTCAGCAGGAACGCCGTCGTATCCTTCATCACGCGTGTTTTCGGATCTTCATCCAGGTCGATCAGGACATTGCCCCGGTGATCATAGATCTTTGTAAACAGCTTATAATTGCCGTACATACCATAGTCGGCAATCGACGCGAAGGCGTTGGTAAGCTCCAGGTTGGTCACGCCCTTCGTGATTCCGCCAAGCGCCGTCGCCGGGTTGTTGTCCTCCTCCGTCAGAGATGTGATTCCCAGCTTTCTTGCGAAATTCACACCGGCCTGCGGCGTCACGGTCTCGTACATGCAGCGGACCGCAACGATATTCATGGAAAACTCGATACCGTCACGGATCGAGGAATAGCCGAAATACTCTCCGTCTCTCCACCAGTTTTTGAAGCGCTTGTTTCCAAGCTCATACTCCGCGTCAAAATAGGTCGTGGCCAGTGTAGCCCCGTTTTCCTCGATGGCCGGGGCAAAGCTCGTAATGACCTTGAAGGCCGATCCCGGCTGCCGGTACGCGCCGCTCGCGCGGTTTAAGGTCAGGGAATACTTCTTTTCGCCGCGTCCGCCGCTGATTGCCTTTACTTCCTTGGTTTTCTGGTCCATAAGGACAAAGGACACCTGCGGCTGAAGCGTCAGATCCAGCTTTTCGGCGATGATCTCATCGCCTGCCTCCTCATCCATGATATAAGCCTTATACTCATCCAGAAGCTCCGTGACCGCTTCTTCATTCCGGAACAGGCCGTCATAGCCCGCACGTCCCTTGACATCCTTGGCGTACTTTTCAATATCATATTCGCTGTAATGCCGGAGCCCGTCTGCCTTATGCTGTATGGAGCAGCGCCATTTGAAGCTGTATTTCGCGGTATCGTAATTGTCCGGATCGTTGACCTCCTCATCCACGATCGTCTGCAGCTTCGGATCCTGCGTCGTCATGATCCTTAAGCCCCCGGAATAAAGCAGGTTCTTGGCTTCTGCCTCGGTCAGGCCCAGTCTGTCCCTGAACACCTTTATACACTGATCGATCAGAGCATCCGTAAAATAGCTGTAGACGGAATCATCCGCCTTCACGATCTCGTTGTTGGATTTGATGCGGTCATAAACGGCAGTGCTTTCCGCCTCCGTTTTCTGCTTTTCGGTGATATATCCCTGATCCAGCATGTTTTTGAGCACCTGCAGACGCCGCTCCTGATTATCCTCCGGATGAGTCAGCGGGTTCAGGCGGGAAGGATTCTTGGTAATGGAAGCGAGCACGGTGCACTCCGCCAGATCGAGGTCCTGCACCTTTTTGCCGAAATATCTGGCTGCGGCGACCTTGACCCCCAGGGTATTGTTTCCGAGGTTGATGGTGTTGAGATAGTCCGTCAGGATCTGCTTCTTGATCACTTCTTTTTCTATTCCCGGCTGATTCTCAAGACTCAGGGCAATATACCACTCCTGGAACTTGCGCTCGTACAGCTGGAAGCCCTTTTCATTGCCTCCGGCAAAAACATTGTTCTTGATCAGCTGCTGCGTCAGCGTGGAACCGCCTCCCGCAGACGAATTCCCCGTCAGTACGCCGCGGACCGCACGTGTGATGGATCTCGGGTCAATGCCGTTATGCTGCCAGAAACGCTGGTCCTCGATTGCGACAAACGCATTGATCAGGTCCTCCGGAAGCTCCTCGTAGACCACTTCCTCGCGGTTGGAGCCTTCCTGCACGAGGGTCGCGATGAGGTTGCCCTCCGTGTCATAGGTCGTCGTGGCATAGCCCTGCGGGGAGAAGGTCAGCGTGTCGATCTCGGGCGCATTGTCAATGATGCCGAGCAGCATGCCGATGCCCATGGAGCCAAGGCTTAAGGCGGAAAGAAGGCACACGAAAACGATCAGCAGCTTCATGAAATGAATGCGCTGATTCTCTGCTTTGATGTCGCCGTATATGATCTCTTCCAGGCGGTCATTGACCGCGTCTTTGGTAAATTTCATCGATGGATACTGTCACCGGATACGTCCGGGCCCGGTATATTCCTGCATTGCATTTGAAGGGATCCAGCCGTGAAAACGGGACGAATCCTCAATCAGGACATAGGTTTACATTTATATCTTACTACAACAGCCGGAGGGTTACAAATTATGAATCCATGTCATTTCTTACGACTTTCTAAACAGCCGGGGCGGCCCTTGGCCGCAGGCTTCCGAAGGCGCCTGCCGCCGCCCTATATTTTGCCCCGGATCCGCTTCTCTCATGGACGGGGAAGGCTTTGTGTGGTACAATACCCCGGATAACGCACACACATTTGCCGGCCGTATGCTGCCGGCCAGCTGACTGAACACTCAAAAATGATACTTTCCGTAAACAATCTGAATAAAAGCTATGACGGACGGGATATCCTGCGGGATGTTTCGTTCCATATTGAAGCGCACGACAAGCTCGCTATTACCGGAATCAACGGAGCAGGCAAAACTACACTCCTGAAGCTGATCATCGGAGAGGAGCGTCCCGACGGCGGCACGGTAGTCATTCCGAAGGACGTGCGCATCGGATATCTTTCGCAGATCCCGGATATCACCTCGGACCGGACGATCTATGAGGAGGTCTTAAGTGTCAAGCAGGAGCTCCTCGATATCGAGCAGAAGCTTCGTTCCATGGAGCTTGATATGCATACAGAGGAGGACTACGACCGCTACACTGCCCTGTCCCACCGCTTTGAGTCCGAAGGCGGATATGCGATCCGTTCCAACGTCACCGGCATCTTAAAGGGGCTCGGATTTCAGGAGGACGAATTCGGGAAAAAGGTCCCCGTCCTCTCCGGCGGCCAGAAGACCCGGCTTTCCCTGGGACGTCTGCTGATGGATGCGCCCGATATCCTGATCCTTGATGAGCCTACGAACCACCTGGATATCGCCTCTGTCAGCTGGCTCGAGGGGTATCTTCGCGGCTGGAAGGGCGCAGTGATCATCGTATCGCATGACCGGTACTTCCTGGACCGCATCGTTAACAAGGTCCTGGACATTGAAAACGGCCATGCGCGGCTTTATACAGGAAACTATACCGCATTTGCCGAGAAAAAAGCAGCGCTTCGCAAGGACCAGATGCGCGCCTGGCTCAACAACCAGGCAGAAATAAAGCATCAGCAGGAGGTCATCGAAAAGCTGCGGCGCTTTAACCGGGAAAAATCCATCAGGCGTGCCGAATCCAGGGAAAAGATGCTCGGAAAGATCGAGCGCGTGGAAAAGCCCTTTGATGTGGATGACGCCATGCGGCTTCACTTCACTCCCTCCAAGCTGTCGGGAAAGGATGTGCTGTTTGCTGACAGTCTGTCCAAATCCTATGGAAGCATGGAGCTTTTCGCAGGTGTCGACCTGGATGTAAAGCGCGGCGAAAAGCTCGCCATTATCGGTCCGAACGGAACCGGCAAAACCACGCTTCTGAAGATCATCAACGGCAGCGAGACTGCCGACAGCGGAGAACTGGAATTTGGTTCCCGTGTCGAGACCGCGTATTACGACCAGGAGCACCATGTCCTCGATCCGGATAATACGGTCTTTGACGAAATATCGGATGCCTACCCGAATATGAACAATACCGAGATCCGGAACCTTCTGGCCTCCTTCCTTTTTACAGGGGAGGATGTCTTCAAGATGGTCCGGGACCTTTCCGGTGGAGAAAAGGGCCGGCTCTCGCTGGCCAAGCTGATGCTTTCGAAGGCCAACCTTCTCCTGCTCGACGAGCCGACCAACCATCTTGACATCATCTCAAAGGAGATCCTGGAGGAAGCCGTGCGCAATTATGAAGGCACCGTGATCTATGTCTCCCATGACCGTTACTTTATCAACCGTACGGCGACCCGTATCCTTGAGCTTGATCATCATCACTTTGTCAATTACCAGGGCAATTATGATTATTATCTGGAAAAAAAGGCCGATCCTGATTTCGACGCCGATAAGGCGGTCAGCGGCCGCCTGATTCCGGAAGGCAGAAAGCCGGAGCGAAAGGAATCCCCCGCAGAAAATACCGGTACGGAAACTGGTAAAGCCCTTTCAGCGGCCCGGTCCGAGGGCGGGCAGGAGCCGGCAGGTCCGGCGTCATCTTCCGGAGATGCCGCTCCCCTCTCCTACCAGGAGCAGAAGGAACGCAAGCAGCAGCTGCAGAAGCTCCGTACCGCGATATCCGGCTGTGAAAAGGAAATCGAAAAGAACGAGCAGGCTTCGGAGGAGATCGATCAGCAGATGGCGCTCCCCGAAAATGCCGTCAACTCCGCAAAGCTCAACGAGCTGATGCAAAAAAAGAACAGCATAGCTGCTGTTCTGGAAGAGCTCTATCAGAAATGGGAAGAGCTGTCCGAAGCGATCGACAGCTTCGGCTGATAAGAATGAGGTAGTATTATGCGCATACTTGAGCATCCGACACTTCGCCGTATCCTTGCTGTCCTCGGCCTGATCCTGATCCTCGGGCTGCTGGCAGGATTCATCATCGTTCTGGCATCGGGAGGGAGCCTGACGCTTGCCCTCGGGCTTTTCGGCTGCTTCACGATGATGTCCGTCATCATGTATATCTTTCTTGCCTATGTCAGGAGAAACTCCTGATACGAGAATACCTGCGGCCTGTACCGCATCTATGCGGATCAGAACGGAAGGGCTGAATAAAAGAAGCACGTCTCATCAGTTGAGGCGTGCTTTTTCAGATCATTCTGCCCGGAGCATTCAGCTGCTATTACGTTACTATGAAAGTCAGCGAAAGCGAGCCGAAGGCGATGCTTAAGCGCTACCTTTCATGTATACGTGCTCGCTTAGCGAGCAAAGACCGAAGGTCAAAGCGAGCTTAGCGATGACAGTTTACGGTATAATCGGCCAGACTCTCCAGCTGCTCTTTTGTACACTCGACGGTAAGAAGTGTTCCTTCTCCTGTATATTCGGTGTTTAATACGCCGGCGTGATCCATCAGTTCGCTGACAAGGTCTCCCCTGTCGTAGGGGATCAGAAGGCACGCTTTTTCCCGGGCGCCATACAGTTCCTCACGGATCAGATTTGCCAGCATTTCCACTGAAGCGTCGTCTTTAGCGCAAATATAGATGCTTTTTCCCACTTTGCCTTCTCTTCCGGCATCTCTTGTCTCTTCTCCGAGCCGTGGGAATTCCACTTTTGGTTCGCAAAGGTCTGCTTTGTTGAAAACAGTGATCCTCGGAATGCCTCCGGCGCCGAGTTCTGTGAGTATGCTCTCCGTCACCTCGAGATGGCTTCTGAAATGACTGTCGCTGCAGTCCGCGACCAGGATCAGAAGATCGGCCTCAGCCGCTTCCTCCAGCGTGGATTTGAATGCTTCCACAAGGGTGGTCGGAAGCTTATGAATGAATCCGACCGTATCCGACAGCAGGAAATCACCGGAATTGCCGGGTGATATCCGTCGGACAGAAGAATCCAGTGTCGCAAACAGCATATCCGCTTCGAACACTCTCTTCGGGCTGCCCTCCTCTGTACCGGAGATCTCTGAGCCTGAGGCTCTCATTCCATTGAAAAAGCTCTTTTCCGCTCCGTCTGCTGCTGTTCCCCGTTCCTTTGCATCTGCTCCGTATCGGTCCAGAACCGCATTCATGATCGTGGATTTACCGGCGTTGGTATATCCGATCAGAGAAGCCAGAGGAAGCCGTGATTTCCGCCGCCGCCTGCTTCTGGTCTTCCGTTCCTCCGCCACATCCTTCAGCTCTCTGCGAAGCTCCGCAAGCCTCGTATCGATGGACCGGCGGTCAAGCTCCAGCTGGGTCTCGCCTTCACCGCGGCTGGACATGGCGCCGGAGGCTCCGCCCTTTCGTCCAAGAGTGTCCCACATGCCGACAAGACGCGTCCGGATATAGCTCAGTCTCGCATAATCCACCTGCAGCATCGACTCTCTGGTCTTTGCGCGGCTTTTAAAGATCTCAAGAATGAGCGCCGTCCGGTCCAGCACAGGAAAACCAAGCTCTTTCTGAAGATTGCGAAACTGGGCAGGCGTCAGGCTGTCATTGAAGATCACCGCCTCTGCGTCCGTGTCGGCAGCAAGCTCTCTTATCTCCGCCGCCTTTCCGGGGCCTACATAAAGGCTGTTTGAAGCATGATCCAGATTTTGCGTCACCCGGCTCACCGGTTCGAGAAAGCAGGCTTTGCACAGCTCCTCGAGCTCCTGCATGGAGTACAGAAAATCATCGTATACCCCCGCAGATTTTCTCCCTGTTTCATATACTCCGGCACAGATCACGCGGACCGTTCTGTCCTGATCACGCGAAAACAGCTCCGATATTTCATTGATATTAAACTCTGATCCCGGCATCTCTTAATCGTCTTCGTCGTAAAAATGGAAGCCTTCTTCTCTCTGCTTTCTGCGGATCTGGCGCCGGACCTCGGCACGTCCCCATTCCTTTTTATCTTCTTCCGTTTCAAGGATCAGACGCGGCAGGCGTGCGGGCTTATCGTTTTCGTCGATACCTACCATGGTAAGATACGCCCGGTTGATCAGATCCCGCTTTCCGTCACTCTGCTCCACAAAGGTCTCTACCTTTACCTCCATGGACTTGTTTCCCACATGAGTGACCTTGCCGCTGACCACGACCATATCCCGAAGATATGCACCCCTTAAGAAGCGCAGATTATCGACTGATCCGGTGGTGACATTCATCTGCGCATGGCGTCTTCCGACCAGTCCGGCTACCTCATCGATCCAGTTCATCAGAGCACCGCCGAACAGTCTGCCGGAATCGTTCATATCTGCCGGCATAATGATGTGGAATGTCTCCACCTTTGATTCTGCTACTGTTTTATCTTTCAATTCCATAGTTTTATTCACCTCCAGAACTCCCGATAGGATTTACCGGGCTCCAGGACAGCGCCGCGGGCAGCGGCCAGTTCCGAGACAGTGACCAGCTGGTAGCCCTTTTGGATCAGGTCCGGTATGATCCTTACGGCCGCCTCGACGGTTTCCGGATGCACATCGTGCATCAGAATGATGTCACCGTCACGGACATTTTCCATGACTGCCTTATATGTTTTTTCCGGATCTTTAGTCTGCCAGTCCAGGGTATCGATGGACCAGAAGATGGCGGGAAGCCCCAGGGTCTTCAGTTCTTCGGAGGCCTCATCGGAAATGCCGCCTCCCGGAGGACGCACAGTCCCCGGCATCTTTCCGCAGGTCTCTTCGATCATGTAGTCCGCTTCTCTTACAGAAGGACGTATCTCAGCCAGAGGCTGAAGATTGAAGTAGGTATGATTGTAGGTGTGGTTTCCCACCTCGCAGTGAAGCTCCAGCATCTTTTTGACGCAGTCATTGTTCTCCCCGTAAACATTGCTGCCCATCAGATAGAACGTCGCTCTTGCGTTGTTCTGCTCGAGAGTCCCCAGAACACGGTTCGTCGTTTCCGCCTTCGGGCCGTCGTCAAAGGTCAGCGCCACCATGGGGCGTTCCAGGTCAATACCGTCCAGGGAGGGCGCCTCAAAGGGCGGATGGTTCCCTGAAAGATAGAGCTCCGGAATGATATACTTTCTCGTCACATAACCGGTGCCCTGCTCCGTCTCCACCATATAGTGCACCCCGTCGGTGCCGGTGATCGTGACGGTTTCCCCTTCCTGCAGCACAGCCATGATCGCGGAATCCCCTTCCGCTCCTGCCCGTGCATTCACTGCCGTAAGAACACGGCCGTTCTGCGGAAAGACCTCCCAGGCATGGAGGGCAGGGCTTTCGGTCTCCTCCTGAGTCTGCGGTTCCGTCTCCGGTTCCGCTTCCGTTTCGGGCACTGTGGTCTCCACAGCCACCGTCTCCGCCGCAAGAGAGGCTTCCTGTGCCTCTGTCCTCTTTTTACGAAAATGCAGCAAAAGTCCGCCCGCAAGGCACAGGCATACAAGAAGCACCAGCCCGGGAACGAGCAGCGACTCATATGCGACCTGTCTTCTTCTCCTTCTCCTTCTTCTCACCTGAACTCCACTCCAAATCTCAACTGTTCAGACGCCGGTCGGGGACCCTTTGTCCCGGCCGGCGTCTCCTGATCATTTGTTGTAAATTATAACGTATATCCCCGGAATAATCAAGTGTGTGCTTTCAGGGACTAAGTCAGCGCGGTTTTCGGCAGTTTTCATCAATTACCGGTCTCAAAAGAATTTCCGATATAAAGGATGGCATTCATCATTTCCTCATCCGGGTCCGTTTCAGACCAGACCTGCATCATATAACCGTAAACGCCGCCGCGCATGCGGGGCATTCCGGCGATCTGCCCGAGGTACCACTGTCCGTCGTCCTCATGATACAGGTAACGCTGTCCGAACATGTCATTTTCCATGGCCAGATTTTCCCTGCTGAACTCATGGGACATAGCGAAGCCTTCCTCTATGCCCGCCTGCTCCTGAAATTCCTCCGGACCAAGGAGTGCCTCCAGATAGATCCTGACACGGCCGTCCCTGCTTACGATATTCGGCTCACCCCATTCCCAGTCCGTGGTTTCCTCGAACAGATCAGAAGGGTAACGGACGGTCACATCATAATCGTCCATCAGGGAATAGGCCTTCACGGGACCTTCCCACGAAGCCGGCCCGGCTCCGGTCCCGGGGCTGTTCACCTCAGGACTGAGCTCGATCTGCTGCCAGTCGTAAGAAAGCCTGACGCCCTCGCAGAGATAGGTATTATTAAAGATGTCTCTGAGAGCGATCTGCTGATACAGAGAATCAAACCGGCCGCCTGCAAAGTCCTCCACCGCCTGCCCGTCGATCACATACAGTCCCTCTTTCTCGTGGTAAATGATGGGAACGTCATAAGGATAGACCTTGCTGCCGTCTTCACGGTAGGCATAAAGTGTGATCTCATCTCCCTCACGAAAAGCGTGCACGCCCTTATCGGGAGCGGTAAGCCCTGCGGAAATATCGATCACGGAACTCCTTTTTGCAAACGACATTACCGGCTCCCTGCGGTAACCGAGCACCTTCGGTATATAAACCCCTTCTTCTCCGACGATGCTGTACCACACAAGAATACTGATGTCCCTTCCGTGAAGCTCGGCAGGTATAAATCCGTAGCTGTAGGGACTGTCTTCCTCGTTCAGTGTATAGTATGCTTCATAGTACGGCACGATCCGGCTTTCCAGCGCCATCCAGGTCCCGTCGAAGTCATAATAGGGATCACCGGAATCGCCGAGCGTATGCTGCAGGTTCATGCATCCGAGCTCAAGACGTCCGTATTCTTCTGTTTCGGCATAGATCACATTCTCGATCTGATCGATCAGCAGCCACTGCCTGCCCTTTAAGTCGATATACGGAAAATCTCCCTCGGGAAATGAGCCTTCCTTCAGAATCAATGTGGAAGGATCGATGTATGTTTCCTCCTTCAGCTTTGCTTCCTCCGGCCTGTACCACAGCGCCGTCTTTATATTCGGCGCGACTGGCTGCACGTCTGCCCGTTCCTGTTCCGCCACCACATAGTTTAAAAAGCTGTCGAAGAAAGAGAAGTATTCTTTTGAATACCCTACCTCCTGCATGGAGCTTGTAACAGATGCATAACGGTCCGGGAACATATACGGAAAATACAGGGCCAGCCCGCTGCTGCGCTCGTCCATGCTGCGGGTATAGACGATCATGTCAGAAAGCGCTTTCTGAAGCTCTCCCGCTGCATTTCTGACTTTGTCAATTATTTCCGCAGAAGCGCTATCCGGCTGTTTTGAAGCAGCGCCTGCTGCCGGAGGAATGTCTGATTTCCCGGAAAGAAAAACGGGGAGCTGTTCCATCAGGTCGATAAGGTCCACCTGCTCATAGATCCCGCCGCCGTAGCTTCTCACCCTGCTCCGGCAAAGAGACAGTGTGTCATAGTTTTCATTGACCGTCTCCGAAAGGATGCGGATGCAGGAATCCACCGCTGCCTGTACGGCCCCAAGCTTATGAAGGTCCAGCACCGCCAGTGTGTTATTATCATATTTTGTGGAATTCGGATCGTTCACGAAATCATCCACGATACGGGGCGCAATCTCCTTCATATCGATTCCGGGACGGGCTGCCAGCATGGAGAGAAAAGGTGTATAGGACCATCCTCCTGCAGGCTCCGTTTCCTCGGAAGCGATCAGGTAATCCGCGTGCTGTTCCAGCGCCGCAGCCACTTCCACCGTACTCATCAGGCAGGCATCGAATCCGATAAATGCAAAATGCATCCCGCTGTCGGAGATCGCCTGTTGAAGATCCCCGATCTCCAGCATATCCTTGCTGAAATTCTCATCAATGCCGTATCCCATCAGGGTCCCGGCACCGTGATCCCAAAGGATCAGGCCATATCTGTCCGAGGGACAGGATTCGGAGGCAAAACGGATAAAATCCGTAAGGGCCTTTGGCTCTGCCATATTGACAACGCCGAGGTCTGTAAGCAGTTCAGGTTCCTCCTCTTTTCCAAGAAGAAACCTGCGGCAGCCGTTATCCTTCCCGGTCAGTTCATTCTGCCAGGCCAAGGCGCCGCCTGTCTGGAGCACGATCTTAAGGCGGTCAGAGCGCTGCGCCTTCAGCATTTCCATGATGTCCTCAGAAGCGGAACCGCCCATGGATTCGAGGTCCGATCCGATCATATAGACCATCAGGCAGAAGCTGGACGTATCCTCAGGATCCGCCTCATAGGTTTCGACCGGTGTTTCAGATGCTGCCGCTTTTCCCGATGCGCTTCCGTCTGCGGCAGTTCCCGGATCCGCTTTCTTTCCGCAGCCGAAAAGAAAACAGGCCGAAAGCAGCATCAGTAAAAATGCTGCCAGGCCTGCTGATATTGTTCCGTATGTCCGCCCTCTTTTCAACATCCCTCTCCGTTCTCCGAATAAACAGACAGATATGCTTTTCCTGTATTTATCATATCAGATCCACAGATTTTGGGTATACGCTGAAAGGATGTTTTTGATTGTTTCAGGCTTTTTCCTCCGGCTCCTCATTTTTTTCGGGAAGTTCCTTCAGGTCTCCGGTCTTCTCCATGCGCAGCAGGATCTTCTCGCCCTCATCCGTCATGGTGCGGAACTCATCGATCGTCTGGCGGAGCTTCGGAAGAGCCTCCTGCTTGTAGGTACTGATCGATTCGAGCGCCTCGAGTGTATCCTTAAATGCGGTCTTCATGGTTTCCACATCAATATTGGACTCGATTGCCTGCTTCTGCACCTCCACGCCCTGCTCCTTGAGCATCGTCGAGGTGGCGGCGATCATGTTGTTGGTTGCGGCATTGAGCGCCTTTACCTTCTCGAGAACGATCTTCTGGTTGAACAGAGCGCCAGCCACAGTGACGGCGACCGTGAGTGCAGAAACCGTCACGGTCTGTGCACGGTTCACGGAACGGATGAGCTCGAGGTTATTCTTTCTGATGACCTCCATCGCCACAATGCCGTTCTGGTTGACGGCCTGCATCTGTCCGAAATCGATCATGCGCTGCCGGAGCGGGAAGAGCACCTCTTCCTCGATGAATTTGAGCTTTTCCTCATCTCCGCCCTCGCTGCGAAGGCGCTCGATATTGGCAGTCAGGTACTTGTCGAGATCCTCTCCGAGCTGCATCTTCCGGTTCAGCTGTTTTGTAAGGTCTCTCAGAGAAGCCTGCTCAAACTCCAGGGTCACGTTATCATCGGAAAGCACACCGGCACCCTTCTCCAGGGATTTCACAATATCCGCGATCGCCCCGTCAGCTGTCTGGAAACGGTCGAAATAATTGCGCACCGGATTGAAGAGCTTGCCGAATATTCCCTTCTTTGTAAAATCAATGCCGGTAGGATCCAGCTCCTTCATCTGACGGCTCAGCTCCTCGAGGCCCTCTGCGACAGCGCCGCCTTCTTCGCCGGCCTTTGAAAGCTCGTTCAGCCGTGTTTTCAGAAGCTCGTTCTTCTGGGCGGATTTTTTAACCACATCAGAACCAAAGCTTTCAATGGCATTCCGGATGTCTGCCCGTCCCTCCGCGGAATCCATATCCAGTGCCAGGATCTCATTTCCCTTTTCCTTCGATTCTTCGGAAATACCGGAGACCTCTTCGGGCGTAAGCTTCATTTCTTCTTCCACGATCTTTTCAATCTCTTCCTTTTCGGGAATATCCAGTGTGAATGCCATAATGATCCTCCTATAATTATATCTGTTTTCTGTAGTATTCCAGCTGACGCTCGAGCTGTTCGATCTCTTCCGTAATGCTGCTCTCATCGGAAGTCTCGGCATCCGCCAGCTTCAGCATGAGACGGTCCATGCCGGCGAGAATGTGTTCGTTATCCGCGAGGCACTCCTTCATGTATCTTAAGTTTTCCTCATAGATCTCCTGGCGCTGTTCCTGCACATGGTCAGGAATTGAATCAAACCTGTACGCCCCGCTCTTAAAATGCATGTATTCCTTCGTATCAAAGGCTTCCATGCGGTTGGCGATCCTGAGGAAGGAATTATGCAGCGCATCATTGGAGCTTTTCTCAACGGAAAGATATTTCTCCGCGCTGAGCGTTCCCCTGCCGAATCTTCGCTCCACCAGTCTGCGGTAGCTCTCCTGCTGACCGGAAAGACGTTCCTTCTGCTTTAGCGCATCTTCCGCCACCGGTCCAAGAATATAATCGATCCGGTAGTCCGACAGCATCTGAAGGATGCCCTCCGGTGTTTTCTCATAGACTTTTGAACGGTCTGCCGTACGGTAATTAGCCGGAGCTGCTCCGGTCTTTCGCCTTGCAGCCGCCTCCGGATCAGCAGCAGTTTCCTGCCGGCCTGCATCCTGGGAGCTGCTATTCTGCGCGCTTCCCTGCTCCGAAGCCGCGCCCTTTGCAGCCTGTCTTGCTTCCCTTGCCGCTTTCGGAGTGACATTCGGCGGGTCATGCTTTCCGCGGAATTTATTGTCCTTCACGGTAAACCATATGACTGCAGCCGTAATGGCTACTACGACCAGACAGAGAATAAACCCTGTCCAGAAGAAGAATTTTAAAAATCCGAAAAGAAAAGCAAGCGGATTCGCATCCCCGCCCGAAAGAACGGAGAGCAGGACCAGCACAAAAACAACCGTCAGGGCAACTTTGCCAATGCTCTTTCCCTGGTCATTTCTCATAGGCAGTCTCCTGTAAGATCCAAGATAAAATAATGACTTTCAGTAACTGTTTGGCACCGGCCAAACAGTTATTTCTATCATACATTCTTTTGAGCCGGGGTGCAACAGACACAAGCAGGAAGTTTAGCTGACCCGTGCGTATCAGAAGCGATTGCATTTTCCGGATGATTCAGTGATAATGAATAATGCCTGATTCAATTCCACCCTGCCTCGCATCAGGTAAGCATGCCATGGAATCAGGATATGAGGAGGAAGACAATATGCAGTATGATTTCGGAAAGATCCGGCAGGCTCTGCAGGATGAATATATGGCAGCAATGGTCGTCGGATTCGGGGAGGATACGCCGGATCTGATGGAGCTGCAGTATGCTTCGGAGGACTGGCTGATGCAGGAAGCGGAGCGCCGCGGGTTTGATATGAATGAATTTGCTGCCGACGAGGAAGAAAACGAGGATAAGCCGTGATGATCCCGGAACAGCCTGATATATTTCAGGAAGACCATTCCTTCAAAGCTCATTCTGACGCAGAAAAGGAGCCTGTGCTTCTGAGCGGCAGAAAGCTTTATCTTGCAGGACGGGGGATCAGCGGCCTGAAACAGGGCCTTCAGGGCGGGTGTCCGATCTTTTTCTGGCCGATGTCCGAGCAGCACGGAAAGGATATTGCACAGGCTGCGCAGTATGTCTGTGCACGGGTCAATGAACTGACCATGGATACGGATCTGTATTTGCTGGCAGCGTTTACAGTGGATGACTGGAATCTGGAACTGTCTCCCTGGAATGCTGAGATCCCTGAGATCGGGCAGTCCTTTGGAGGCGGTGCCGGTCTTACTCTGCAGTGGATCCTGGAGGATGCGTTTTCCTATATTCGCAGCAGGTCTTTAGCTGCGCATGATCCGGAAGATCCCGGTCCTGCCGCTTTTCCGGCCTACGCAGTCGGATATTCGCTTGCCGGGCTCTTTTCCCTGTGGGCGGAGCTTGAAACGCGTGAAAAAAAGATCTTTGCCGGTGCTGCCGGATGCTCTGCGACCATGTGGTTCCCGGGGTGGCTCGAGCATGCACGGAAGAAGACTGAAAAGGAAGCTGATGCTGTTTTAACCTCAGAGGAAGGTCAGGGAAGCGCCGACATGACAGGACCTGACATTTACTTAAGTCTTGGCGGGAAGGAACACCTGACACAAAACGCATTTATCGCATCGATCGGGGAAGCGGTCCGGTCTTACGACAGACTGCTGGATTCCGATCCGGCGGTCCTCAGGCATGTTCTGGAAATGAATAAGGGAGGCCATTTTGCAGACCCTGAAAAGCGGGTGGCAAAGGGGATCGCCTGGCTCCTCAAGTCCCGTAATACAGCGGAAAAAGACTGATTCTCACCTTCGGAAAACGCAGCGGACGGAGCAGCAATGTCTTCTAAAAGGAACAATCCGGCACCCGTAAAAATGTCCGAAATCAAAGAAAATGTCATTGACATGCTCAAACCGATATGGTATAGTGACATGGCTGTGAGGAACAGCGGTATGCTGATGTAGCACAGGTGGTAGTGCGTCGCATTGGTAATGCGGAGGTCACGAGTCCGAGTCTCGTCATCAGCTCTTTGAAAAGCCCTTGATTCAAGGGCTTTTTTGCTGTCACAAAGCCTTATCTGTTTCAGTATCCCTGTTATTCCATAAACGTTTCCATATCCTTACGGTTATCTGACATTTTCAGCATCCTCTTGCTTTGTATTTGCCAGCCGTGTTATGATTGTTTTCGTTCGCCGCGCCTCATGGCGGACCCGGCACTCCATGCAGAGAAGACTTTCGTTGACTTTCAGAGTAAACAAGTTCGGCATGGCACCCGCCATGCAGGAAGGAGGCATCATATGGATATACCGCAAATCGACCTTGCCGCCACGGGGATCAACATCCGCCGCATGCGGAAGGCGCGGGGCATCAGTGTCATCGAGATCAGCGAAATGCTGATGATCGACAAGCAGGCGGTCTACCGCTGGGAGTACGGCAAGTCCCTCCCGCAGCTGGAAAACTGTCTGGCACTCGCCCGGATGTTCCACACCACAATAGAAGACATCTTAATAGAAAAGGGAGAGACGGTTTCGTCTCTCCCTTCGCATTTACTGTTTTTGCTGAATGGTCTTTCCCTT
>Ga0256404_1006679_pt1 | contig 18838 bp, 12 predicted proteins | sample RumenRJG_01DNA_FD_185990 | JGI IMG/M metagenome (GOLD analysis project Ga0256404, IMG submission 185990) | Bovine rumen microbial communities from Lethbridge, Alberta, Canada - RJG_01 | ecosystem: Host-associated > Mammals > Digestive system > Stomach > Rumen | place: Canada: Alberta | collected...
AGCAACATTTCCCCCCCCCCCCCTTAGCCGTTTTGGTCAAACTTCATAGTACGTTCAATATTTTTATTGATAACTTTTTGTATAGAATCATACTCTTGTTGAAGTGAAGCGTGTTCTGTATCGATATTTTTCAATTGAAGGTCAAAAATACTATCTTTTTGTTTAATATCGTTCATAGCACGATTATATTCAGCTTCAGCTTTTGCAACTGCAGCAGAGCGATCAGTTTGTTCTGTAATGCCAGCGCAAGTTTTATAATCGATATTAATCCATCTGTTGCTTGAATCTACTTGTTCTAAAGTAACTAAACCGCTTTGAAGAGCATACTCAATCCAATCATTAGAAGAAGCAAGACCGTCTTCAAGAACTCTATAACCTTTTTTCATTCTTTCGAACAAATTAGTAAGCCATTGAGCTTTAGTGTCAGGATTACCTGTATTCCCGGTATCTTTAGTATCAACCCAAGCGTATTTTGGCTCGCCATAGAGAAATACCAACGCATCAACTCTGTACATGTCCATTAAGTTTTTGAATTCTTTGGAAGGAGTAATCGCGCTATTTTTAAGAGAGCCCTCCGCATTATAGAAAAGTTTCATCATTTCTTCTATATCAGCTAATTTACGCATATTCATGAATACAGTAGAAAGCTTCTCGTCCGAAGTTCGATCGAAATCAGAAACACCTAATAAATCGGCGAATTTATTTATATTTTCCCAAGGATTACCATTTTCAGGTTCGCCAAAAACAACACTCAATAGATCATTCATGTATGAACCTGAACGAGCATTCCAGCTCATATAAACAGTAGGGCAATTTATTAAACCATACAACATTGAACCCAATGCATCAGAGTATGCTTCCATTGCATCTTTATAGCCATATGATGCAATCAAGAGGTTATTAGATATTGTGTATATCTCCCTGTTATCACCATCATCTATATAAGCATATTTGCCATCTTCAGATTTTGTTAAACCAACACAAGAGTTTATTTTATACTCATCTCCGTCTTTTACAAATGTTATAGATTTCGGAGATTCCCCATCTTCAGGGGGAAAATTATATGTTAAATCAGTATCAGAAATCGTAAATACAGAGTTTCTTTGATCACCATTCAAATAATAATAATTATTCGAAGAAGCAATTTCCATATTATTTAACCCTAAAATACCTTTAATAACACCGGCTAAATCGTCGTTCTGCCAGTAATTTATAAAATCATCAGAAACATTTAACAATATATAGGCAAAAAATTCTTTAGATAAGTCTGTCCATTTATCTTTAGCAGAATTAAGAAAAGCCTTTCTTTTTGCATCAGCTCCGTTATCAGACAGACTACTTACCTGAGTACAATAGTTTGGGTTTGCATTATATTTAAAATTATCTAAAATATTATTTATAACAGTCGCAGTAGAAAGTCTGCCGCCATTTTCATCCTCGTGCGCACCTAAAATCCAGGTTTCATATCTGGTAGAAGAAGACTTCAACTCAGATAAAAAGCCTTGACTAGCAGTTCTGAATGTTGCATATTCTAAAGAGCCTTCGTATGCATCATAATGTTCGTATATCGCTCTTAAATAGCTGACTAAATCAGTCGGCTGCGGGCTATATCTCTTATAATCATTAGCCGTAATGCTACCATATATAGCACCATAGTCATCTCCCAAAGCAGCCTTTAATTCATCTTTATTGACATGATCAAAGTATGTTGATTGCCATTCAAGACCGTGTAATTTTAAGAATTTTTCACAATTACCGCCTGAAGCAACAAACATATTCGCATCAGCTTCACTTACCAATGCTAAACCTGCAGCATTTACAAGTCCATATTGTGTATTATACGGGCTGTAAGCGGTTAGAGAATTGAAAGTTAAAAGTTGATTTTGAGATGTACCGTCAAGCATTGTATTTTGAAACATCATATCAGATTGGTTCAAAGCATTAACATACTTTTCGCTTGCTTGGGCACTTTGAGTAGCCAAACGCATCTTAGCATTATTAATGGTTTGAGAGCGTAATTCATTATCTGCAAGTCTTGCAGTAATGGTTAATAATCTCGCTTGTGATGCAGCCAATCCCATTTTGTAACTTTTATCCTTTCGTCTTCCTTAAAGTTTCTGTAATAACGTTATCGGCATTTTTTATAAAAACTTTAGGATTTTAAGATGATATGTTAAGATTTTGTTACAAAAAAAAGTCCTCTTTTACAAGAGGACTTTTTATATTTTAATTATGTATTATTTTTTATTCTCAAGCGCAGTCAGCTCAATTGCCAATTCTTCTAATTTCTTTGCCAGTTGAGCATTTTCGGCTTTTAAGGCCTTTACTCTTTCAATATCTTTATTAACCCTATTTGCAAGAGTTTCAACTCGAGAATTTATTTCTTTAACAGCATTAATTGCGGCATAGAACATTTCATCCCAACGAATAGAATAATATCCGTCTTTACCTTTAAATACGGCGTTTGGAAATACTTTTTTCAAATCTTGCGCAATAACACCAACATTATGAGTCTTATTCGGGTCAGATTTGAATGTATAATTAAATACTTTTAATTGTTTTATCTTATCCAAACCATCAGTAAACTCTTTGCCAATATTTTTTAATCTTGCATCAGAAGTTGTAGACTTATATGTATACAAATATGGACAACATGAACCATTTTGATTATCGCTATGCGCAAAATTATATGTATACAAGTCCCTCTCAACACCATCAAGCAAAAGACTCGTATTATACTTCACTATACCAGTACCACCTATAGATTCATCGGTATAGCCTTTTTCATCAGAGTATATTAAATTTCTTACAGTTTTATAATGACTGGGATCCAAAACTGAACGATATTTTATAATGTCTGCAACAGAATATCCACCAGCTGACTTAACCGAAGACCAATCATACGAAGTATGCTCCGGAGCACAAGTACAATGAACTTTATGGTAATATGTGGATCTCCGTATAGCACCACTATCAGGAGTATTTAAATATGGGGAATACCCGCCGACTTTTTTTGAAGCATATACACTATCAGCAATTTTGTTACCGTCTTTTGCATAAAAAACTTTTGATTTTTCACCTGTTCCGACCCAATCATACGACATACCATATAAAGGCATGCTATTATTAGCATTTGAGGCTGTAGGATTACTATTATAATCGGGGAAAATCACTGAAGGAACACCGCCCAAATATGTTTGACCACGTACAATCAAATTCCCATTTATAATAACAGATTCGTCCCCTTTGCCGTTATTAATTATAAAACTATTTCTATCGTAAGCTTTTATATTATCACCAACAAGAGCGTGCCTTAACGCATGTTTATTTGGAGAATTATGTACCTCAAGAACTGCATAACCACCGAAATCCTGAGAAGCATCTGCATGTCTTGGGGGACCGCCGATAAAAACACGAGTGACTTTATCATTTAAAAGTCCTAATTTATCATAATCAGATCCCTCAATCTTTGGACATGAACCATAACCGATACAGGTTTTATTTTCCGCTTCAGGACCCAAACCAAAACCTGAATTTACACCTATCAATGTATTGTTTTTACCTTTTGACAATGGCCTGTAATGAGTTATTCCATCAGCATCTTTATACGACGCTGAACCAATAATTGTATTACCGGTTCCGGTTGTCAAATTTGGCGCGGCATAAGAACCGATTATTGTATTATTCATCGCATTTAACTTAGGAGCAGCATTTTTACCAATTAAAGTATTCTGTTTATTATCTGTACCAGATTCTACACCATCATTGTCTCCAACAATTGTATTTTCACTACCAATATGTATGTCTTTATCGCTAAAATTACCAATGATAGTATTCATATTCGAACTATCTTCCATTACCAAAGGAGAATTCCACGTTCCGATAATAGTATTATCAGTCTGATCCTTTATCTCACTAGCAGAACCATACCCTATTGCAGTATTTCTTTTTGCTTTTTTTATTGATTTTAGCGCATCTATACCATAGGCAGTATTACCATAAGCATTATTATTATTTAGGGGTTTTGTACTGCCATTAGTTATAATATCCTCAAAACTACTGCCAAATAATGTATTCTCAGGGTTTACGAAAATCGTAGCAACTTTTTCACCTTGATAACCTAACTCCATCTGAGGTTGGTTAAACACTTGAGATGGTCTAATTGTAACCCTTGCAGTATCCATTAATGCCATATCAACAAGATCCGGAGCTATTCCAATATAAAAACCTGATTTAAGATAAGAATTGATTGGATTTGAATATGCATTATCACTTCTATCACCTTGAACATAATGCCATACAATATCGCTTGAAGGATTTGCTCTTCCTGTAAACATCGGAGACAAAGCCGCAAGCAGTATAGTCATAACAGTCATAATGACCATTAACTCTAGCAAGGTAAAAGCTTTTTTTATAACATTTTTTCTCATTATTTACGCTCCAATCTGGCAGCTCTGGCATTAAGATTAACAATTTCTTTTTTTAGTGCCTTATGTTGATTTTTTATTTGCAAGGTAGATATCTCCAACCCGGAAATATCAGAAGCAATTTTTTCTATTTTTACACCAAGTGTTTTTATAGCATTAATCATTGCATAAAACATTTCGTCCCAGCGAATTCTTAAGAACCCATCTTTTCCTTTTGTAACAGAATTAGGAAAGATTTTTTGCAAATCTTGAGCTATAACACCAACCTGCGGGATACCTAATAAGTCCGCCTTGTATGTATAATTATATGGTTTTAGCTGAAGTAATTTATCCAATCCGTCATTGTTGTCACTAATATTAGTTTTTAATCTTATATCAGATGATTTTAACATTGGAAAATATTCATCTTTTTTGCCCATAAGGTCCGTATATGACACTGCGTATTCTTCAGTAATACCATTGCCATAATAACGCAAATTATTAGAAATTTTCGATTTTAACTTCAAAGGGGTTGCTGTATTACAATAATATGCATAAGGAACAGAATCATTTGAATTATAAGGGAATGGACCATAAGCCTCTCCTAGAGTACGATCGCTTCTTCTAAAGACACACATTTTGTCTTCATCAGGATCAGGATAAAATCCTTCTATTTCTTGAGCTGGGGAAGAATAAAGATATGCTGTTACTTTTTCCGGAACTTGATTGGAGTAATCATAATTACTACTCCCGACAGTATCATAATACATACCCCGCACAACAAGATGAGTATTTAATATTACAGAAGGACCCATTGCAATTTTAGTTCCATCTCCAGGCTCTGGTACATTATGAACCTCTATTGGAGCTCTTCCTGCAAAGAACCCTTTATCACTTTTAGAGTTACCTGATACTGCGTCACGTGCATTGGAATAAGACCCTATATATATACGCTCATCCCCTTGAGGATAGGCATAATTGCCTGCAATAATATTTACGTTTTCAAATGGTGAACCTTCTTCAAAGTATTCACCAACAACTTGAGCAGACCCAACACCAATACAAGTTCTAGGGAACTTTGCACCAGCATCACCTGTTGGGATACCTATGGAATTACAAGCACCGTAACCTATTGCGGTTAAATACTTCATGCCCGGATCTGAATCATATTTGTAAGCGCCACCTAATGAAAGGTTGCTATTATCATACGCACCATACCCTATAATAACGTTATCAGATGCATTATTACTTTTATATTCAGATCCAATAATTACATTTCGAGCAATTTTATTCCACCCGCCAGGAGAGTAATTGTCACCAGTTTCTCTGTAATATCCTCCTGTATTTGCACCTAAAATAACATTATCCTGGTATTTAGTTCTTTTTATTTCTTCACGGGAAGATAAAGCATTATAACCGACAATAGTATTATTTTTGTTCATGTAATCATCGGCTTTAAAGTTCGAATCTTCGAATTCTTCTTTGTTAACTTCATACAATGAGTTTAAAATCCCTGCGCTATTATGCCCAATAAAAATATTCCCGTGATTTTCACCAAGGCCTAAATTTGCAAACCCCCGCGAATATACATTATTACCAATAGCAATCAAGTTTTGGAAGTTGCTAATATTCGCATACGCTTCTACGTAGTCAGCAAATTTGTCCTTGTCGAAAGATTCAGGAAGCAAATTTGTATTACCGGTTAAATCCTCTATATTGTTATAAGCTGTAAAACTGTTATTACCAATAATAACAGATCGCCCGAGCATATCAATATTTTCTGCGGTATCAATTCCTAAAACAGTATTATATTTGTTATAATATTGTTTATTCACATCAGAGGTATTATTATAATAATCTTTGTAATTATCATTCAGAAATTTATCATAACGCCCGCCAAGTAACATGTTGTACTTATCTGCAAAAAGCGTCCCTGCAAAAGTACCGTTTCCCTGTCCGTATCTGAACTGAATTTGACGTTGGATAGTTTTATCACTGTCAGACTTGCAAATACCATTATTACAAACTCCGGAATTCGAATACACTGTCAACTTTCCATGCTTACCAGCATCACTGAGCCCAATAAGCGCAGAAGCAGACTTATCTTTTTTATCTTCTTCATTTCCTATGTGAAAATACGCATTACGGTTGTCATCACCTTCGACATAATTCCATACAGCATTATTCAAATAGTTATTTACTTTTCTTTTTGTCACAACAGGCAAAGCAGCCATAAAAAGAACCGCAACAATAACCAAAACAATCAATAACTCAGTTAGTGAAAAAGCTTTCCTTGTAGACAAGATCATCCTCCGTATCCTCATAAAAATATATTCTTATTATAACATAATTATACATGAGTTTCAATATAAAAAAGCCCGTTGACAAGGAAATATTACAGTTAAAGCCATTATGGATTTAACAATATTAAATAAAACTTTACACTACACAAAACTTTATATGATAGAATTACTATGTCATGGATTCAGATATTAGAATTAAGTGGATAATTTGCGTACTTATTATACTGGGCAATTTTTTGGGAATGTTAGATTCAAGTACTGTTCAGCTTGCTCTTTACCCCATTGCAAAAGGGTTAAACATAACTTTAAATCAAGTGCAATGGGTAATAATTGCGTACATGCTTGTTTTAACCGTGTTTTTACCTTTCTTTGGAAAACTTGGGGATATATTTCCCAAAAATAAAATTTACTCATTAGGCTTTTTAATTTTTGGAATAGGAGCTTTTTTAAACTATTTATCTCCGAACTTTAAATTACTGATAGTCTCAAGATGTATTGAAGCTCTTGGCGCTTCAATAATGCTTGCAAACGGTCCGGGAGCAATTGCCACAATGTTTAAAGGAGAAAATAGAGGAAGGGCTCTTGGATTAAACGCATCATTAGTTGCCGTAGGAGGATTGCTCGGACCTGCAGTTGGTGGTGCGTGTATACATTTTTTTGGCTGGAGAACAATATTTTTACCATCAGTGCCATTCGCAATTGTCGGGGCAATACTAAGTTACAAGCTTATACCCTCATATTCTCCACATAAGAATTTCAAATTTGATTACAAAGGATTTATCTATTTTTCAATTGCACTCTTTGCTTTACTTTTAGCAATTTCTGAAGGACACCACTGGGGATGGAAATCCCTGCAAATAATAATTCTTGGAGTTATAACATTGATTTTTGGAGGGCTTTTTTACTTTAGAGACAAAAAGATAAATTACCCTATGATTAACTTTAAGATGTTTAAAATTAAAGCATTTACATTTGGGAATATAGCAGTTATGACTTCTTATATGACAATGTTTACTAATGCAATACTTTTACCGCTATTTTTACAAGGAGTTCTGCAGCTAAATGCCTTTATAACAGGGCTTTTAGTACTTCCTTACTCGGTTGCATCCTCAATTGTTGCACCATTTGCAGGCGGCTACGCAGGAAAACATGGGAGCAGAGTCTTAACACAGATTGGCCCCGGGATTTACATATTTGCACTAATAATTTTCACAACATTTAACACAAAAACACCTTTATGGGAGGTCGTTTTGGCTTCTATAATAATGGGAATCGGAAACGGTTTTTTCCAATCACCATCTAACAACGCAATTATAACAAGCGTAAAAAAAGAAGAGCTGGGTATTGCAAGCGGGATACTGTCACTATCAAGAAATCTTGGGAATATACTTGGTGTTGCAATAACTATAACATTATTTGAAAGCTTCAAAAACATACTTTCTCATAAAGGAGAAGTTCTGTCGTTTTTATCTGCGTACCACTACACAATGTTTGTAGGAATAATATTCGGGATAATATGCCTTACTTGTTCACATATTGCATATAAAGAAGAATAATCTTTTTAACAAATTTTATATTTATACAAACTTTATGTGTTGAAAAAATAAATTGTCTGGTTTATTATAAAAGTGTAATTTATACACTAAACAAATTTGATTGGCGGAATTATGACAGAAAAAAACATTCGAAATATAGCGATAATAGCACACGTTGACCACGGTAAAACAACACTTGTTGACTGTTTGTTGAAACAAGCCGGAGTCTTTAGGGAAAATCAACACGTTGAAGAACGAGTACTTGATAGTAATGATTTAGAAAGAGAAAGAGGGATTACCATTCTTTCCAAAAATATTGCAATTAACTACAAAGATACAAAAATAAATGTTGTGGATACCCCGGGACACGCAGATTTCGGAGGAGAAGTAGAGCGTGTTTTAGGAATGGTAGATGGCGCACTTTTAATTGTTGATGCTGCTGAAGGTCCAATGCCACAAACGAGATTTGTCTTGTCAAAGGCATTGGAATTGGGACTGAAAATAATAGTTGTTATAAACAAAATCGATAAACCGGCAGCAGAACCTTTAACAGCTTTGGACAAAGTTTTTGATTTATTTACAGAACTAACAGACAGAGAGGATTTGATAGATTTTCCGTTCATCTTTGCAAGCAGTTTAAACGGATTTGCGATAAAAGAATTAGAAGATGAAAGAAAAGATATGGTACCTTTGCTTGACAGTATACTTGAAAATATCGCTCCGCCGGAAGGAGATGCAAATAAACCTTTCCAATTTAGAGCAACAACACTTGATTATAACGAATATGTAGGAAGAATTGTAATAGGACGAATCGCTCAAGGTGTAGTACATTCTCAAGATACAGTATGCTGGATTCAAGCAGACGGAACTCAGTCAAAAGGAAAAATTACAAAACTATTTGGATTTCACGACCTCGGAAGACAGGAAATACAAGAAGCAAGTGCAGGAGATATCGTAGGTATCGCAGGTTTTTCTGATATTCAAATAGGTGAAACATTATGTGATCCTGAAAATCCGCAAGCACTACCTTTAATAAAAGTTGATGAGCCTACACTACAGATGAATTTCTCAGTAAATGACAGTCCGTTTGCAGGACAAGAAGGGAAATTTGTAACTTCCAGACAACTTCGCAAAAGATTATATACCGAACTTGAAAAGAACGTAAGTTTAAGAGTTGAAGACACGGATTCAACAGATTGTTTTAAAGTTTCAGGTCGTGGAGAACTACATTTAAGTATTCTGATTGAAACAATGCGCCGTGAAGGATATGAATTTGCAGTATCAAAACCGGAAGTTATTCTAAAGAATATTAATGGCGAATTATGCGAGCCATATGAAAACTTAATGGTTGATGTTCCTGATGAATACGCAGGTTCGGCTATTGAACGTCTTTCCAACCGTAAGGGTGAAATGAAAGATATGAAATCAGCTAAAGGCCGCACACATTTAACATTCCACATTCCTGCAAGAGGTTTAATAGGATTTAGGAATGAATTCATCCGTATGACAAGAGGGGAAGGTATTATGTACCACACATTCTTGCATTACAGACCATTTGCCGGAGAAATTGGTCGTCAAAGATGCGGTTCAATAATAGCACACGAACAAGGAGAAGCAATACCGTATGCACTCGCGCAATTTGAAGACAGAGGAGTGTTCTTTGTTACGCCAAAAACCAAAGTATATCGCGGAATGATAATAGGAGAAGGCAACAGACCTCAAGATATCGTTGTTAATATTTGCAAGACTAAAAAATTAACAAATATGAGAAGTTCAACAGCAGATGTTATGGTAACTTTGCAAGCCCCAAGAATTTTATCTTTGGAAGAAGCACTGGAATACATCACAGATGATGAACTGGTTGAAATTACTCCTGAAAATATCAGACTAAGAAAAGCTGATTTAAATAGAAAGATATATAGCTAATAAAAAAGGAAGTTTAAAACTTCCTTTTTTTATTCAATTAATTTCCCTTCAAACAAATCCATAACCATATTCACATTGTCAGAATGAAACGTTGAATCAGATTTTGGATTAACTTCTATTTTTTTTTTATCATCAAGAATTTGATCTTCTGAAATTTCTTCATCTTCTGAAAAATCTAAATCGTCATCTGAATCTTCTACTTGAGAAATAGCATCCTCTACAACCTCTTTTCCCGGAGCATTATTTTCTACAATTAGAGGCTTTTTAGGCTCAGGATTTACATTTTGAGCTTGAGCTTCAGATCTCAATTTATCATCACCCGGCTGAGGAGAACGAACAATAATTTTTGGGGCGGTGCCAAAAAGTTTTTGCGCAGATTCTACCAAAAATGCGTGCCTTTCACCCTCAGGCCCGAAATTTGAAAGCCAAGTAGGAGTCTTAATCGCGATTATTATCTCATCTGCTGACAATTTAACAGGTATTGCCTGTTGTTTAAGAATAGCTCTTGACGGAAAACTTGAAACTCCATTCAAAAACTGTACCCATAAATCACTAGAGGCGGAATTTGCAGAAGCTTGCATTTTGGCAGGCTGAGGGATTGGGGTTTCTTTTTGAGAAGTTTTTGGTGCCTCGTCTGTATTTTCATTTTTTTGAGTCATAGTTTTTGCAACTCTTTTGACCTCAGGCTTCATAACAGGAGACGGAGGAGTATTGTATGAAGAAACATTCATCGGGCGAGAAGTCCCTGATTCAAGAGCTGAAATTCTCTTGTTTAAATCTTCTAATTTTGTATTTTGAGTCAAATTAGACATATCCAATATTGCAATATCCAACCACAACTTTGGATTTGAAGATAATTTTAATTCTTTAATATACTCAGCACACTTATCAATCAAAGAAACAATTTGATGAGTTTCAATATTCGTCACTTTTTCTTTCAATATATTCAACTGTTCAGAATTGAGCTGAACAATATTTTCAGGGGAATTCCCTACACTTTTAACAATAAGAGCGTTTCTTAAATAATCCAAAAAATTTGATAGAATTTGAGAAGGTTCATTACCTGAGTCATAAATTTCATTCAATTTTTCAATAGCATCATTCTGATCAGACACAGATACAGCTTCAAAAAGTGAAGTCAAAGAATCAAAAGACAAACGCCCTAAAAGCCTGTTTATATCATCTACGGTAATTTGACTATCCGCAGAATTCAAGACACTAAGTTGATCTAAAAGAGCAATACTATCTCTCATACCACCGGCAGAATTTTGAGCAATATACCTTAGTGCATCCTCATCGATATTTATATTTTCCTGATCAGAAATATATCTTAAATGTTTAGCAATATCATCTGTCGTAATACGTTTGAAATCGAACCTTTGACAACGGCTTTTTATCGTATCAAGCACCTTATGAACTTCTGTTGTTGCAAGTATAAATATAACATTTTCTGGCGGTTCCTCCAATGTTTTTAACAAAGCATTGAAAGCCGTTGTTGAAAGCATATGAACTTCGTCAATAATATATATTTTGTATCTGCTGTGAACAGGAGACATCGCAACATTTTGGATAATTTCTTCCGCATCACTAACAGAACGATTACTTGCTGCGTCTATTTCAATAACATCAATCGGAATAGAGTTTGTAATGTTTTTACAATTTTCGCACTCATTGCAAGGTGAAATGGTAGGTCCCTTTTCGCAATTTAAAGATTTAGCAAATATTCGAGCAGTAGAAGTTTTTCCTGTACCGCGAGGGCCGGTAAAAAGGTAAGCATGAGAAATTCTATCAGTCTCTATTGCATTTGCTAAAGCCTTTTTAATATGTTCCTGCCCTACAACTTGTTCAAGTGCCTGCGGACGATATTTTCTATATAAAGGGACATAATTTTTATTCATGATAAAGTTATTATATCAAATAATAAAATAAATGGACTTATTATGAACATTATTAAACCTAAAAAATTAACAAAAGGCTCATCTATCAGAATAATTGCGCCAAGCGGAGAAATTGAAAAAGATAAAATTACACAAGGGAAAACTTATCTTGAAACACTTGGATACAAAGTTAGCCTTGGTGATAATATATTTAAGGCAGACAGGTATTTGGCAGGGAGCGACGAAGAAAGAATAAAAGATTTAGAAGAGGCTTTTGCAGACAAAGATATAGATGCAATAATTTGTGCAAGAGGCGGATACGGGGCTATTAGAATTGTCAACAAAATAAACTACGAAATAATTAAAAATAATCCCAAAATATTTTGCGGATATTCTGACATTAGCGCCTTATCGGCAGCAATATTTAAAAATACAGGGTTAATTACGTATTCGGGTCCAATGCTTCAGACAGACTTTCAACCCGCTAGTATTGAAGAGTTCACACTCACAAACTTTTTTAACGTATTAAGTAGTGAAGATATTACCATCAAACCGAAAGAAGACAAAATATACAAAAGCGGAGAGGCTGAAGGGATACTTTGGGGAGGGAATCTTGCGACTTTAGCATCATTATGCGGTACAGATCTTCTGCCAAACAACGATTTTATATTATTCACTGAAGATTTAAATGAACCTGCATACAAAATTGATCGATATTTTAGGCAGCTTCTAAATAGTCAAGCATTTAAAGAAAATCTGAAAGGGATTATACTTGGAGAATTTTTAGATTGCGACAACTATGAATATCTTGATGAGCTATTTTATGAAATCGCAAAAGAAATGGACATCCCTGTAATTGGGGGGTACAAGATATCACATGCAGGACAAAAGTTAACAATTCCGATTGGTGCGAGTGCAAAACTTGACGAAAAAGAAATCATTATAAAATTATAAATTTATTTCATTATAAGTACATCCGCAGCGACATTCTCTAAAATCCTCCGGCTTACAGAACCGGGAAGAATTTTGGAAATTGCATTTCTTGTTCTCATACCGCAAACAACCAAATCAGCCTTGTTTTCATCACAATATTTTATAATTGCTTCAGCATTGTTACCGGATAATACAGATTTATGCAAATTATCATACCCAAAATCATTAAAAATTTCTTCATACTGACTAAGAAGCATTAGCCCCTCTCGTTTTTGTTTTTCATCAATGTCAACAACCCAATTTGAATCCATATTACCCTCTAAAAACAAATACTCAGGAGTCTGATACACCGTTAAAATATGAATGTCTTTACCCTCTAAATTCATATTCTTTAGAGTACTTATGAAGCGGCGGGAAGAAATTAACGAATCATCTAACGCAAAAACAACCTTATTAGAATAATTAGAACTTTTGGAAATATAAACAGATGATTTTGAAAATGATGCAACCTCTTGTGATACAGATCCGAGCCACTTTTGCAACCCTTTTTTGCCGTTAGAACCCATTATCAAATATTCGTATTCTTCATCCTTTTCATTCGACAAAATTACATCCACAGCAGAGCCGCAGCTTTTTATTTTTCTTCCGAAATTTATATTATTTTCATAAAAAAAATGCTGGCTGTAATCTAATATTGAATTTGCATTATTAGAACATTTTGAGCTGATACTTGAGACTTCAGATAAAACAACATCCGAAAGACAACTCCAATCTGCAACAGTCAAAATATCTGCCGTGTAATTTTTAAACCATTGTGAAAAATTTACTATTGCTCCATAACTTATTTGAGAACCATCAGTACAAAATAATGCTTTCATTTAATTTCTCCTTTTAAAACAAAGATAAAATATGTTAAGGAAAATTACATTAGCTGGTAATATATTTTTTTTTTGCTATTATTAAATTGTAGTATTTTTAAGGTTATACATTTAATAATGTCAGTTGAAGATATCAAGCTAAAAGAATACAAAGAACTTATAGAGGTTATCGCAAAAGTCGAATATCAAAAGTTCTCTACATCGCATCTTATTGAGTTGCCGGAACTTGTCAATATAGGCACTCATGCGCTTTATATTCTTTTTAAAAATAATTCATCCAGGACATACAACAATACCTACTTGTCGACAGCTATAAAGTGGGCTATTCGTAATGAAGTCAGAAGAAGGTACAAATGGTATACCTTAAAAAATAAACCAACTGACGAAACAACTGACGAAGATGAGAGCAATTCTGTTGAAATAAGAGCAGAAGTTTATAAAAACATATTATCAATTGACGAACTTCAAGAAGCAGAAGTACCTACTCAAATCAAATCAAACGACAGAAATCCGGAAGAGAATGTTGAATTTACAGAACTCAAAAAAGGAATTTTAGTTGCGATGCAAAAACTTCCTCCAAGAGAAAAAGAATTCATTGAATATAAATTCTTCAAAGACAAAAAACTAAGAGAGATTGCTGACGAGTTTAATATTTCTCAGTCCAGAATATCAAGAATTATTCAAACAGGACTTGACAGAATAAAAAAAGACTTGGCTAAACAGGGGATAATCTAAACATGAAAACAATTTTTGAAAAAAGCAACGGTAATGATGGCATAAATCTTACCGATAGTGTCGCAGATATAACATTTTTGCCAAAGGAAATTTTAAGGCAAGACAAATTAGGGCTCCCTCAATTATCAGAGCTGGAAGTTATGCGCCACTATAAAAAGCTTTCAGATATGAATTTTTGCATAGAAAAAGGTTTTTATCCTTTGGGTTCATGCACTATGAAATACAACCCAAAAGTAAATGAACTTTTAGCAAATTTGGACGGTTTTAATATCCACCCAAACACTGAAGATGATGATGCTCAAGGGTGTTTGGAACTTATGTATAACTTGCAAAATGCTTTATTAGAAATCACCGGCATGGACGCTGTGACACTACAACCTTCAGCAGGAGCACACGGTGAAATGACAGGAATGATGATAATAAAAAAATATTTTGAAACAATAGGACAAAACAGAACAAAAGTTATTATACCTGATTCCGCTCATGGTACAAATCCGGCGAGTGCAAAAATGGCAGGTTTTGATGTAGTTGAAATTAAATCAAACGATAAAGGCCAAATAGATATTGAAGCCCTTAAACAAGTTTTAAATTCTGATGTAGCAGCTATAATGATGACAAATCCAAATACTTTGGGCATATTTGAAGAAAAAGTATTGGAAATATCTGAGCTAATGCACAAAAATGGCTCTCTTTTATACTATGACGGAGCAAATTTCAACGCCATAATGGGGTACACAAACCCCAAACTTATGGGATTTGATGTTGTGCATTTGAACCTGCACAAGACCTTCTCAACTCCGCACGGAGGAGGCGGTCCGGGGGCAGGAGTTGTCGCTGTTACAGATAAACTTAAAGACATATTGCCGGTTCCTATAATAAAATTTAACGGCAAAAAATATTACAGAGAATACAATTTACAAAATTCAATTGGCAACGTGAAAGATTTCTTTGGAAATTTTTCGGTACTTGTAAGAGCATACGCTTATATCCTTATGATGGGGAAAAATTTAAAACATGTGTCTGAAAATGCAGTTTTGAATGCAAATTACCTAAAAGAAAAACTTAAAAAATATTACAATCTTCCTTATGATGAGCCTTGTATGCATGAGTTTGTTATTACGGGAGAGAAGCAAAAAGAGGAAAACGGAGTATCAACACTTCACATAGCAAAAGCCCTAATGGATGGGAATACGCACCCTCCAACAGTATATTTCCCTCTTATTGTCCACGAAGCATTGATGATAGAACCAACAGAATCAGAAAATAAGGAAAGACTTGACGAATTTGTTCAAACTATGATCCAAATAGCAGAAGAATGCAAGTCTGATCCGCAAAAGGTTCTATCTTCTCCGCACACAACACCTGTTAAAAAGATTGACGAAGTTACAGCTGCTCGCCATCCTGACTTAAATTTCAAAGAATAACACTTTGAAATTAAACCCCTCATTAATTAAAAATAGTCACAATATTTTACATTTTGTTACGACGGAAGATAATTTATGCTAAAATATATGATACGTGAGAGCAAGAGATATATTGCTCAGTATCAAAAGTACTAAGGATTATTATGACTGAAAATAAAAAGAAAAAAGTATCATTTCCTCATATGGGAACAATAAGTATAGCTTGGTCAGCAGCATTAAGAATTATTGGGTGCGAGCCATACATTGAACCTTACACAAGTAAAAGAACACTCTCTTTAGGTACAAAGCATTCTCCTGAAGCTATATGTATTCCATATAAGCTAATATTAGGGAATTTTATAGAAGCTATTGAAGGCGGAGCAGATTATGTATGTATGATTACATCTCCAGGATGCTGCCGCTTGGGAGAATACGGCAAATGCATAAATAACGCTCTTACGGATCTGGGTTATGAAGCAAAATACGTAGAAATGCAGCTTTATGACGGGATTAAAGGGATGTATAATTTCTTAAAAACAGTCAGCGGTAAAAATAATCCTTATCTATTTATAAGAGCCATAATAATTGCAATAGTAAAAGCATTTATGCTTGATTCGCTGGAAACAAAACTTTCATATTGCAGAGCAAGAGAAATTCACTTTGGAGATGCTGAAAAACACTATCACAAAGCATTAAAATATATTGATGAAAACGACACATTAAGCGGTTTGAAAAAAGCTAAAAAACAAATTCTCGAAGAAATGAGCAAAGTCGAGCTTGATAAAAATAAAGAGATTCTTTACGTGGATATTACGGGAGAAATTTATGTCGTAAATGACGAATTTTCAAACCAGAGTATTGAGAAAGAACTAGGCAAAATGGGCGTTCAAGTAAGAAGAAGTTTAACACTTACAAGCTTTTTGAAAGATGCTATAATCCCTAAAATTCTAAGAAAAGGAGAAACTCACCTTCAAAGAGCAGTACGCCTTGCCGCTCCATATTTAAAAAGAGATATCGGCGGAGACTCGTTAGAATGCGTTTCTGACGTTGTTTATGCGCAAGAACGAGGGGCTGACGGGATAATCCATTTAAGTCCATTCACTTGCATGCCTGAAATTATGTCACAAAACATCTTCCCTGCAATGAGAGAAGATTGTGATATTCCAATTCTTGCGCTCATTATGGATGAACAAACAGGCAGAGCAGGATATATAACAAGATTAGAGGCCTTTGTTGACCTGATGAGAAGAAAGAAAAGAAAACTTCAAATACAAAGCCCAAATAATGAAAATAAAAAAGAGCCGGTAAATGTAGGATAAATATATGTTTAAACTATTAAAAGAGAGTTTTAAAAGAACAAATAAAAGTATCATATTAGCAGTTCCTCTGGTTATATTTGTTTTACTTGCTGAGTTATATTTTAGCTACGCGAAAAATGTAATTTCTGATATTGCGCAAATGTTGATAGCAATAGCAACAGTAATAGTTTTTATAAGTGGCTTTATGGCTTCGTGGTTTTATATCACAAAAAAAACACTTGCATTAACTGACCGAATATTTGTATTTGAAAACGATAGAGGGAAAGCAAATACAGAACTATTGTTAAGCTTACTCAACGGGATTGGCAAACTTTTCCTGCCTTTTTTAGGGTACACATGCATAATGGTTGGAATATATTATATTATGCATATTGCAGTCAGCGTTATAATTATAAAACACTTAGGATCTATTAATTATGAATGGCTTAGTTTCGGTATTTTACTCAATCCGCTTGAATTACACGACGAAATTATAAACCTATCTAAAGGTCAAGAATTGCCGTTAAGTTATTGGATGGTTCTTATGGGAATAGGTTCTACCATAATTTCATTTGTTACAATGTTATGGATACCGGAAATTGTATACTCAAAAAAGAACGTTTTATTATGTTTGTTTAACTGTATATCAAAATTAATAATAACATTGCCTAAATCGCTATTACTTTTTATTTTCATAGAAGTTTTGTTATTTATATGCGCAATAATTAGCGTAATATGCATGGATAATATATATTTATACTTTTTGGCAATCTTATTATTTTACTATTTATTTATATACATAGTTGTATTACTATATACATATTATGAATGGAGCTTCCTCAAAGAAGATTAAAGTAATAGCAGTAGTTGGAGCAACCGCAAGCGGCAAGACTTCTTATTCAATAGAGCTTGCTAAAAAGATTGACGCTGAAATTATCTCTGCAGATTCACGCCTAGTGTACAAGGGATTTGATATTGGCACTGCAAAACCGACAAAAAAAGAGATGCAAGGAATTCCGCATTATATGATTGATATAGTAGAACCGGAATTTAATTATTCTGCGGGGCTGTACCAACAACAAGCCGGTGAAATTATTAAACAAATACATTCTAAAAATAAAACACCTATTATAGTAGGCGGTACCGGATTATACATTGATATACTTTTAAAAAATTATCAGCTCCCGCACATTGAAGCAAATAATGAATTAAGAAAAGAATTGCAGAATAAAAATACTCAAGAATTATACGATGAGCTCCTAAATAAAGACACAATTGGAGCACAACAAATAGATTCAAATGATAAGAAAAAAATTATACGTGCCTTAGAGATAATATACACAACAGGAAAGCCTCTTTCTAAGGCAAGAGGAATAGATAATTCCCCTTATGAAATAGAGTGGATAGGTAAAAATTTTCCAAGAGATATCTTATATCAGCGCATAAATGAAAGAGTAGATATAATGATAGAAACCGGATTAGTAGAAGAAACAAAACATCTGCTTTCTGTGCACGGCAGAATACCGAATTTGACAGACACAATT
>Ga0256404_1006681_pt1 | contig 18835 bp, 15 predicted proteins | sample RumenRJG_01DNA_FD_185990 | JGI IMG/M metagenome (GOLD analysis project Ga0256404, IMG submission 185990) | Bovine rumen microbial communities from Lethbridge, Alberta, Canada - RJG_01 | ecosystem: Host-associated > Mammals > Digestive system > Stomach > Rumen | place: Canada: Alberta | collected...
GATGCGGAATTCCCTGTGCACATTTCCTTCGAGGAAGCCGTTCTGGGATGCGATCGCAGTATTCGCCTGCAGAAACCGGATGGAAGCGGAACACAGACTCTCCGTGTCCATATTCCGGCCGGTATTGATGACGGCAAATCCGTCCGCCTGCGCGGCAAGGGCAATGTCTCTGCCGATGGCAGCCAAAAAGGCGACCTTCTGCTCAAGGTCTCGGTAGAAGAGAGCAGAGACTACAGCAGAAAAGGCCAGGATCTGTACACTACAGTAAATGTCCCCTTTATTACGGCTGTCCTGGGCGGCGAGGCGGAAGTCCGCATGCCGGGCGGCAGAAAGATTCTTTGCAAGGTCCCCAAGGGTACGGATGCAGGAAAAAAGATCCGCATCCGGGGCAAGGGGATCCATCCCGAAAAGAGCAGCGCCCAGCCGGGCGATCTCTATGTCACCGTCCAGGTTCAGGTTCCCAAAGATCTGACAGATGCGGAAATCCGCAAACTCCGGGAATTTGAGACACTCTATAACCAGAGACGTTCCGGACGGGCACACAGCGCATAAACCATCGTACAAGAGACAGAAAGGGAAACAGGATGAGCGAAGAGAACAAAAAATTAAATGACGAGGAACTGAAGCAGATTGCCGGCGGCAATGACGGTATGGGTGATGGAACCTTCTCTGTGGTCGATATTCCCGACACCTGGGTGAGGGTGACTGCCTCTGAACTCAACTGCAGGTACTGGCCCAACGGTAATATCGCAAAGACCTATGAATACGGGCACAGGCTCAAAGTCGATGGTATTACGACAGACGGCCTGTGGTACAGACTGTGGATCTATAATCCCCAGGGAGGAGAGTGCAACGGCTATATCTACAAAGCCTACACAAAGCCCATCTGACGTACAGACGAGCGACGGCTCCGGCACCCGGAACGAGCTGCTCCGGTACCCGGAACGAGCTGATGCCGGATACGGATACGCTCCGTGCAGGCACTTCCCCGTATAGTGAACACGGAACCCGGAACCGGCCTGTAAGACAGTCTCCCGATATCTTAAACCAGTCCATGAAAAAACCTCTGCGCCTGAATCAGACGCAGAGGTTTTTTGATTAAACAAAAGAGCATACGGAATATTGGATGTTGAAATAAGGAGATAGATATAGATCCGTATTCCGGTCTCTGTCAATGGGATGATCAGCGAAGCATGGAGCCGGACATGACCATCTTCATGACTTCGGATGTGCCCTCGTAGATCTCGGTGATCTTGACGTCGCGGAGCTTGCGCTCTACGCCGTACTCACGGCAGTAGCCGTAGCCGCCCATGTACTGAACAGCGTGACGGCAGACATCGTTAGCTACGGTTGCAGCAACGAGCTTAGCCTGTGCAGCGAGGAAGTTGTAGTTCTCGTGGTTATCCTTGGCAACAGCTGCCTGCCATGTAAGGAGGCGGGCTGCGTTGATCATAGCCTGATCCTCAGCCATACGGAACTGAGTGTTCTGGAAAGCGGTGATGGGCTTGCCGAACTGCTTTCTCTCTTTGCAGTACTTGATGGCTTCGTCCAGAGCGCCCTGAGCAATACCGACAGACTGAGCTGCGATACCGATACGGCCGCCGTCAAGAGCCTTCATAGCGATCTTGAAGCCGGTGCCTTCCTTGCCCAGCATATCTGCTGCGGGAACGCGGACGTTGTTGTAGTAAACTTCTGCGTTGGAAGCTGCACGGATACCCATGCGCTTGATGTCGGGCTGGACTTCCAGACCGGGAGTGTTCCTGTCAACAAGGAATGCGGACATGCCCTTGTGAGCGGGGACGGACTTGTCAGTCAGAGCGAATACCAGGAAGGTATCAGCGAAACCGGAGTTGGTTGTGAAGATCTTAGCGCCGTTGATCACATAGAAGTCGCCATCCTTCTCAGCGGTGGTGACTGCGCCTGCAACGTCAGATCCTGCATTGGGCTCGGTCAGGCCGAAGCAGCCGATCTTGCTGCCGTCTGCCAGAGGGCGGAGCCATTTCTCTTTCTGCTCGGGAGTTGCGAACTCTTCGATGCTGGAAGCGCAAAGAGAAGTGTGAACAGAAAGGGTGATGCTGGTGCTGGCGTCAACCTTGGAGATCTCTTCCATCATCAGAGCATAGGTCAGAACATCCATGCCTGCGCCGCCGATTTCATCCGAGAAAGGGATGCCGAAGAAGCCAAGCTCCTTCATTTCGGCGATGATGTCCATATTCATCTCTTCTTTTTCGTCCATTTCCTCGGCTACCTTGGCAACCTTGTCCTGAGCGAATTTGCGGAACAGTTCCTGCATTTCCTTCTGGTCTTCTGTCAACTGAAAGCTTACCATATCATGCCTCCTTAAATAAGGTGAATGGCCGGGAAGTTCTGGAGAATTCCCTGACCGGAATTGGTTCTTTAATATTTAGCATACTAACTAACTTAAAAAAATGCAATAGCCGAGTGTTAATTTTTTCGCAAAATATACAACAAATTTTTATCCCTGTTTTTGTGCATTTTTTAATTGCCCGCTACAATGCCCGCCACAATGCCCGCAAAGACGCCGCCACAATGCCCGCATGCCCGCAAAGATGCCGCCACAGTGCCCGCAAGGGTGCGCCCGGCGCCCGCAAAGACGCCGCCACAGTGCCCACAAGGATGTCCGCGTCAGAAAAACGAGGGCAGTCATTACGAAAAAGAGACCGGTTACCCTTCATCGGGCAAGGCCTGCAGGCGGGTCTTAAATTCACGCCGCACTATGTTTCAGAAAGGCGGCTCTCAAAAGATCATTTACCGGTATCGGCACGCAGCATCTGGTAGCCGATGCCGATATGGGTTTCGATCAGGTTGAGGCCGGGTCTGATAGCTCGGAGCTTTTTGCGAAGAGACGCCATATACACGCGCAGGGAGATGATGTCGGTCTCCACGCCACCGCCCCAGATGTGGTCGATGATATAGGAATGTGTCAGGACTTTGCCCGCATTGGCGGCAAGGAGTGAAAGGAGTCTGTATTCAATGGCTGTCAGGTGTACTTCTGTCCCTGCGACTGTGACAAGGCGGGAAGCGTAGTCGATGGTCAGATCACCGTTGATAAAGACAGGGCTTTTTTCCTCCTGCTCCGCGATATACTGCATCCTCCGTCGGGCGGCACGTATCCGTGCCAGGAGCTCCTCAATGGAAAAAGGCTTGGTCAGGTAATCATCGGCGCCGCTGTCAAGGGCAAGGATCTTGTCATTGTCCTCTCCCCGGGCGCTGATGATAATGATCACTGCGGAGGACCAGGAGCGGATCGTGCGTATGACATCGATTCCGTCGATATCCGGCAGGCCCAGATCCAGCAGGATCAGTCCGGGATGATGGGAGGCGCAGAGTGAAACGGCCTCATTTCCCGTGGTGGCCGAAATATAAGAATAGTGATTGATCTTGAGTGTTGTAGTGATCAGATTCAGGACGGAACGGTCATCTTCCACTACCAGAATTTTTATTTCATCCATAGGTCAGTAGTCATCCCTGTATCGAAAAGATTAATTGCCTCTATTTATTCTTCATCGCGCAATACCCGGGGGCTCTTGTGCGCCTGAAGAGCTGTTTCCGGTCACATCCTGACCGGGTTGTGACCATGAAACGGTGCCTTCTGCTGCAACTGTGTCTTGTAACGAAGACTCAAAATCCGCTGCCGGAAGGCAGAAGCGGAAGACCGCGCCGGTGGGTGTATTGTCCAGAACCTCAATGGTGCCGTGATGGACCTTTAAGATCTCCGCACACAGATTCAGGCCGATCCCCATGGAGCGATAACTGTCGGTGAGACTTTTTTTGCCGTTATAGAAAAGGTCGAAAATGTAGGGTTTATCCTCGTCGTCGATGCCGGGTCCGTTGTCCGAGACCTCCACAATGATCTGATCTGCGGAGCGCTCCATGTGCACGCGGATTTCCGAGTCCTTCGGTGTATATTTTACAGCATTATTCAGAAGATTTACAAAGACCTGCATAATGAGCTTGGGATCCATCCGGGCGAAAAATATCTGATCCTCCTGCCCTCCTGTATCATAAATGATCCGGTGGCTTTGAAGAGAGGTCACATGCCGCAGACTCTGCTCGATCACATCTTCCATGTTTTCAATGGTCATGCGGATCCCGATGCCGCTCTCCAGCCTTGTCATGGCCAGAATGTTTTCAAACTGGGCGTTGAGCCAGTCTGCATCCTCCATGATATCCTCATAAATCTTGTCGCGCTCCTCCCGCGGGAGGTCTTCTTCATAATTCCTGAGGTTGCAGGCATTGCCGTATATGGACGTCAGGGGCGTACGGAGATCGTGCGATATGGAACGCAGAAGCCCTGCCCGCAGCCGCTCGTTCTCAGCCTGGATCTCAGTCTTTTTCTGCTCCTGGGCCATCCGTTTGTTTTCAAGTGCCATTGTACATTCATGAATAATGGACAAAAGGACAGTGGTCTCAAATTCCTCCAGAGGATGCCCTCCCATATCGATGCCGATCACGCCGTACTGGTTCGGGCCGGAGTAGATACTAAGGTAGCGGCAGCTGCAGTTACCGAAATGGGACGTAAAAGCGCCGACGTTGTGGCTCATGTCCATGGCCAGGCGGACGGCTTCCAGTTCCCCGGTCAAAGTCTCCGGGGAGATTGTTTTATCACCCGCGGGAAAGATCAGGACACCCTTTTCTTGCGTGACGGTCTCCATAGTTTTCACTGCCTCAGGCGGAAAATATACAATGGCACGATTGAGCAGATGTACGAGCTGCATGCAGGTCGTGTGGATGATGGCATCACTGTCCGCGGCGGATTCCAGCTGATTGGAGGTGTCCAGCAGGACCTTCGCCTGGTAGGCATTTTCCGCGGAAGCCCGGGCGATGTTTTTCATCCGGACAGCGACGGTACCGGTTATCAGAGCCGCGATCACAGTGACCAGATATGTCATCAAATAGGCGGAATCATACACCAGCAGAGTAAAGCGCGGTTCAATGAACAGAAAATTGAAAAGGAGGACATAGAGAATCGCGGCAAGGGTGCCGTAGATCCGGCTCGAAGTCATGACCGACGTGATCAGAACGCCAAGAATATAGATCGTGACGATATTGGTGTTGCTGAAACGGGACATGTAGAACCAGCAGCAGAGCAGAGTCGCGACAGTCATCACGACAATCACCAGGACCAGATCCCGCAGGTTCCAGGAAGGTTTCATGATTCCCCGCTTCTTCACCGTTTCCGGATAGGGAGAGGACACCGGGTCAGGAACGATGTGGATGTCCACTGTCGGCAGATAGCTGAGAAGCTTTTCGTTGATCGCAGGTTTTGACCAGAGAACAAATGACGGCGGTCTATATCCCAGAAAAAGATCCGTCACGCCTACCCGGCGGGCGAATTCGGCAATGGCAAGGGGAATGTCCGTGCCGCGCACAGTGTGGATCTCGAAGCCGAACTTTCTGGCGTACTGGATGTTTTCCCGCAGAAGAGTGTCCTCGTCTGCTTCGTTCCCGGTGGCGCTGACATAGAGCGCGATGGGCGTCATGACATCGGGGCGGCTCTCCGCACCGGAATCGGTCCTTTCAGCGCCGGATGGGCTTTTTCCGGAGAAACCGCTCCCTTCGGGGGAAAGGAGTTCTTCGGAAAAAAGAGGGCCTTCGGAGAAATGGTCTCTCCCGGAAGCATTCTTCTTTGCGGATATGCCGGGATCTCTCTCCGTGCTGGCGCCGCTGGAAACACCGTGTGAAAGCCTGGAAAAAGCCATTTTTGCTGCAGTGCGGATGACCCGCTTGCAACTGGGAGATGGAGAGAGACAGACCATGACGAAAGGGCGCGAAGGAGAGATGCTCCTTCCGCCCGTTTCATCCCTATAAATATGATTTACCGGAGAAGGCATCATACACGTACCTCTTATATGCGCAGCAGGATAAACGATGTGGTACAGGATCAGCCGCAGTAACAGACCACCGGGCATAGAATGATTTACGCCACCGGATCAGTCACTGCTCCGGTGGATATAGGAGTTGGCCGTGGTGATATTTTTGGAAAAATCCCGGCGGGATCCCGTCTGCCTCAATGCTTTTTCGGCGTCATGATCAAAAAAATCAAGGAAATATCTGTCAAGAGAAGTGGCCACGGAACCCTTCTTGTTTCCACTGCCGCAAGACCCATCAGCCACTGTTCCGGTGTGGCTGGCTGACTTTTTTCCGGAGTATCTGCTGATCACTTTTGCAACCATATAATACACCAAAGCGCCGTATATTGCGAATCCGAGCACCACAGCAATATTCTCTGCGATCAATGAAAAAAGTCTGTTCATAATAATCTCCATTCCGAACAAATCTAAAACCTTAAAATCTCCATTCCGAATCAATCCAAATCGTCAAAATCGCCATCCGGGTCAATCCGATCGTTAAAAGCGCCATCCGGGTCAATCCAAATCGATCCAAAAACAAACATAAACCAGTAATTGCTCCGGCATCAGATAATCCTGTGCAGGTATTCTGGCTTTGTCAGTACCATCATAGTCTGTCCGCTATGAAGGACCGTATCGTTGCGGATATCCATGTTGATCGCGGAAAGAGGTTTTTTTCTTCCGGAACTGCCGGCGGATATCTCTTTGCTGCCGGAGCAATCGCGCACGCCCAGGATGTTGACGTGAAACTTTCTGCGGACATCGAGCTCATCGATTCGCAGGCCGCTCCATCGTGCCGGAACCTTAATCTCGTAGACACCGTAGCCGTCTGACAGATCTACGTAGTTGGAAATACTGTCTGAACTGAAGCGAATGGCGGTCCAAAATCCGAGTTCTCTCTCGGGAAATACAACATAGGAGGCGCCGTTGCGCAGGAGAAACTTCTCCTGCTGATGGGAAGTGGCACGGGCGATAATCTTTTTGGCTCCCAGTTCATCCAGCGTGAAAGTGGTTTGCAGGGAACTCAGGAAATCATCTCCGATCGCAACGATGCAGAAATCGAAACTGGGGATTCCCAGAGTGCTCAGAAAGGATTTCTCAACACTGTCCCCGATCCTCGCGTCCGAGACATAGGGCATGACCTTGTTGATCTTTTCTTCATCCTGATCGACGATCATGACGTCATGTCCCAGCTCGTGAAGCTTCATCGCGCTGTAGCAGCCATACCTTCCGGCACCGATGATCAATACGCTTTTCGACATTGTCAATACCTCCAAACAATGATGTTTTTAACCCACAGATACCTTTTCCACAGGCATCATGCCGCAATTGACGTGTATTGTTGAGGCGAAGGCGTATCCCAATGTCAGGCCTCCGATACGGCCGAAGAACATGAAAGAGATCAGGATAGCCCTCGACAGTGCGGAGAGACCGGTCGTGATCCCGGTCGTCAGACCTACCGTTCCCAGCGCAGAGGCGCATTCAAACATGGAGTTCAGGATAGGGAGCCCCTCGATGGAGGAGAGGACGATGGAACCGGCCAGCAGCAGGAAAATATAGATGGTGAGCAGGGCCATTGCATTCTGGATCGCTTCCTTTTCTATCCGTCTGCGAAAACAATTGACATTGTCCTGCCGTCGCAGGAAGGCACCCGATGCCAGAAACAGGACTGCCATCGTTGTCACTTTCATGCCGCCGGCAGTGGATCCCGGAGCGCCGCCAACCATCATCAGCATGATCGTAATCAGAAGACTGCTGTCACTCATTGAAGCGTAGTCGGCTGTGTTAAAACCCGCCGTACGAGGCGTGACACTCTGGAAGAGGGAAAGCAGAAGACGCTCGATTCCGGAACAGTTCCGGAATTCGATAAAATAAAAAAACAGGGCGGGAAGAAAGATAAGGGCCGCTGTCGAAACCAGGATGATCTTGGTCTGCAGGCGGAGCCTTTTAAAGCGGAAACGGCTGTTTAAAAGGTCGCTCCAGGTCAGGAAACCGAGACCGCCCAGGATGATCAGCACCATGATCACCACATTCACCACCAGGCTGGATGAAAAGGAAGTCAGGGAGGAAAACGGTTCCTGTGTTCCCATCAGGTCGAATCCCGCGTTGCAAAATGCCGATACGGAATGAAAGACGGCATAGCCAAGTCCCTTCTGCAGTCCCAACCTTCCCGCGAAGACCGGCAGCAGGCAGAGGGCGCCGATTCCTTCGATACAGAAGGTTGCAATGATCAGAAACTTCATGAATTTCACAACAGAACCGAGCTCCGGTGCGGAGACGGCGTCCTGGACGGCCAGCCGGGGCAGCAGACCGATCTGCGTTCCCGTCAGCGTGAGAACAGCAGCCGCCATTGTGACAACCCCCAGTCCACCGACCTGTATCAGCAGCAGGATGACGATCCTGCCGAATACAGTCCACTTTGTCGCTGTATCAAAGACTACAAGACCCGTCACACATGCTGCGGAGGTGGATGTAAACAGCGCATCCAGAAAAGAGACCTTTTCGCCTCCGACAGATGCCCAGGGCAGGCACAGAAGGACTGCGCCTGTCAGAATCATTAAAACGAAACTCAGGATGATCATCCTAAAAGATGTAAGATGATCTTTGACCATTCTCTGTGCCTTCGCCATGAAGACCACCTCCACTACTGTCTGTATCTGATGCCTGAATCTGATGTCTGTATCTGATCCCGCCATGAGGGCGGGAAAGTTAGTTTTTTGATGCTCACATTATCGTCTCATTGTCGTTAAAAAGGGATTAAAGAAAAACGCCTGGCATTAAAATTCCGTTAAAATCCTTTTAATATATATCTGTTATATCTCTTCAGACATAGAAAAAGCCTTCCGCAGGGGTGAAACTTCGTTACCGTACACACCCTGCAGAAGGCCTGAAAATCATGTATTTTGAATTGTCAACCGTAGTAAAGTAGTAAATACGCACTGTCTCCGGGGTATCCTCACACCTCTGGAGAAGACGCGGCAGATAACTCTGCCGCAGAACCAGCAGCAGGTCTGACCACTCTGACAAAGACGAGCTTTTTACCAGTCGGAATCCCAGTCGGTATCGCCTGAATCCCAATCGGAGGAACTCCAGTCGCTGTCATCATCATCGTTGCTCTGAGATGCCTCCCAGTCGGAGTAGTAGTCGGTGTCCTTAAAATCCGACGTCCCGGAGTTGTAATCATAATAGGACGAATCATAGTAGTCCTCGGCATTATCTTCAAACTCTTCGGGAATCGAAGAGGCGGGAAACCAGTCCGACGCCGTATCATCATAGTAGTACCAGGTGTCATCCAGGCTGTAGTAATGCTGGTTGTTGTAGTGATAATAACCGTTGTTGAACTTATTCCTGGCAAAGAAGATCGTGGAGACTCCCATGACGACAAATATGCCGATGATGATACTCTTGATCAGGCCGCTCGTCTGCTTTTTCTTGACGGACCGAACAGCACTTGCCTTTTTGCGCTCAACATAATGGGCCTTCTGATTGAGGATCTCATCCTGCAGGCGCTCGTAGAGCTCATTGACCGCATAGGCCTCGTCCACGCCGCGGTAGCGCACCGCGCGCTCGCCGTTGGCCTTGTTTTTGTAGACGACGAATTCGCCTGTATCGTCTTTATAAATACCGAAAGCCCTGGGCTGCCTGTAATCTTCGCCGATAAAGAAACGGGTCTTCTCGGGCGTAAACCCGTTCTGCTCACAATAGGCCTTCAGTTCCTCAATCGTTTTTGGAACCGTGTCGGAAGTCCGGTGGATATGGTCATTCGGCGCGCCGCAGTTGGGGCACTTTTCGACGGAATCATCAAAATACTGTCCGCAATAGGAACACTTTACCTTCATTTTTCTGCCTCGTAAGATTAGAAACCGTATCTATTCAGGATTTCACAAGATCCTGAACAGATTATTGTATATCTTTTTCAAGCACCGCGTTCCGTTGTGCTTTCTATCAAAATACTCCTGATTACAATCTATTTCAAGTCCCCCTTCAAGATCCCCCCTTCAAGTCTCCTTCAAGGGATTTCTCATTACTTACTGCACGCCTTTTTCGCGCCTTTTTCATGCCCTTTCATTTCTTTTTTCATGCTTCGGGGTCCGCGATTCGCAGAGTGAAAAAATCTTTGTCAAAATCGATCACGCCTTCGTTTTTCAGGGCGGTCAGTTCCCGAGACATGGCGCTGCGGTTGACGGACAGGTATTCCGCCATCTCTGTGCGCCGCAGGGGGAGACGGAAGGAGGCGCTCCCCTGCCGCTGAGCCTCCATAGACAAGTAGGCCAGAATCTTTTCCCGCACCGATCCCTGGGAGGAGACTTCGATGCGCTCCATCAGCCTGCGGTTTTTCATCCCGATCATGGCAAACAAATTTTTTGACAGCTGGTGGTGGAAAGGACAGGAATTGGTGCAGGGATACAGGATCCGCCCCGCCGGCAGGAAAAGTATCAATGAGGGAGAGGCTGCGATGAAGGAAATACCCTCACGCTCGGGAGTGACCTCGCTGAATGAAAAAGCCTCCCCGAAAACATCCCCTGCCTTCATATAGGAGAGGAGAGTGCGGTTTCCCCAGATGTCTTCCTTATACATATTGACACTGCCCTCGATGACCGTTCCCACGTTACCGGCCAGGTCCCCGTCCAGACGGATGCGGCAGTCCTTTTTATATTCCCGGATGCGGCAGCCCATACAGTCGAAGAGGAGAGTACAATCCGCCGGGCTGATTTCATCGAAGACAGGCAGATGGGAAATATCGGTGATATGTGCTTTTGGCATTACAGAATCCTTTCTGAAAACCGTTCGTTTCCGGTTTGTGTGAATGGTTTTCGCACCTGTGCAAACAGCTTTTCCTGTACGGGGAATTCCCTGACCACCGGCAGGGAATTTGAGTCAAATTATTTCTATTATACCGAAAAATGTTGCGCATGCAACATCTTGCTCCTGATAAATATAGTAAACTTGTACAAGAGATGCGGAGTAGGAAGTGGGTTAGTTTAGTAAAACTGACGAATCATTAATAAATCCGTATTGTTTAATGCGTTTTTTGCATAGATAAACAAGAAAAGGTGTGTATACACAATAACGGAAAAACTCCACCGCACCCGCTCAGCCTTAGCGATACATTCGTAAAGGATTCGTAAAAGAGCGGTACATTTGCACAAGAAAGGAAGGAGCATATGCAAAAAGTACAATCGACCTGCAATTTCTGCGCGATCGACTGTAATCTCGACTTCTATGTGGAGGACGGACGCATCGTTCGCACAGTGCCGACGAAAGGCTATCCCGTCAACGACGGTTTCAGCTGCATCAAGGGCCTTTCGCTCAGTAAACAGCAGACCACAGTAAAACCGGACTCGCTTCCCAAGATCCGTCAGGAAGACGGCTCCATGAAGGAAGTCAGCTGGGACGAAGCATTCAGACATGTCGCCGACAAGATCAAAGATCTGCAGGCAAAATACGGCAGAGAGAGCGTTGCCGGCATCAGTACCGGTCAGCTCACCCTGGAGGAATTTGCCATCTTCGGACACGTCATGCGCAACTATCTGCAGACCAACGTCGACGGCAATACCCGTCTGTGCATGGCCTCCGCAGCGGTCGCCCACAAGGGTACCTATGGCTATGATGCTCCCGGCTACACCCTCCAGGATCTGGAGCTCTCCGACACCCTGATCTTCATCGGCGCCAACCCGGTTGTCGCCCATCCCATCATCTGGGGACGCGTCAGGAACAATAAGGTGCCCGGCCACAAGATCATCGTCATCGACCCCCGCAGGTCAGAGACAGCCATGAACGCGGACTACCACTATGAGATCCGTCCACGCTCCGACCTGCACCTTCTCTACACCCTGGCCAATGTCCTGATTGAAAAAGACTGGATCGACCACGAATTCATCAATGCCCACACCAACAAGTTCGACGAATTCGCAGAGTTTGTGAAGGCGTTCCCGCTCTCCCGCGGCGCAGAGGTCTCCGGCATCAGTGAAGACCGCATCATGGAACTGGCGGAGCTGATCCACAAGGGCAAGGCAGTATCCTTCTGGTGGACCATGGGTGTCAACCAGGGTTATGAGGCCGTCACCACCGCCCGTGCCATCATGAACCTGGCTCTGATGACCGGCAACATCGGCAAGCCCGGCACCGGCGGCAATTCCATCACCGGTCAGTGCAACGCCATGGGCTCCCGTCTCTTCTCCAACACCACCTGCCTGTTTGGCGGCGGCGACTTCACGGATGAAGCGGAGAGCAGGCGCATCGCCGACATCATCGGCATCGATCCCGGCCTTATGGCCAAAAAGCCCACCATTCCCTACAACAAGATCATCGAGGGCATCAACGCCGGCGAGATCAAGGGTCTGTGGATTCTCTGCACCAATCCCCGCCACAGCTGGACCAACAACGAGACCTTCGCGACCGCGGCCAAAAAGCTGGAGCTCTTCGTTGTACAGGATATCTATGACAACATCGAGAGCGCAGAAGACGCCACCGTCTTCTTCCCTGTCGTACCCGGCATCAAGAAGGCCGGCCAGTATATCAACCTGGAGCGCCGCATGTCCGCCATGCGTCCCGTTCTGCCCCGTGGCGAGAACGAGATCTCCGATTACGAGTGCATCCTGGGCGTCGCCAAAGCCCTTGGCATGGGCAGCGCCATCGAGCGCTGGGATACCGCTGAAAACTGCTTCAACCTTCTGCGCGATATCTCCAGAGGCAGACCATGCGACTTCTCCGGCGTCAAGTGGGACGAGCTTCCGGGCACCCACGGCCGCCAGTGGCCGTATCCCGAGGGACGCGAGGAAGAGTTCGCCGCAGACCAGCGCAGACTGTATGAGGACGGCGTCTTCTACACACCCAACGGCAGAGCCAACTTCCTCTTTGAAGAGCCTCTTCCCAACCCCTATGTGCAGACCGAGGAATTTCCCCTCGTTTACAACACCGGACGCGGCACGGTCGGACAGTGGCACACGCAGAGCCGCACCAAGGAAGTCAAGTTCGTCGAGGACGTCTCCCTCAAGAAGGCTTACCTCTACATGAACACGAAGATGGCACAGGAGAACGACATCCACGAGATGGACCAGGTCCGCGTCTACTCCGTCAACGGAGAAAATGCCGTCTTCCATGTCAAGATCACAGACAACGTTCCCTATGACCAGCTCTACGCACCCATCCACTACATCGAGTGCAACAAGCTGACACCTTCGAACTACGACAAGTATTCCAAAGAGCCCAACTACAAGGGCGGAACCTGCCGTTTTGAGAAGGTCTGACCGGACTTTAACGAGAATGTCTGAACGAACCGTAAGAAATCCGAACAGATCGTTTAAAATCCGAGCGGATTATAAAAATTTTAAACGTATCGTTGGAAATCTGAAAGGATCGTCAGAAAAAAGAGGAGGCCTGCGATTTATGTATAGAATAAAAATTGACCGCAGCCGCTGCATCGGATGTCTCACCTGCGTGACCGCCTGCGTGGTCAGCCACGAGACCGAGAGCGGCGATGCGAGAAACCGCGTCGTCATCGACAGCGAGACCAGACCGGCGCCCATTTTCTGCCGGCACTGCAATCACCCCGAGTGTACCTACACCTGCATGACCGGCGCCATGAAAAAAGACCCCGAGACCGGCTATGTCACCTATGACAAAGAGCAGTGCGCAAGCTGCTACATGTGCGTGATGTCCTGTCCCTTCGGCATCCTGAAACCCGACAGTATCCACTTCCGCGAGATCATGAAGTGCAACATGTGCGTCCACAGAAGCCCGGACGGCAAGACCGCCAATCCCATGTGCGTGGAGAAATGTCCCATGCACGCCATCACACTGGAGGAGGTCAGCGAATGAAAAAGTACGTAGTCATCGGATCCTCCGCAGCGGGCGTCAACGGAATAAGAGAACTCCGCAAATACGACAAAGACGCCGAGATCGTCCTGATCTCCAAGGACAAGGACATCTACTCCCGCTGCATTCTGCACGAATACCTGGCAGGAAAACGCTCTCTGGAGCGCCTGCGCTTCGTCGAAAAAGACTTTGAGGACCTCTACAAAGTCAACTGGAAAAAAGGCGTCGAGGCAGTCGGCCTCGACAGAGCCGCAAAAGAAGTCCTCCTGGACGACGGCAGCCGCGAGAGCTATGACAAGCTCCTCATCGCCACCGGCTCCCACACCTTCTTCCCGCCCATCAAAAACATGCTGGGCTCCCCCAACATGATCGGCTTCCGCAACATCGACGACATTGAAGTCCTCAAGGAAGTTGCAAAGACCAAAAAGAACATTGTTGTCCTGGGCTCCGGCCTGGTCGGCATCGACTGCGCCACCGGCTTCCTGGAACTGGGCGTCAAAGTCGTCCTCTGCGACTTCGCAGGCTGGCTCCTCAACAAACAGCTCGACCCCGAAGCCGCCAAAGCCTACATCGACGCCTTCAACGCCCGCGGCGTTGAACAGCACTACGGCGTCGGCGTCAATGAAGTCCAGATCAATGACAAACATGAGATCACCGCTGTCGTCCTCAGCGACGGCACCGTCATTCCCTGCGACTTCTTTGTTGTCACTGCAGGCGTTCGCTCCAACGTCGAATTCCTCCAGGATTCCGGCCTCGAGCTGTCCCGCTTCGGCCTGGTCTACGACGCCTCCGGCCGGACCAACGACCCCGACATCTACGGCGCCGGCGACGTCTCCGGACTCTCGCCCATCTGGCCCGTGGCCGTCAAGGAAGGCATGATCGCCGCCGCCAACATGTGCGGCGTCCCCGAGAAGATGACCGACTTCTTCGCAAGTAAATCCACCATGCGCTTCCTCGACATCTCCACCATGTCCCTGGGCAACGTCAACCCCGATCCCGAGGACCAGACCATCAAAGTCGAGACCTACCGCAAAGGCGACGTCTACAAAAAGATCGTCCACCAGGACGGCAAGATCATCGGCGCTCTCCTCCAGGGCGACCTTGCCTACGGCGGCGTCCTCCAGCAGATGATCGCCCGCAAGATCGACGTCCGCAAAGTGAAGAAGCCCCTCTTCGACATCGACTACTCCGACTTCTTCCATATCCGCGACAACGACTATGAATTCTACTACGACTAATATCACGTGTGTCACGGGTGTGTCACGGGGACGGTCCTTTTGACACACTTGCCATGTGTCATGGGGACGGTCCTTTTGACACACTTGTCACGGTGTGTCACGGGGACGGTCCTTTTGACACACTTGTCAAGGCATGTCAAGGAGGACGGTCCTGAGTCACGGGGGCGGTTCTGACTGACCTATTACATGAGTCACGGGAGACGGTTCTGAGTCACGGGTACGGCTCTGAGTCACGGGGACGGTTCTGTTTAACTCATTTCGTGATGGGACACCGCGATTTTCTGCCTCTTTGAGATGAGCAAAGCGACCAGGCTGCCTGAGGAGCAGAAGATCACCACTGCCGCGGAAGAAAAGAGACAGTGAATCCTACACAGCTCAAAATTGAAAAAAAGTAACTACAAATCTAAAAAAAATAAAGGGAAAAATGTATGGAAAGATTGGAAAAAATACCGGTACCGGTTATCGCGACATTCCTGAGTTTTCTCACACTCGGCAATGTCTACGGCGGACTCGGATTTGTCTGGCTGCGTTATCTGATCATGGCCCTGGGGACCGTCTTCATCATCTGTTATATTCTCAAGCTTGCCATGTTCTCCAGGACATGCCTCAAGGAATATGACCAGACGATTCCCTCCAGCCTTTACGGCGCATTCAGTATGGTCCTGATGGTCCTGGGAAGCTTTTACTATGAGATGGGCATGGGATTCGGCAGGATCATCTGGTTTATCGTCGTCGCTATCCACTGCGTGCATATCATCATTTTCACGATCAAGCACACATTTGGAAAAGTTGTCTCCAAAAAAGACTTCATCAACATGATGCCCAGCTGGTACGTCACCTATAACGGCTGGATGGTGGCCTGCGTCACCGGCGGCAAAATGAATGCGGCGCCCATCCTCAAGGTGATCACTATCTACGGCTGCATTATCTACGTCGTCCTGCTGCCCTTCATGCTCTGGCGTCTGATGAATGTCGAGATCAAGAGCGCCGCTTACCACACCATGGCGGTCCTGCTGGCGCCCTGCAGCCTCTGCGTCGTCAGCCTGATCAATGTCTATGGGACCCCCAATCCCATTCTCCTGACATTCATGTACATATGCGTGCTTGCATCGCTTCTCTTCATCCTCATCAAACTCCCGGATTTCTTCTCCTTCCAGTTCTATCCGGGATTTGCGGGACTCACCTTCCCGATGGCCATCGGCGTAGTTGCATCCCAGAAGATGGCGGGATACCTCAATGATGTGGCAGGCAACGCCGCTATGGGCAATGCAGTGACACAGCTCGTCGGTCTGCAGATTTTCGTGACCACAATGCTGGTGGGTTATGTCATGCTCATGTTCCTTCGCATGTTCCTGAAAAAACAGCCCCGCAGCTGACATGCAATACATAAACCAAATCCAAAACAGTTAAAAAACAACCGGAGAACAATACAGGGGACGGCCTGTGACGGGTGCAGGCCGCAGGCTGCAGAAGTCAGCGAAAGACTGGCTGCTCGTCCGGACGTATGTATTCGCCCGTTCAGCCGGCAGCAGACGATAGACGGGATGCGCTTTTCCTGCTCACACAAACGTCTGAACAATCCTGCGCTGCGATGCAGTCCCTGTTAAAAAGCCCGATAAGGAGGTACTACAAGTGGGTTATATTTTGACAAAAGAGGGCTTTGACCGGGTCCTGTCCGAGCTTGGCAAAAAATACAGGCTCTACGCTCCCGTGCGCAAAGTCGGCGAGGGGAGATTTACCGACACAGATGTCGTACGCTACGACTTCGTTAAGTCCGTCGATGAGATCGAACTGGGACAGAAGTCGGACTACGCATTCAAAGAGATCCTTACCCCGCTCTCCGAGACACTCTTTTTCTTCACGGAAAACGAAGTGAAAACTGCAGACCGCGACCCCCGCGAGGCAATCATTTTCCTCAAGAGCTGCGACATGCATGCCGTGAAGCGTCTCGACCAGATTTATCTTGACAACAAATTTGCAGATCCCTTCTACAAAGAAATCCGTGACCGCGTCCACTTTGTTCTTCTTGGATGTCCCAAGTCCGGTGCGGACTGCTTCTGTGTCGACATGGGCACAAACCGCACGACGGACGGCTATTTCTTCTCCCTGGACAAGACAGAAGACGGCTTTAGCTGCAACGTGCTCGAAGGCTCCCTCGATGCCCTCTTTGCCGAAAACAGCAAGGCGCAGCAGGATGTCGAGCCCAAATACGTGACCGAAAACCTGACACACGTCACGATTCCGGACGAGATTCCCAACAGCATTTACAAGAATCCTGTCTGGGATGAGTACAGTGCACGCTGCATCGGCTGCGGACGTTGCAATTTCGCATGTCCCACCTGTACCTGCTACACAATGCAGGATGTTTTTTACACAGACAACGGCAAAGTCGGCGAGCGCCGCAGAGTCGGAGCCTCCTGTATGGTCGACGGCTACACCAACGTCGCCGGCGGCGGCCAGTACAGACGCAGCAAGGGCGAGCGCATGCGCTTCAAAGTGCTCCACAAGATCTACGACTTCAAAAAACGCTTCGGCTATCAGATGTGCGTAGGCTGCGGACGCTGCGATGCCATCTGCCCTGAATACATTTCCTTCTCCGCCTGCATCAACAAGGTCAACAAGGCAGTGCAGGAAGAGGCAGCAGCAAAGGAGGTGAAATAATGGGAGCAGCAAATGTATCCATGAACATGCAGGATAACCCCTACGTGCCGTTTCCCTCCAAGATCCTGGAAGTGATCCGACACACACAGAAAGAGTACACTTTCCGCATGGAGTTTGTCGGCGATGTCAAGCCCGGCCAGTTCTTTGAAGTCTCCATGCCCAAATACGGCGAAGCACCCATCTCCGTCAGCGGCATCGGCGAGAACTTCGTCGACCTCACCATCCGAAAGGTCGGACGCGTCACCGGTGAAGTCTTTGAAAAATACGAAGGCCAGAGCCTGCTCATGCGCGGCCCCTACGGCAACGGATTCGACGTTTCCCTCTATGAGGACGGCGAAGTCATCGTCGTCGCCGGCGGCACAGGCGTATCCCCCGTCCGCGGCGTCATCGAGGCCCTCTCCCTGACAAAGGACGCCAAGGACAAACACGTCATCGTCGGCTTCAAGAGCCCCGACGACATGCTGTTCAGAAGCGACCTCAAAAACTGGGCGGACAGACTCGACCTCATCCTCACCGTCGACGGCGCCCCCGAAGGCTACGAAGGCAACATCGGCCTTGTCACCAAATTCATCCCCGAAGTGCCCATCCGCGACGTCGAAAAGGCACAGGCTGTCGTCGTCGGCCCGCCGCCCATGATGCGCTTCTCGGTCATGGGTCTTCTCCAGAAAGGCTTCAAGGAAGAAAACATCTGGGTCTCCCAGGAGCGCAAGATGTGCTGCGGCCTCGGCAAATGCGGACACTGCCGCATCGGCGAAAAATACGTCTGCCTCGACGGTCCTGTTTTCAACTACACCGTCAGCAAGGACATGATCGACTAAACGCCGCGAAGTCTGCAGGTTTAAGGCCTGTCCGTGCCTGAAAAATAGCAGGACTGTCTTTCTGACAGCCCTGGATTGAAGGCATATAAAAGCATAAATCCTTTGCAGACTGACCGAAATGGAGGAAATAACATATGGGTATGGATATAAATTTAAAAAAGCTTAAAAAGAACGCGTTTCGCTACTCCAAAGTGAGAGGCGAGACAGCCTCCCGTGTTCGTATTCCCGGCGGCGTGATCAATGCCAAAGCCATGGTCCGTGTGACGGAAATCGCTGAAAAATACGGAAACGGGACCATCTTCATCACCAACCGCCAGGGCGTCGAGATCCCCGGTATCAAGATGGAAGATATGGACGCCGTCAACAAAGAGCTCCAGCTCATCATTGACGATTCCGGCGTTAACCAGGAAGAATTCGAGGGCGGCTA
>Ga0256404_1006682_pt1 | contig 18835 bp, 19 predicted proteins | sample RumenRJG_01DNA_FD_185990 | JGI IMG/M metagenome (GOLD analysis project Ga0256404, IMG submission 185990) | Bovine rumen microbial communities from Lethbridge, Alberta, Canada - RJG_01 | ecosystem: Host-associated > Mammals > Digestive system > Stomach > Rumen | place: Canada: Alberta | collected...
CGCAGATACCTGAGCTCTTCTTCGGTGAACATTCCTTTGTGCATTGACAAGCCCTCTCTACTAGGGCTCGCCGCCAGGTTTTACTTGACAATCAATCTTGGTGTGCGGAATGCGGGGTCCAGGTCAGATCGACGCGATGGTCGGAGACGAGTAAGTACAACCCCCCCGCGTGGGAGTTCATTATCAGAAGGAGTGTACATGGACATTTTGCTGGCAGCAGTGAACTGGTTCTCAAAGACCATCCTGTCCTAGCCTGCGTGGATCATCGGCATCATCGTCGTGATTGGCTACGCGCTGCTTGGCAAGAAATGGTACGAGGTCCTCGCTGGCTTCATCAAGGCTTCCGTCGGATACATGATCCTGTCCGTCGGTTCCAGCGGCCTGATCAACGTGTTCCGCCCGGTCATCGTTGGCCTCAAGGGTCGCTTCAACCTCTCCGCAATGGTCATCGACCCCTACTTCGGCAACAACGCCGTCGACGCGGGCGTCAAGGCGGCTCAGGCGGGCGACTTCTCGCTGGCGAACGTCTCGTTCCTCAAGGGCGCGAACGTCTCGCAGTACATGCTGCTGCTGCTCTTCGCCTACATCCTGAACATCGCGCTGGTCGCTGCGAAGAAGCACACCAAGCTTCGTTCCATCTTCACCACCGGCAACGTCCAGGTTCAGCAGGCTGCCACCGCACTGTGGCTCATCATGTTCTGCTTCCCCGGCCTCGTTGGCGTTCCCGCCCTCATCTTCATGACGATTATCCTTGGCCTGTACTGGGCCGTCGGCTCCAACCTTACCATCGGGCCGACCCAGGAGCTCACGGATGGTGCCGGATTCGCAATCGGCCACCAGCAGATGTTCGGTATCTTCCTCGCATCCAAGGCCGCCGGCTGGATGAGCCGCCGCGACGAGGTCCGTCGCGCCAAGAACCCCGGCAAGACCTCCGTCTTCGACAAGAAGCTCGAGGACATCGAGCTTCCCGGCTGGCTCTCCATGTTCAACGAGAACATGGTCTCCACGGCGATCCTGATGACCCTCTTCTTCGGCATCATCTTCATCGTCATCGGCCCGGACTATCTCATCAAGCTGACGAGCGAGGGCACCCTCACCGGTAGTGCAGCACTTGTCGAGGGCCAGAGCTTCGTCTTCTACATCCTCTACAACTGCTTCCAGTTCGCCGTCTACCTGACCATCCTCCAGCTTGGTGTCCGCACCCTCGTCGCCGAGCTCACCGTCTCCTTCACCGGCATCTCCAGCAAGTTCCTCAAGGGCTCCGTCCCTGGCGTCGACTGCGCCGTCACCTTCGGCTTCGGCTCCAACAACGCCGTGACCCTCGGCTTCATGGCTGGTGCCGTCGGCCAGTTCATCGCGATCGGCATTCTCCTCGTCACGAAGAGCCCCGTCCTGGTCGTCGCCGGCTTCATCCCCCTGTTCTTCGACAACGCCGTCCTCGGTGTCTACGCGAACAACAAGGGTGGCCTCAAGGCCTGCCTGATCATCCCGTTCATCTGCGGTCTCTGCCAGGTCTTCGGCTCCGCTCTCATCGCCTCCTGGGTCCAGATGTACGCGTTCGGCGGCTACCTCGGCATGTTCGACTGGGCAACCGTCTGGCCGCTCTTCACGGTCATCATGAAGTACCTCGGCTGGATCGGCGCCGCCATCGTCATCGTCTTCCTCGTCGTCATCCCGCAGCTCCAGTACAAGGCTGCTCCGAAGGACGAGAACGGCAACTGCGCCTACTTCCTCGAGGTCGAGGACTACGAGAAGTACGCCGAGTACCGTGACGCCGCCGAGAGGCAGGCAGTCGCAAAGGCAGAGGGCAAGTAAGCTACCCCTCCGGTCCGTATGGTTCCAAGCGGCCGGCAACACGATCTGAGGTTGTCGGCCGCACTCCCACTTTCAAGTCAAGACGCGGCATTCGTCCGCAAAGCGAAAGGTCGTAAAAATGGCAGCAAAGATTCTGTGCGCGTGCGCTAACGGCTCCGGTACCTCCCTGATGATGCAGCTCACCGTCGAGCGCGTCGCCAAGAAGCTCAACATGGACGTCTCTCAGGTTCACCACTGCGCGCTTGCGGAGGGAACCTCCACGGCAACCAACTTCGACATCGCCTGCTTCCCGCGCAACTTCGAGAACATGTTCAAGTCCGCCGCCGATACCGGCAAGGTCGTCTGCATCCCCCTGAAGAACGTCCTCTCTGATAAGGAGATCGAGGAGAAGTTCGTCGAGGCTGGTCTGGATAAGAAGTTTGCAAAGTAGGTCGTCCGCAATCATCGCGTTCGCATCGAGGCTTGAGGAGGCCTATCAATGAGGTTCGAGAAGAAGGTGCTCGCTACCGACATGGTCAAGTGCTATGCCATCGGTATGGTCGAGGCGGCGGGCGAGAAGAGCTTTGTCGTCGCAACCGAGAAGGACGGTCCCATTCGTCGCTTCGCGCTCGATGGCACCCAGAGGGAGAACGTCTGTGACGGCCCCGGCGGCGTCATGACGGTCATGCAGACCCCTGGACGCACCGACCAGCTCATGAGCACGTACAAGTTCTTCTCGCCGAACTTTGGTGGCGACGACGCGAAGATCGTGACGTACACGCGTCAGGGCGATGGCTCCTGGAAGCGCCAGGTTCTGTGCGACCTTCCCTACGTCCACCGCTTTGGCGTGCTCGAGGGTGCCGACGGGCAGAAGTGGCTCATCGCCTGCACGATCAAGTCCGCCTGCCGCGAGTTCAAGAACGACTGGAAGACCCCGGGTGCCGTATACGCGGCGAAGCTCCCCGAGAACCTCGAGGACTTTGACGAGGACCACCAGCTCGAGCTGACGTGCATCGCGAACTGCCAGCTTCAGAACCACGGCTTCTACACCGCCCCCGACCGCAGCTACGCGCTCGTGGGAACTGCTGCCGGTGCCTTCCGCTACGTGCCGCCCGCATCCGACGGTGGGGACTGGCAGATTGACTGCCTCGTCGTCCAGCCTACGAGCGACATGTGCATGGTCGACCTCGACGGTGACGACAAGGAGGAGATGGTCACCATCTCCACGTTCCACGGCGACACCCTGTCCGTCTGGCACGAGGGCGCAGAGCCCGACACGTACGAGAAGGTCTGGGAGGACCCGCTGAAGCGCGCCTTCCTGCACGCGATCTGGTCCGGAAAGCTCGCCGGAGAGCCCTGCGCGCTTCTGGGCAACCGCAAGGACGGCCGTGACCTTCTGAGGCTCTACCACGAGGACGGCGAGTACCGTGTCGAGATCATCGACCACGACTGCGGTCCCGCGAACGTGTGGGCCTTCGAGGACGGCGGCATCGACCACATCATCGCCGCGAATCGCGAGACGAACGAGGTTGCGCTTTACGCGGTGCACGCCGAGTAGGGAAGCGGCTTTTCTCGCCCAGGCGTCTTAACGAACGTAATAAGAGGTGATTCCAATGTCTGCTATAGACGAAGTTACCCGCGAGGGTTGGATCATGAACACGTTCCCCGAGTGGGGCACGTGGCTGAACGAGGACATCGAGAACGCCGTCGTTCCCGAGGGCAACGTGAAGATGTGGTGGCTCGGCTGCACCGGCATGTGGGTGAAGACCCCCGGTGGCGCCAACATCACCATCGACCTCTGGACGGGCAACGGCAAGCGTACCCACGGTGACGGCAAGATGAAGGTCGGTCACCAGATGGCGAACATGGCCGGTTGCCGCGCCATGCAGCCGAACCTGCGCAACATCCCGTACGTGTTCGATCCGTTTGGGTTCAAGCAGGTGGACGCCGTCCTGGCCACCCACTACCACCAGGACCACATGTCCAAGGAGTGGGCTGCCCACGTCGTGAAGTCCGGCATGACCACCACCGACGAGAACGGCAACGAGATCCCCGTGCCGTTCATCGGCCCGGAGAAGTCCGCCGAGTTCTGGCGCAAGTGGGGCGTGCCCGAGGACCGCATCATCGTCGTGAAGCCGGGCGACAAAATCAAGGTCAAGGACATGACCATCGTGGCCATGGACTCCTTCGACCGCACCTGCATCACCACGACCGACTCCACCGGCCCCGACCGCGAGGACCTCTGGGGCAAGTGCCCGATGGACATGGACGAGAAGGCCGTGAACTACCTGCTCGTCACCCCGGGTGGCAACATCTACCACTCCGGTGACTCCCACTACTCCATCTACTTCGCGAAGCACGGCAAGGACATCATGAAGGAGTACGGCGGCGTTGACGTTGCCTTTGGCTCCTATGGCTGCAACCCGCTTGGCATGCAGGACAAGATGGAGGCCTCCGACATCCTGCGCATGGCCGAGGCCCTGCAGGCGAAGGTCGTCATCCCCATCCACTGGGACGTCTGGACCAACTTCGCGGCCGACCTGCGCGAGATCGAGGTTCTGTACCAGATGCGCAAGGACCGTCTGGAGTACAAGTTCAAGCCCTACTACTGGAAGGTCGGCGGCGAGTACACCTACCCCCAGGACAAGGACAAGAAGGAGTACATGTACGACCGTGGCTTCCACGACTGCTTCGACCACGAGCCGAACGTCCCGTTCTGCTCCGTCCTCTAAGGGGTCCTGCAGATGATGCTCAAGGAACTGCGCGAGAAGGTCTACGAAGCCAACATGGACCTTCCCAAGCACGGGCTCGTCGTCTTCACGTGGGGCAATGCCTCCGAGATTGACCGCGAGAAGGGCCTGTTCGTGATCAAGCCCTCCGGCGTCGACTACGCGGACCTCACGCCTGAGTCCATGGTCGTGTGCGATATGGATGGCAACGTGGTCGAGGGCGACCTCAACCCGTCCTCCGACACCGCGACCCACGCGTGCCTGTACCGTGCCTGGGAGAACGTCGGTGGCATCGTGCACACGCACTCCACCGTCGCCACCGCCTGGGCGCAGGCCGGCCGCTCCATCCCGTGCTATGGCACGACCCAGGCCGACTACTTCTACGGCGAGGTCCCCTGCATGAGGGGTCTCACCAAGGAGGAGATCGAGGAGGCCTACGAGCTGAACACGGGCAACGTGATCGTCGAGGGCTTCGAGGGCAAGGATCCCATGGCCCAGCCGGGCTGCCTGGTGCGCAACCATGGCCCCTTCGCCTGGGGCAAGAACGCCGCTGCTGCCGTGTACCACGCCGTCGTGGTCGAGGAGGTCGCGAAGATGTCCAGGGATGCGGAGCTGCTCTGCGTCGCCGCCGGTCGTGCGATCGACGATACCAAGGCACCGCAGTACCTGCTTGACAAGCACTACATGCGCAAGCATGGTCCCAACGCCTACTACGGACAGAGGTAGCGCACAGGACTGGAAAAGCGCAACACGAGAGGGAGGGGCGCCCTCATGGCACGACCATGGGGGCGCCCCTGTAGAAAGGGACCATAGATGAGCAGGCAATACAAGCTCGGTCTGTACGAGAAGGCGACTCCCGCGGAGCTCTCGTGGGAGGAGCGCCTTCAGGCTGCGGCCGAGTGCGGGTTCGACTACATGGAGATCTCCGTCGACGAGTCCGACGCCCGCCAGGCCAGGCTCGACTGGACGCCCGCGGAGCGCGCGACAGTCGTAAAGGCCATGCGCGACACCGGCATCCCCCTGGGGTCCATGTGCCTTTCCGGTCATCGCAAGTGGCCGTTCGGCGCCAAGGACCCCAAGAAGCGCGCGTACAGCCTCGAGATGATGGACAAGGCGCTCGACCTTGCCTGCGACCTCGGGCTCCACGTGATTCAACTCGCCGGCTACGATGCGTACTACGACGAGGACAAGTGGGATGGCTCGCGCGAGTGCTTCTCCGAGAACCTCGCGAAAGCGACGGAGATGGCAGCGGCGGCTGGCGTCGTCCTCGGCTTCGAGACCATGGAGACGCCGTTCATGGACACGGTTCGCAAGGCCATGGTCTACGTCGACGAGGTGAACAGCCCCTACCTGGGCGTCTATCCCGACGTGGGCAACCTCACGAATGCGTCCCTCCTCTACGGCAACACCGTCGCGGACGACATCGCCTGCGGTCGTGGTCACATCTTCGCCGCGCATATGAAGGCGACGAAGGCCGGCCAGTATCGTGACATGCACTTCGGCGAGGGCACGACCGACTACGAGGGCGCACTGAGCCAGCTCGTTCCCCAGGGCGTCCGTCGCTACGTGTGCGAGATGTGGTACCTCGGTTCCCCCGAGTGGAAGCAGGATGTCGCGCACGCCTCCAGCTTTGTAAGGGAGAAGACCGACTCTGCCATGGAGTCACTCTCCTAAGCACTGGGCAGGCCTCGGCAGTCCCCCTCTGCCGCGGCCTTGCTTTAGACAACCGCGTCAGCCGTCGGAAGGTTCGCACCGCCGACGCTGGCTCAAGAAGAGAAGGAAGAGGAACGTGGAGTTCTTCATCGACACCGCGGACCTGGACGACATTCGCGAGGCCGCGAGCTGGGGAATCCTCTCCGGCGTCACCACCAACCCGAGCCTGTACGCCAAGACCGGCGGCAAGCTGGCGGACTTCGAGGACCACATGGTCAAGATCTGCCACATCTGCGAGGGCCTTCCCGTCTCCGCGGAGTCCACGGCCGAGACCACCGAGGGCATGATCGCCGAGGCGGAGCACCTTGCCTCCCTCGCGCCGAACATCGTCGTGAAGCTCCCCGTGACCGAGCAGTCCCTGCCCGCGATCCACCACCTCGCGCAGGAGGGCATCCGCGTCAACATGACGCTCGTGTTCTCCGCGACCCAGGCGCTCCTGGGCGCCCGCGCCGGCGCGCGCTACATCAGCCCGTTCGTCGGCCGCTTCGACGACATCGGCGACGAGGGCCTCGACCACCTCGCCGAGATGGTGACCGCCGTCCACAACTTCAGGTACGGCTACTGGGACGAGGAGGGCGGCCCCGAGATCATCACCGCCTCCGTGCGCACCCCGCACCACGTGACCCAGGCCGCGCTTCTCGGCGCGGACATCGCGACCGTGCCGTTCGGCGCCCTGAAGAAGTGCGTGCACCACCCGCTCACCGACCGCGGCCTGGAGCTCTTCGCCGCCGACTGGGCGAAGGTCACCGCCGAGAACTAAGGTAGACTTAAGCGGCAGGACGCAAAAGGCGCGTCTTGCCGCTTTTGACGAAGAGGGAGGTACCACCACATGACCAACGAAGAATTGGCCAAGATCGCCCGGGAGGTCCGCAAGGGCATACTCGTGGGCACGCACGCGGCGAAGTCCGGCCATCCCGGCGGGTCGCTGTCGGCCGCCGAGATCCTCGCCTACCTCTACTTCGAGGAGATGAACGTCGACCCGCGCAACCCCCGCGACCCCGGCCGCGACCGGTTCGTGCTCTCCAAGGGCCACTGCGCCCCCGGCCTGTACGCGACGCTCGCCCAGAGGGGCTTCTTCCCCGTGTCGGACCTCGAGACCCTGCGCCACATAGGCTCTCACCTGCAGGGCCACCCGAACATGAACGACACCCCCGGCGTCGACATGTCCACCGGCTCGCTGGGCCAGGGCATCTCCGCGGCCGTGGGCATGGCGATCGCCGCCAAGCACTGGGGCGACCCCTACCGCGTCTACGCGCTCTGCGGCGACGGCGAGGTCGAGGAGGGCGAGGTCTGGGAGGCCGCCATGCTGGCCGGCAACCACGCCCTCGACAACCTCTGCGTGATCGTGGACAACAACAACCTGCAGATCGACGGCACGCTCGACGAGGTCAACTCCGCCCAGCCCATCGCGGACAAGTTCCGCGCGTTCAGGTTCAACGTGGTGGAGGTGGCCGACGGCAACGACCTCGGCCAGCTGCGGGAGGCCTTCGCCGCGGCGAGGGCATGCGAGGGCGCCCCGACCTGCATCGTCGCCCACACCGTGAAGGGCAAGGGGGTCTCGTTCATGGAGAACCAGGTCGGATGGCACGGCAAGGCACCGAACGACGAGCAGTTCGCCGAGGCCATGGCAGAGCTCGAGAGGGAGGCGTAGGGAATGGCAGACGTTAAGAGGGTCGCGACCCGCCAGAGCTACGGCGAGGAGCTCGTCGCGCTCGGCGCCGAGCGCGACGACTTCCTGGTCCTGGACGCCGACCTCGCGGCCGCGACGCAGACCGGGAGGTTCAAGGCCGCCTACCCCGACCGCTTCGTCGACTGCGGCATCGCCGAGCAGAACCTGATGGGCGTCGCCGCCGGCATCGCGGCGACCGGCCACCGCGTCTTCGCGAGCACGTTCGCGATGTTCGCCGCCGGCCGCGCCTTCGAGCAGGTGCGCAACTCCATCGGCTACCCGCACCTGCACGTGGTCATAGGCGCGACGCACGCCGGCATCTCCGTCGGCGAGGACGGCGCCACGCACCAGTGCAACGAGGACATCGCCCTCATGAGGGCGATTCCGGGCATGACCGTCGTCGTGCCGTCCGACGACGTCGAGGCCCGCGCCGCGGTGCGGGCCGCCTACGAGACGGACGGCCCCGTGTACCTGAGGCTCGGCCGCCTCGCCGCCCCCGTGATCCACGGCGACGGCTACCGCTTCGAGGTCGGCCGCGGCGTCGTGGAGCGCGAGGGCGCCGACGTCACCGTCACCGCCACGGGCCTCATGGTCTCCTCCGCGCTCGAGGCCGCCGAGACGCTCGCCGCCGAGGGGATCGACTGCGAGGTCCTGAACCTCCACACGGTGAAGCCGCTCGACGCGGACCTCGTTGCGGAGTCCGCCGCGAAGACCGGCAGGGTAGTCACGGTGGAGGAGCACTCCGTCGTCGGCGGCCTGGGCGGCGCCGTGTGCGAGGCCCTCGCGGAGAGGTGCCCCGTGCCGGTGAGGAGGGTCGGCGTGCGGGACGTCTTCGGCGAGTCCGGCCCGGCCGTCGACCTCCTGGCCAAGTACGGCCTCGACGGCGCTGGCGTCGCCGAGTCGATCCGCTCCTTCCTGAGGTAGGGCGCGCCGCCCCCCCGTGGGCGGGCGATGCGCGGAGCCCGTGGGCGCCGTGGTGCCGAGCGTCGGCACTCGCGGCGGCCGCGGGCTTTTTGCGTTCATGCGACCCTCTGCGGCCTCCGAGGGGCGTTTTTCTCGCCCAGGCGAGAAAAACAAACAGTCTGAATATGCAAGTTAGATATTGAATTGTAAAATAAAACGAGTAGTCATGTATGCATTGAGATTGCGAGCTTTCGTTTCTCTTGGGGCGAGATAAGTCTGTGGCTAATTGTGTCTAGTAGAGTCTAGACATGCTCTTAAACTATAGAACACTCTATTTAACAGGTAATATAGATCTCACGATAGTTGAGATCGTCTAAGCGCCTCATTGCTACTTGTTGGCGAGACAGAGAGATCAATTCAGCAAACTGAATCGCAAAGAAGAAATATAACATTGGATATACCGCTTGCGTAATAAGACTATGCAATCGGTAAGACAAACATTAATATTTCCAAATTGTTACGAGCGACGGTGCGAGGGCCATGCCGGATGGGCATGGCCCATGTCCGTGCTGAAGAGGGAGGCTGTCTCAATGGAGGTTATCGACCGGCTGCTTGGGTACATCGCAGTCAAGACGCCGAGCGACGAGGACAACGACTCCGTATGCCCCAGCAGCAGGGAGCAGTTCGAGCTTGCGAATCTGCTGGCGGGGGAGCTGCGCGAGCTGGGTGTCGAGGACGTCGTGGTGAGCGAGAGGTGCTTCGTATACGCGAAGGTGCCCGCGACCGCCGGCTGCGAGGGCGCGCGCAAGCTGGGGCTCATCGCGCACATGGACACCGTGTCGCAGTTCTGCGACGGGAAGATCACGCCGGTGCTGCATGAGGACTACGACGGGCGCGACCTTGCGCTTGGCACGAGCGGCCGCACGCTTTCCGTGAGCGACTTCCCGCACCTGGCAGAGCTGAAGGGTCGCACGCTGCTCACGAGCGACGGCACGACGATCCTTGGCGTGGACGACAAGGCGGGCATTGCGGAGATCATGGGCGCGCTCGGGCGCGTGCTTCGCGACGGGACGCCGCACGGTGCGCTGCGCATCGCGTTCACGCCGGACGAGGAGATCGGCACCGGTGCCGGCAACTTCGACGTGGAGTACTTCGACGCGGACGTCGCCTACACCATGGACGGTGATGCCGAGGGCGAGATCCAGTATCAGAACTTCAACGCGTGCGAGGCGGACTTCGAGGTCAGGGGCGTGAGCGTGCACCCGGGTTCTGCAAAGGGAATCATGGTGAATGCCATGCAGGTGTGCTGCGACATCAACAACATGCTCCCGACGCTGGAGGCTCCGCGCTACACGGAGGGCTACGAGGGCTTCTACCACCTGCTCGAGATCCACGGCGACGAGTCTGCCGGCGGCATGTCATACATCGTGCGCGACTTCGACGCGGCATCGTTCAAGTGCCGCAAGCAAACGCTCAGGCACATCGCGAAGGTCATGAACGAGCGCTGGGGCGAGGGCGCCGTGACGCTTCGCATCAAGGACGAGTACCAGAACATGGAGAGCGTGATCGAGGGCTGCATGTTCACCATCGACAACGCAAAGCTCGCGTGCGAGCGCGCCGGCGTCGTGCCCAAGGTCACGCCCATCCGCGGCGGCACCGATGGCTGCCAGCTGTCGTTCCGTGGGCTGCCGTGCCCGAATCTTGGTACCGGCGGCGACGGCTACCACGGGCCATACGAGCATGCGACGGTCGAGGGCATCAACGCGGCGACCGACGTCGTGGTGGAACTGATCAAGGTCTACGCCGGGGCCTAGGCGAGAAGATCTTCTCGCCTGGCGCTTTGTCAACAACGTGAAAGGAAGTCAATCGTGGCAGAGGAAATCGCCGCCGATACGGCGGCAGCAAAGCCGGGGAAGAGGCACAAGCTGCACTTCCCGACGGCCATCACCGTGCTGTTTATCGTCATGCTGTTTGCGGCGGCGCTCACCTACATCGTGCCCGCCGGCGAGTACTCCAAGCTCACGTACGACGCGAGCCAGGACAAGTTCGTGGTGACGAAGCCGGACGAGAGCACGAAGCTCATGCCGCCCACGCAGAAGACCCTCGACAAGCTGGGCGTCTCCGGCAAGCTCGAGGACTTCAGGAACGGCTCGATATCGAAGCCCATCGCCATCCCCGGCACGTACGAGCGCGTGACGCAGGCGCCGCAGGGCGTGGCCGAGTTCCTGCTTGCGCCGATCCAGGGCGTGTACGACACGATCGACATCATCCTGTTCGTGTTCCTGCTTGGCGGGTGCATCGGCGTGCTCAACTACATGGGCGCCCTGAACTCCGCCGTCGCCGCGCTGTCGCGCATCACACGCGGACGCGAGTACCTGCTCATCATCATACTTTCTCTTTTGATGGTCATCGGCGGCACCACGTTTGGCCTGGGCGAGGAGACCATCGCCCTGTACCCCATCCTCATGCCCGTGTTCATCGCGGCCGGCTACGACGCCATGACGTGCATCGCCGTCATCTTCGTGGGCGCGTCCGTCGGTACCATGTACTCCACCATCAACCCGTTTGCCACGGGCGTCGCCACCAAGGCGGCCGGCATTGCCATGTCCGACGGCATGAGCTGGCGCTTCGTCGCGCTCGTCGTCGGCACAGTCATGGCGGTCGCGTACATCATGGTGTACGCGCATCGGGTGCGCCTGGACCCCTCCAAGTCCGTCTGCTACGACATGAAGGAGAAGATCGAGAAGCGCTGGGGGCAGCAGGGCGACCAGATCGAGTTCACCTGGCACATGAAGCTCTCGCTCGCGGCGTTTGGCCTCGCGTTCGTGGTGCTGGTGTACGGCATCGTCGCGTACCAGTGGTGGTTCGACTACATGACGGCCGTGTTCCTGGCGTGCTCCATCATCCTCGCGTTCACCTCCGGGCTCGAGGAGGAGGTGTTCTTCGACAAGTACATCGGCGGTTGTGGCGACCTCATGAGCGTCGCGCTTGTCGTGGGCGTTGCGCGTGCGGTCAACATCCTGCTGGAGAACGGCCTCATCTCCGACACCATCCTGCACTTCTTCTCGGGCACCGTCACGGGCATGGGACCGATCCTCTTCATCCTCGTGATGCTCGTGGTCTACATCATCCTGGGCTTCTTCATCAACTCGTCCTCCGGCCTCGCCGTGCTGTCGATCCCCATCATGGCCCCGCTCGGGGACGCCGTGGGCGTCTCGCGCGCCGCGGTCATCGCCGCGTACAACTACGGCCAGGGCCTCATCTCGTACATCACGCCGACCGGGCTGATCCTGGCGTCGCTCGCGATGGTGGACGTCCCGTTCAGCCGCTGGCTCAAGTTCATCAACCCGCTGCTGATCGCCACGATCGCGCTAAACGCGCTGCTTCTGGTGGCGCAGGTGCTCATAGGGTAGGGAAGCGGCACATACACAAAGGTACTGGGGCGGGTCCGTCACATTGACGCGGGCCCGCCCCTTGCGTGTACAGGGTCATGCGCTACGGACATGGTCCACTGCCCGGCGCCTGCATCTAGTGTCCGGCTACGCTTGGGATGTCCTGCAGCTCAAAGCGGTAGCGCTGCTTCGCATTGGGGTACTTCTCGCGGTCCACGGCAGAAAGAAACAGCTCCTTCGGCCGCGCCCACAGCGAGCCGTCGCCGTACAGCTTGCGATAGATCACAAGCTCCTCGCCGGTCTCGGAGTGGCGCGCCACGTCCTCCACCAGGTAGTAGTCACCCTTGAAGTGCCGGTACACGCCCCCGCGGCGCAGCTCGCGGGCATCGTCTTGCTCCGCGAGCAGCCTCTTCACGAGCTTCTTCGCCGCGGGCTTGCACTTGCCGCATTTGCTGCCGGCACCCGTTGCCTTGCGCACCTGCTTGAAGCTGGTAGCGCCGTCGGCGATTGCCTTGCGGATGTCTTCCTCGGTCACGTGCTTGCACGGGCAGACGTACTTCGAGCCGGCCATGCACCCTCCTGTCAACGCGCGTTTTCGCACCATGGTACGCGACTTTCGTGTGCGAGGGGAGCCCGTGAGGAGAGTCTGGCCTTCACAGCGGCCGACCCATGCGTCTTTCGTGCCTAGCGTGTCTTCGCGGGACCGTTCGTCGCCGCAAACAAGACGATCGCAACCTGCGTCGCCCTCCTGTAGTCCGTCTGCGTGTCCATGGTGGGCCTCCATCCTGGAGCGAGGTGCTTGGGAACGGCTCTGCCCAAAGTGCCGTGCACTGGCGTCGTGGGACAATGCGACGCCTTCAGGCTACACGGCAACACGGGAGCCTGGGTCATCCCAGAGTAAGCATACGGTCAGGTCCTTTTACCGCGCGGGGTGTAGTGATTTGCTGACTCAACCAGTCCCATCCTCTAGGTCGGGAGCGAGTCGCAACGGCTTGCCCCCGACCATCGTGATGGCGTAAGGTGAGCACATGCGGAATGACCTTACATACGACGACTACGCGCGCTTCTTGCGCCTGCCCGCGGACGAGCTGGCTCGGCAGTGCCGCGCGGAGGCGTTTCATGCATCGGGCCCGGGCGGCCAGGGCGTGAACACGGCGGACTCCGCGGTGCGCATGCGACACGTTCCCACGGGCATCACCGTGGTCAGCCGCGAGTCGCGCAGCCAGCTGCAAAACCGCGAGCGTTGCCTGCAGAAGATTCGCGCGGAGCTCGCCCGACGCGCACGCAAGCCAAAGACCCGGCATGCGACTAAGCCCACGCGCGCCTCCGTCCGCAAGCGTTTGGACGAGAAGAACAGGCATTCCCAGCTGAAGCGCATGCGGCGCCGGCCCGGGATGGACGAGTAGCGGGCACCCACGAGGCGCGCCCGCCGCCGCGCCGCACGCCACGGCCCTCACTTGACGTCGAACTCCCTCAGCAGCGCGCCCAGCCTCGTCTCGTTGCCGAGCGCGTCCGCGAGCTCCCCCGCGCGGCCCGCGCCCTCGAGCGCCCGCGCGAGCCTCGCGAGCTGCTCGTCGCGCCTCCTCGCGCCGAGGGCCTCGCCCTCCGCGCGGCCCTCGTCCATGGCGTCGGCAATCTCGTCGCGGTACTTCTCGGACCAGAGCATCCTGTACCTCCTCCACTGGGGGTTGTCGCGAACCCCTCGGACCGCGTCGTCCACGCTCCTGACGTAGTCGCTTTCGATAACAGTATCATTCGAGAGATAGCGCAGGAAGGCGTCAAATCCGTCGCCGTAATCCCCTCGCGTGCCCGCCGCGTTCACGAACACGATGCTGGTGCCGTCGTCCATGGGCTGTCCGTCCTGCGCGCAGGTCCGCATAAAGTCGTAGCGCTTCCAACCTCGGCCAAACGGGTCGTTCGCGCAGATGAAGATTACGATCGCGTCGCCGGCGTCCTCGAAGCGCTGTCCACGGTCAAGCATGTTCGCATCCACGAGCGTGAGGTACCGACGCGCGCGCCTGGCGATGCCGGGAGTGGCGACGTTCTGCATCTCGACGTCGTACTCGTTGCCGGCGGCATCCCGCACCAGCAGGTCGACGATGCCCGCGCGCGAAAGCGGACCCGCGTCCAGCAGCCCCTGGCGCTCCACGAACTCGATCTTCTCGACCTGTATGCCCAGCAGCAGCTCTATGAGGCCTTGGCACAGGTTCGGGTCCTGGAACACCGTGCCAAACATCAGGTCGTCCGTGATCCCCAGCCTGTCAAAGTCGATATCGCCGCGCATCGTACACCAGCCTCCCTCGTCACAGAGTCAAACGGTGAGGCCACATGATACTCGGGGGCACTTGCAGATATTTCACTTTTATATGGCAGGACTCTTATATTGCAGAGGCCTTTACCCACGGAACCCCTGTCCCGCCATACGGTGGCGCAAACTAGTGCCTACTCCTTTGGATCCTGCTGGGACTCGTCTTCGGCCAGAAAGTCGAGCAGACGGACAATGCGCAGGTCAGGCACTATCCACGGCGCAAACGCAAGCACCATGGCCACCAAGGCAAGGTGCGTTGCGGGCAGGGCGAGCGCCAGCACGAACGCGGCAAGCTCGAGCCCAAGGGTGAAGCGCTCCTTGACCAGGGAGCGCTTCTCGATCACCGCGCGACGCGAGAGCTCTTCCTCGGAAGGCGCCGTCGCCCGGCAGCCGTGGCCCAGGGCGTGGCGGATGACGCGCTCGAGGTTCATGTACGTGAGTGACACGAGCATGTTGAGCACGACGTAGCACGTTGTTGGCAGGGAGGCGAAAGACGTCTTCTGCATCCAGTCCGTCGCGAGCGGGAAGAACGACAGCACAAAGAGAAACGCAAGGTTGGACCACAGCATGCGCCCGTCCACGTGGCGCACGAGCTTAAGGAGGTGATGGTGGTTGTTCCAGTACGTGCCCACGCCGACGAAGCTCACGGCGTACGCGGCGATGGCGGGCAGCAGCCGCAGCAGGTCGCGCAGCGTCGCCCCCTCGGGCGCGGCGATTCCCAGCACCATGATCGTGATGATGATGGCGATCACGCCATCGCTGAACGCCTCCATGCGCCCCTTGTCCATGCGACGCCCCTCCTCGTCTCGTCCTGCGCACATCCTGCGCATAGCCTGCGCACCGTGCGAAAACAGGATAGCGCACGACTGGGGCCGCGGTGGGGGAGGTGCGATGGGAAGGACGTGACGGCCGGGATGCCACGCCCTTCTCGCCCGGCGCCCTTGTGTAGATATTTAGGCAAACATCTAAAAACAGGGGAGAAGAACGTGCCCTCGGGGTAGCATCTTAGTGACGAAAGGAGGGGTGCCATGGTGGGTGACGCGTTCAAGGCGCTGGGAGACCCGACGCGCCGGCGCATCCTGGAGCTTCTTGCGGACGGAGACCTCACGGCCGGGCAGATTGCCGACAACTTCGACATATCGAAGCCGTCCGTGAGCAACCACCTGGGGGTGCTGCGGTCGGCGGGGCTCGTGACGAGCCGGCGCAGCGGGCAGAGCATCATCTATCACCTGAACACGACGGTCTTTCAGGAGCTTATGCAGTGGATCGCGGGGCTGGGCCACGCGTCCGGAAAGGATGGGGGTCATGGTCGCTCGTGAGCGGAGGGACGGGCGCGGGGGTCGCGTGCCGCGCTTTGACAGGCGCGTGGTGGTCGTCCTCGTGGCCATCGTGGCGGCAAGCGTCGTGGGGCACCTGGTGGTGTACCCGCACCTTCCGGAAGTCGTTCCCACGCATTGGAACGCGGCCGGCGTCGTGGACCAGCACAGCCCGAAGGTGCTGTCCCTCGTGCTGGACCTGCTGCCGCTCCCGATGGCGGGGCTGTTCTGGCTTGTGCCGCGCATCGATCCAAACGGTGGCAACTTCGAGGACTTTTGGGGCTTCTACCAGGGGTTTGTGGTGGTGCTGACCGTGTTTGTGTGCGCGCTTTCGTGGATGGCGGACCTGGCGGCGCTTGGGGTGCTTCCCCACGAGGGCTCGGGCTTCGTGGGCATCGCGGTGCCGCTGGGCGTGGGGCTGCTGTTTGTCTGGATCGGCAACTACCTGCCGCGCGTGCGGCGCAACTACACGTTTGGCGTCAGGACGTCGTGGGCGCTCGCGGACGAGCGCACCTGGCAGAAGTCGCAGCGCATGGGCGGCATCACGTTCGTGGTCATGGGGATCGCGCTCATGGCGCTGGGCCTGGTGTCGCAGGCCATGCCAGGCGAGGTCGTGTTTGCGGTGCTGCTGGCCGTGGTGCTTGGCGGCGGCGGGTGGACGATGCTCTACTCGTATTTGGTGTGGCGCGGCGGGGACCGTTAGCTGCGGCGCTGTGGGCGGCGCCAGCCGCGGCTACGCGTCCTTCTCGCCCGTCTGCATGCGCCGGATGCGCAGCTCAAGGCGCCGTCCCACCGCCACGAGCGCCATCACGATAACGTAGTACACCACGGCGATGGCCACGAACGGCTCGAACGCGCGGTAGGTGAGCGCCTGCGCGCTCTCTGCCGCGCGCATCATGTCCGCAAGGCCGATGGTGGCGACGAGACTCGAGCTCTTGAGCACGGTGATGACCTCGTTCACGAGCGCGGGTGCCACGGACATGAGCGCCTGCGGCAGGATGACGTGCACCATCATGGGCACGTAGCGCATGCCGATGGAGCGTGCCGCGTCGTACTGGCCCTGGCTCACGCCCTGGATGCCGCCGCGCAGCGTCTCGGACACGGTGGCGGAGCCGTTGAGTCCCAGCGTGACGACGGCCGCGGCAAACATCGAAATCTTGTAGCCCGTGATCTGCGGGGTTGCAAAGTATGCAATAAACAACAGCACGATAAGCGGAATGCCACGGAAGAGCGACGTATAGAAGTCCAGGATCGCGCGCAGGGGGCGGTTGCCTGCGACCTTGATCAGCGCAATCACGAAGCCCAAGGCAAACGCAAGCACAAGCGCGGCTGCCGTCACCTCAAGGGTTACGGCGAGGCCGCTCAAAAACATTGGATAGTACGGCTCTATTATCGAGAAGTTCAGGTCCATTGGCCCTTCCGCCCGCGGGATGCGCGCCCATCGTCGTCGCGTCCGGCCGCCCCACGCGCGGGCGCGACCGGATGCCGTGCGACGCCTATTCTACTTGACGCCCTCGGTCGCGGAGCCGGCGGCGCTCACGTCGTCTCCCCAGGCGAAGTCCGCGCCCACGTACTTCTTGATGTGCGCGTCGAGCGTACCGTCCTTCAGCATCTTGCCGATCTCCTGGTCGAACGCCTTCACGAACGTGGCGCCCTTCGTGGCCATCACGCGGTAGACGCCCACGTAGTCCTGGGTGTCCTTGCGGTCCAAGAGGCCAAGCACCAGGCCCTTGTTCGCGTCGCGCATGGACTGGCCCTCCGCGCCGTCGCACAGGTACGCGTCGATGCGGCCGGCAAGGACCTCCTGCAGGCACTGCGTGCCGCCGTCGTAGGTGTGGATGTCGCCGTCTGGCAGCACGGCTTCGACAAACTTGTTCTGCACGGTGCCGGTGGTGCAGGCGATGCTCTTGCCCTTGAGGTCGTCCACGGAGGTCACGGCCTTTCCGCCCAGGGTCAGCACGCCCACGCGGGGCTCGTAGTAGCCGCGGGTGAAGTCGAAGGTCTTCTCGCGCTCCTTGTTGGAGGACATCGCCATCGTGAACGACGTGTCGCTCGACTGCACGGACGCGAGCGTCGCGGAGAACTCCTGCGCCTCGAACTCGTACGTGAAGCCCAGGTGCCGCGCCAGCTCGTCTGCGATCGCGATGTCGAGGCCGACGACCTTCTTCTTGCCGGACTTCGTCTTCTGCACGTAGCGGTAGGGTGCGAACGCGTCGTCTCCCACGAACGTGAGGTGCCGCCCCGAAAGCGCCTTCTTCGACGTGCCCGCCGCGGAGGCGGACGCGTCGCTGCCGGAGCCACCGGTGCCGCAGCCGGCGAGCGCCCCCATCACGGTGACGGAGCCCGCGGCCACAAGGCCCAGGAAGCCCCTCCTGTCAAGGTCGATGCTGCCGATGCCATGCTGCGCGCGCGTCATGAAACCCTCCAAACTGGTGCGAATGCCGATGCACGGCCATTGTAGGCATCGGCTTGCGGATATATATTCCTACCATAAAGATGGGATATTACTTGTAACATTGCGGTGGCGCCACCGCGGCGGAGCCGCACCGTCCGGCATGCCACCGCCCCCATGGGCCTGCCACCACTACGAGCGCAGGACCTTCTCCAATGCCTTGTCGTGCGCCCCTTGCGCTCGGCCTTCCTTACCAGCAGGGGCCACACCTTGCCAAAGCGCATGCCAAAGACCTTGCCGTTGTCTGCCATGGACACCCCAATCGACCCATGCGAACCCGCTCTCGCGGCACGCGACGCCCCCGTGCGGTCGCGTCAGATGATAGGCTAGCAACACGCTCGCGCCGTGCGCAAGGTCGCGCGGACGCGGGCTTGGGCAGACGACGCCTTGGAGGCGAGCATGGGATACGCGTACACCAACGGGGCGATTCTGGACGGCACATGGGCGATGGAGCCCCTTACGGGAATGGCCCTCCTCCAGGAGGGCGAGAAGATCGTGGACATCGTGCCCGCTGACCGCGTGCCGCAGGGGTTTGCCCCCATCGACCTCGACGGCGCCT
>Ga0256404_1006683_pt1 | contig 18829 bp, 10 predicted proteins | sample RumenRJG_01DNA_FD_185990 | JGI IMG/M metagenome (GOLD analysis project Ga0256404, IMG submission 185990) | Bovine rumen microbial communities from Lethbridge, Alberta, Canada - RJG_01 | ecosystem: Host-associated > Mammals > Digestive system > Stomach > Rumen | place: Canada: Alberta | collected...
CTTGCCGACAAGACACGCCCGACTGCGGTCTATGACGGAAGCCTCGTGATGGGGAACCTCATGGTCGCCGCTCAGTCGCTCGGCGTTGCAAGCTGCTGGATCCACCGCGCGAAGGAGGAGTTCGAGACGGAGGAGTACCGCGCGCTACTGAAGTCTCTCGGAGTGGAGGGGGACTACGAGGGGATCGGGCACTGCGTGCTCGGCTATCCCGCAAAGCCGCTTCCCTCAGCTCCCGCTCGCCGGGAGAACAGGGTGTTCTGGGTGGAATAAGTTCTGACAGTGCCGGCAATGCCGGCATCTTGAAACGGCCGGCCTCTGTGCCTGCATTTTGGATCAGAGGCCTTTCAAAAAGGCTCTGCGCACCTGATTATCCAGCGGCATTCTGCAGGACTGCCCGGGCCGATGAGCCGGCTCCCTGCATGACATGGACAGCCAGTCGGGCTCGTCATCAGCCGTTTTAGCAAGGGATTGTTAATTCAAGGCCGCAGCGCTGTACCATGCCGGAAGCAGAATTGATTATTCCGTTACGGAATGAAACATCGGCCGCCGCGGCATTCCGTGGATGCCTGGATGCTTGAGCCGAGAGGTGCCGCCCGGAATGCCCTTAAAACAGACAGAAAGCCCCTTTATCCATGTCTGAAGAGCATTTCAACTTACTCTTCAGCTTGCTCCTGATAAACAGTTTTTAAAAATTTATAAGTTAAGTTATTGTTTTTGCTGCATTTTAACTTACTCTTCAACTTACTCCTTGCTACGATAAAGCCTGAGTTCAGCTTATAAAAGAATGAAGAGTCAGGAGGCAATAATATGGCCTTGCCAATCAATGTGTATGACCTGATTCACCAGCGCAAAGCTGAAAGAATCCGCATTGAATACAAGTCAGACTGGAATCCTGAACCTGTTATCCATACCATCACGGCATTTGCGAATTCCCGCTGCTCCCGCACGCTGTTAGAACAGGGCGTTCTGGGTGGAGTAAGTTCTGACAGTGCCTGCTCTGCCGGCCTTTGGATCAGCATCCTTTCAGAAAGGTCCTGATGATCGGTGTCTTCGAGTATCCAGCTGCCTGCGGCAGCTTGGCGGAGATGGTCTCATTGGCGCCGTTCCCGGTCTTGTAGTAGACCCCGCAGCCGTTGCTGATGTCTGTTGTTCTCGCGCTCTCGTAGATTGAGAGGTCCTTTGCGGCCGCTGGAGCGCTCTTCGGGATGAACATTATTCCGCCGTCTGCGGTTGAGTGAAGAATCCAGTCAGACTTGTTGTTTGCATCGTCCTTTGTCATGGAGGGGATCTCCTCCCAGGCTGCGCCCAGGTCAACTGCTCCAGCTATGGATATCTTCATGCAGTCGCCGCTTCCGCCGTCCAGCCGGATGCCGTTTCCGCAGCGTCCGTTGACGGTCTCCGAGATCGGGTAGCCGTCGGCAGTTACAAGGATCCATCCTCTGGCGCGCCCTTTTGAATCACCGGAAGAGTAGTAGGATTTTACGCCGGTGCACTCATCACCAGCGCAGATGTGATAGTCATCTTCCTGTCCGTTCAGGTTCAGCCTGCTCTTCGCGTAGATTTGCATGGCGGCAGTGCGCACTGCGCCGGAGAGACTTTTCACGACCGAGGCGTTGGCGTCTGAGGAGAGGTTCATGAACTTCGGAGCGGCGGTTACGGCAAGGATGCCGAGGATGACGATGACCACAATGAGCTCTATAAGGGTAAATCCGCTCCGGGCGATGTTCCTGTGTGCCATGTAAACCTCCATGCCGGTGAAATACTGCAGCGGCGTGAGCATGATGTCACGCCGATCGGAATTATATCGCAGAGCGATGATGCAACAGGGAGTTCAAAAGTGAACTGAGATTCCGACCCGTGAGCGTTTCTGTCTCATGCATCTGTGCTGAAGCCATCATCTATTGCCTTCCTTAGCAATGCCAGCAACCGTTTGCTCTGGTATGTGTTAGGAATTCTCGAAGGGATCCTTTGGGCGATGCTGAGCGCTGTCAGATCTGAGGAAACTGCTAAATGATGGTCGACTGCAAACTCTGCAAGGCGTTTCCACATCTGGGGCTTGTAGTCCACGACCTTTGACTGCGCATCGATGTCATCGTCAATCTTTCGCTCTTTTGCCGCTGATTTTTGCTCGGCTTTCTGCTCCTCTGCTGTTATGAGACAGTCTTGAATCTCATCAGAGAGCTTAAAACTAATTTTCTGGACATTCTGCCAGCAGATGGCCCTTTTGCAGTACTGGGTAACATTGTCAACTGGCCTGTTCTTATCAGTGATTGTGTTATGCACGATCTCAGCAAGCGCAACAAGGGAGGCTTCAACAGTCTCTGGAACATACTGCATGTTCCAAATACGCATCAGGTCCAGGTCAGTCTTCGGGAACTGTTCTTGAATAAGCTTCCTGAAGAGGGCTACAGTGTAGTAGATGATATTGGCTCTGTATCCGCCCTTGTACCAATACTGCCTTGGAATTGCCTTCTCCAGATCGTGGAATATCAGGAGCAGGGCTGCCGTTTTTTTGAAATAGAGCTCATTGAACTGCTCATTGTCTGACTTCCACTCAGCGTCAATATAATCAGCAAATGATGCAAAATTTGTCTGAGCGCCCTTGCTGACGATGTCAGGATGCCCAAGCCAGGTATTCTGGACTTTGGCCAGATCAATCTTCTGGATAACCTGATCCTTTGGGTTCTGCGACTTGAATGCCTTCTTTTTTGCAGGCGTAAGAAACATCTGCTTCTGAAGATACTGTCCGCGTGCGCGCTCGTAAAACCATCTCGTGCCATACTGGTTTCCGCCCTTGGCAGGAGCATAGACATGGTTTGATATCTGCTCCATTCTCTTATGGAACGGATGGGAGGCAAAGAAATCAGCATCACTGACTTTGTTCTGGCTGTTTGATGATCTTGAGATCATCTGAATGAGCTGGTCTGATCCTTCCTCACCAGCTGAATTGTCAATGACGGTGAGCTTCATCTGCACATACAGGCCGTCAAGGTCTGCCTTGTCCTTATAGCGTGCATTTGCAATGGATGCGGTGGTCTGCCCGCCGTTTATGATCTGAAGATCACGGGCGAACGTAATAAAGCTTCCATGACCGGTATTTTCTACGGTTATTTCCTTTGCCGTTGCTGAAATGCCGTTGTTGAACGCAAAGAACATCTCGGGCATCTTAAGAATTGTATTCCTGATTTTCTTGTTGACGGCCACCTTTGTTGTGAGGAATGAGCGCACGTTTCCCTCAAGCAGCCTGCTTCCGTACTTGTCATATATGTCAGCAAGGACAGAGCCGGGAACTACTCCAAGATAGCTGGTGTACTGTCCGCCGCTGTCCTGGCCTTCCTGAACAAGATTCTGCTCAGCGAGATATCTTATGAATTTTTCAGTTGGCGCTGTGCTGGCCTCCAGGCATGGTATTCCGTTCTCGCAGTAATCAGTGAAATCTATCTCGATGTTCTCCCGCTCATAGCAGCAGACCGTATAAAGCCTGTCGAGGTCCCATATCTGTCCTTCTACAGGTATGCCGCAATAGGATTCAAGCTCTATGCTCTTGATTCTGGAGCTCATGACTGCATCGGTGAAAATGTAGAGGCGGTACTTGCGGATGTTTTTCTTCTCAGAACGCATCAGGTCAACCAGATCCGCGCACTCAGTGCTCGGCTCTATCTCCTCATGCAGATCGCTGGTCAGTGCTGCCCTTATGAAAACCTGAAGCTGTGAGAAGTCATGTTCTGCTATTTTATTGGTCAGGCTGCGGTCCGGATCACATCCGTCAAAATCGGCAATGATGAGGCTCATTGTCTTGTCGAGCTCATCGTAGGCATAGCCGTCAACGCGGTATGCATAGTATTCGAAACGATCCTTGTAAAAGGCTGGATTGAAGTCGGAGAGGACCTCAGCATCAATGAGATAGTCGGCAACATTCTGCACAAACGTCGCGCTGGACCCTTCTCCGATGACCTGTGCGGCAGTTTTAATGTCCTCAAGAAAATCCCTTTTGAACTCCGCTGAATCCATGCTGAGCCTCCATTTGTGGTCCTGAGGCCCCAGTCAGTGCATGGCAGGAGTTTCCCAGTACTGTTTGCAATGAGTCATTTCTGACAATGCCTGCGAAAACATGCCTGCATGCAGCTTTTTATGACATTTGGGGCAGGATATACAGCATTTTATGCAATGCTGGGAACTGAGATTATGAGTAGTGTCAAGAATTTTGGGCTGAATGTGAAAATTTTATGAGGCTGCTAAGGGAAATCCTGCAGTCTTTCAGACTGAATCCTGCAGGATTCTGCATTTTGCCGCTGGGCAGCTCATGCGGCTATAAGCACTGTGATCACCATGTTACAGCATTGAGCCGTCATCATCGTCATCAGTCTCATCAGGCAGGTCAATCCAGTTTCTAAGCTCAACCAGGTTGACTTTGTAATTTGCCTTCTCCGTCCCGTGATCAGACTTCGGGAACCCGACTCCAAGGGCAAAAAGGAAATCAGGCAGCCCCTTGGAGCTTTCCCCAAAATACCTGGCGTCAATCACATGCAGCATCAGTATAGGAGGGCGACCCCTGGTCAGATAGGCTTTGTCAGATACATTGACGCTTCCGGTTGCCTGCCTGAACTCATCAGCGGCATCCTTTATTTCCTGGCTTGTGAGTCCTATCCTGGTGCATCCTCCTGATCCGACACGGACTTTCGTTCCGCTGACGCTGAGCATCCTTGAGTCGACCTCAATCTTTCTAAGCTCTGTTGACCTGAGCTGCAGGACTGTGTCACCGCACTTAAGGCCGCCCGGGAAAGGCCTTCCCTCTCCTCCTGAGATCAGCGCCACATCCCAGTTCATAGGCCACTGACTGGCACTTATGAACTCTGAAAGCGCCCTCCCGTTGAAGCTCAGGTGCCACGGGTGCGTGTCAAAGTCCAGCAGAAGCTGCGCCACAAGGTCCGCGGGTACATGCTCCCAGTAGTAATGGCCCTTGGTTCTGTCCTGATCATTCAGCCTGCGGCCGTTGTCAGCAAGGGAGTTCACAAAGCTCCTGAACACACTCTCGTTCTCCGCAAGTATGGCAGGTGCAGCCTTGAGGCGCGGAGTCTCAAGGAGGTGCCCTGATACAGACACGGGGCAGGTGATGTCTGACGCCGTACGCATCTTGTTCCTTGCAGTGACGATAAGTGCGCCTGGGTCCTGGCGGACCCTGAGGCCGAACTCACGGGGAGTCTGGTGAGCATTGCGCATTCTGGCAATTTCCTCCTTGAGCTCCTCTGTTGCCCTGGTAATCTGGCCGTACCAGTCTATTGCCTCGCTGGACATCCAGACCTTCACCAGATCCCCGTAATTCGGGCGGTATCCAAACCAGCGTCCCATCTGCATCAGGGTGTCGTACATCTTGGTGTTTCTATGGAAGTATGTGACGCACAGCCCCTCAAGCGTCAGTCCTCTTGACAGGCTGTTTCCACCTACCGCTATGACCCTGAGCCCGTCCTTCCTGTGGCTGGAGTAGTCAAGGCTTGCCGCGCCGGTTCTCATATTGACCGCGCGCACCTCTACAGGGGCGGCGGCCTTGTAGAGATATCCCTTCAGAACATCATCCCAGGAAGTGCCGCATACGGCTTCTAAGCGGTGCTTGTCCCAGACGCCATGAAGCCTCCGGATGGACTCTATCATGTCAGTCCTGTCAGGAGGAAGCTGCGAGTAGTTGCGCAGGTCTGACTTCACCTGATCAAGCCAGGCGCGCAGGATGTCCGCAATCTGGTTCTGGACGCGCGTGAAGAGGCTTATGTGAACCATCATTGAGCGGTGCTCGGCAACATCGCCCCTGATGTCCCTGATGGCATTCGCGAGCAGGAAGTAGCAGGCCGCCTCGTAGAGGTCATCGGGAAGCTCCTCAACTATGAAGTCCTTTTTATGCCTTGGCGGGAAGCAGGACTCAAGCTCGCAGGTGTCTATTGGCACGAGCATGCCGGCGCAGTCTCCGCCATCACCGAAAATGCGGTCAGCGCCTATATAGTTCGTAGGCGCTGAAAGTGCGTAGATGAAGTCTGCCGGAAACAGGTCGTCATCATTCTTAGGATCGATGAATATATTTGCAAAGGGAGTGGCGGTTATTCCAAGATACGAGGTCTTGCTGAAAAGCTTCAGCATCCGCCGGATGCAGTCATTGATGGCTGTCGGCTGGGAGTCAGGGTCCTTTGTGTTTACGGACGCGTTGTCGGCCTCGTCGTCTATCAGAAGAAGAGGCAGATCAATCTGGCCGGCTTCGTCGTGGGTGTTGTTGTCCGCAAGCCACTTGATGAGGTTGTTCAGTATGCGCTTGTTCTTCTTTACGACAAGAATGACCGGGCAGTTGACATTCTCTATGCCAAGGTTGTTGCTCTTCAGAACCCCTCGGTCGAAATCCTTTGTGACAGACGTGAAGGATGCGATTTTTTTGCTCGTCCCGAAGCGTCCTACGCCGACCGCCTGGTTTTTTATTCCCTGCTGAGCGTTGGGATCCAGATAGTACTCGCTCCTTCTGCCAGTGAACTCAGTGTCAAGGCGCTCCTGAGTCTGCTTCCTGAGGTTCTCCTGAATTCCTGACAGGATTATGATGATGCGGTATCCAGTGTCTGCCGCCTTGTTGCACAGCGATGTGTACACGGTCGTCTTGCCTGACTGCACATCGCCCAGGATCAGTCCCTTTATGGCGAAATGTCCTTCAGAGGGATCTCCGCACAGATCAAGGATCTCATCGGAGACCTTGCCGATGTTCGACGTGACCCTGGGGTTCCACCGCTTGGTCTTCTCCAGGTATTCCTTGTACCTGTTCCAGAAGAAGAAGTCAAAATCAGCCCTTTTGGCAGGAAGCCAGGACTGGTGACCGTTGTTGCGGTCATTGATGTACTCTCCCACGCCCAGCTGTATGGTAAGATTCTGCCGCAGGCGTGACAGAATCTCGCTGAACTCCTCATCGCTGACAGACGCTATGGCCATGCTGTTGTCCCTGATGAACAGAGCCTTTTCCTTGAACTCCTCCTCGGTAGGCGGCACGTCCTTGTAGAGATTGTTAATGCATACTGCGATAATGCTCTCCAGCTGCTCGACACTTTCTTTGCTCATTCGGCTGTCTCCTTGCGGACCTCTTCAACTGCTTCCTGATATGACAAAAACGGCTCAACTCCGCTCATGCTGTCGATAAGCGCCAGCTTTTCAGCTGTAGAGCCGCACAATGAGATCATCTGGCGTAGCGTGCCGGCAATGCCCTCATCACTCTGCTTCTGCTCGTTCCTCACAGGCAGATCCTTCTCGAAGTCAACGTGCATCTGGTTCAGCGGCAGGCCTCTCTCAATCTGCTGGAAAAGCGAGTCGAGGATTCTTTCAATGCCGGGGTAAAGCCGGACCAGCTGCTCAGCCATAGGGTGATCCCTGTTTATCTCGTAGTAGACGCCGCCGTCAGGCTTTATCATCCTGTTCCAGACATGCGTCACCCTGTCGCTGACTTCCTTTTTCCCTCTGTACGTCCATGTTCTCCTGCTTCTTTCGGCAATCTTCTCGACTATTGCCTCCAGGCTCCTCCTGACCTCCGCCGGCGGAACTGCTGATGACTTCTTTATGTCGAGAGTCCAGAGCTCGTCGAGCGTGTTTGGAATGTCAACCTGAATGCGCGCCAGCTTGGACAGATCCTCCTGGCTTATCATGCGGAACCAGGTGCCCCATACCAGCAGCCTCTTGTTGCGGTAGACATAAAAGCCCTGCTGCCTGCGGAGCCCGTCCTTCCCTCCAAGCTTTTTAATCTCAGCGTCAGTCATCCGCGAGATGTGCGGAAGAATGTAGGGCCTTACCACAATCTTCTGGCCTCTGATGATGAGAGTCTCATCGTCCATTGGCTGGGTGCTTTTATTCTTGAGGAACGGATCGAGAGGCTCAATGCCGCTTCCATTTATCGAGATCCTGAGCCTTGAGAGGCCCAGCTCCCCGCTTAAGTAGCGGTGGTAGACAAGGGAGAGGTGCTCCCTTACGCTGTCGATCCTCCTTCCCATGGCAAGCTCAAAATTTATCTCGCCTGCCTTAAGCCGGTCAAGCTTCTGCCAGACGACCAGCGTTCCGCTCTCAAGCTGCATCAGCCTGTTGAATTCAGGAACGTCAGCCATCTCACTCTCATCAAGAACAAGAAGAGACCACTCGCCGGCCTCTGCGACATGGTCTATGTCCCAGCAGCGTCCGAGAACGGACGTGCCCTGCTTCGATATGACGGTAAGGCGCCTGCACTGGGAAAGTGAGGCCGTTTTAAGCCCTAGCCCGAACCTTCCTAAATCCTTTGCGTCCCTTGTGTCTGCCGGGTTCCTGCTCCCATACTGCATGGCGCGGTCAATCTCAGCCTCGCTCATTCCTGATCCATCGTCAAGAATCGCTATGTACGCGCCATTGATTGGAAAGAAGAAGATGTCCGCCCGGCTTGCGCCTGCCGTTATGCTGTTGTCTATGATGTCCGCTATCGCGGCCTCAAGGGAGTATCCAATGGCGCGCGTTGACTCTATGAGAGTCGGGGCGTATGGCGGCAGATTCATGGTTTTCATGGAAGGCACCTGTGTTCTGATGCGGCTCGTCAGCAATGAGCCCGGACAAATTCATAATATAGGCTGTATCACAATTTAATGCACTTTGCATTTCATTAGTAGGTCATGCGTAACACTTTTCTGCTCTCCCTGCGGCGGAATCTGAAATGTTTCTTTCTTCGTCAGAAATCTGCTTCGCATTTCCATCCTGCTACTGTTGAGACGGCCAGCCAAAACTCCTATACTTCAGTCCAGAAGTCCCCGGCAGCTTTTCCCTCAGAAAGACACAGGCCAAGGTCCAGCTGAATTCCCGCCTCCTGTCCTCAGCATGCCGGGATAGCCTTTTGCCAGAATGCGTTGGTTGATTATGAATGCAGCTCAGTACGACAGTTCCATCAGCAAGTTTCTCAGCACCTCTGACGAGGAGATTCTCGGCTCAATTTTCTCGAATGAGCAGTATGACGCCACGGCGAAGACGCGCAATGCCTGGCTTTCCGAGATTGCTACGCTGAAGTCGTCGCTGGTGCAGTTTGCCAGTGACGGCAATGCCTGGATCTTCTTCGAGTACACAATACCGAGAGTTGACGGCCGCATTGACTGCGGCCTGATCATCAGGGGCATCCTTTTTGTCCTGGAGTTCAAGACCGGAGACAGCTCAGATGTGGTGCTGGACTCTTACGTCAATCAGGTGATGCAGTACGCCACGGATCTGAAGAATTTTCACTTCGAGTCATATGACATTCCTGTCGTCCCGGCGCTCCTGCTTGACAGCCTGCAGTCCTCATCCTTCAGGCTGAGGCTGAAGGACAGGAACGCGCTCCTCTATTATCCTGTGGTGATTAACTCGGAAAGCCTCGGCAGCCTTATAGAGAAGGTCCTGCTGGAGGTTCCCGGGCACAAGGACATAGATCCGGTTCAGTGGCTCCGCAGTCCCTACTGTCCGACAGCAAGCATCGTTGAGGCGGCACGCGAGCTCTTCGGCGGGCATACCGTCGCTGACATAAAGCGGAGCGATGCCAGGGGCGAGAGCCTTGTCCTCACGACTGAGCGCATCATGGGCCTGATTCATCAAGCCCATGACAGACACGAGAAATATCTCTGCATGATTACAGGCGTGCCTGGCGCCGGTAAAACGCTTGTCGGGCTGTCTGTCGCCACTGAGTACAAGAACGAGGAGAAACAGAACCGTTCCGTCTATCTTTCAGGAAATCACCCGCTGGTGGCGGTGCTGCAGGAGGCCCTTGCCAGGGACGCGTACAGCCGCGAGAAGCAGAGGCTTGAGGAGAGCCTTTCGGCCATTTCAGACAGGAATGAGCGAAGGCAGTATAAAAAGGATCATCCTGTAAGCAAAACCGATATCAGGTCGGAGATCAAGCAGTTCATCCAGATGATCTATCTCTGGCGCGGGGAGTATCTCAAGGGCATCCATGTCGTAGGAGAGGGCGAGAATGCCCATATAGTAAAGGACGATAAATGGTACAGCGGCAAGGGGGACACCTTTCACCCGTACGACCATGTTGCGGTCTTTGATGAGGCGCAGCGGACCTGGACCAAGGAGGAGCACTCGAGGTTTGTCCGGGAGAAGTCAAAAATGGCAAATTTTCCTGAGTGGTCCGAGGCGCGCTTCCTCATATCCTGCATGGACCGCCATCCGGACTGGGCAGTGATCGTCTGCCTCATCGGCGAGGGACAGGACATCAACCATGGCGAGGCTGGCATTGCAGACTGGATTGAGTCAGCCTCTTACTTCTCCGGCTGGAAGATCTACGCTCCGTCATTTTTTCAGAAGCAAGTCAATTGCTCGAAGGTCAGAAGCCGGATGATTGTGGATGACAGCCTTCACCTGTCTGTCAATCTGCGCTCAATACGCGCCGAGAACGTCTCAAAGTTTGTTGACGCGCTCCTTGCTCCTGACGCTTCAGAGGCCGCCGGGATCCTCAGAATGATTGACCGTTATCCGATAGTGCTGACACGTGATCTTGAGAAGGCAAAGCGCTGGATAAAGGACCATGCCCGCTCGAACGAGCGCTACGGCCTCATAGCATCTTCCAAGGCCCAGCGCCTCAGGCCGCTCGCCATCGATGTCTCGCACAGCCAGACGATGAACGTTGAGACCTGGTTCTTAGGTGACCGGGACAATGTGCACTCATCCTTCTATATGGAGGACATCGCAACAGAGTTCCAGATCCAGGGGCTGGAGATTGACTGGGCTCTTGTCGCCTGGGATGGAGACCTGCTGTACAAAGACGGAAAGTGGCAGCACCGGCAGTTCAAGGTCAGCGGCTGGAACCGCATCAACAAGCCGGTGCTCCAGCAGTATCAGACAAATGCCTACCGCGTGCTTCTTACCCGCGCGCGCCGCGGGATGGCCATCTTTGTCCCTGACGGCGATCTTGAGGACAGCACAAGGGGCAAGGACTCCTACGACAGCACATTCAGCTATCTGAGGAGCATCGGAATTCCGGTTCTTGAATAGGCCATGACTCCTGAGCAGCGCCACCGCAACATGGCGGCAATCCGATCTGTCAATACTAAGCCTGAGCTTCTGGTGCGCAGGCACCTGTGGAAGCTCGGCTTCCGCTACAGCCTGAACTCCGGCAGGCTTCCTGGGCATCCTGACATCGTGCTCCGGAAGTACCGCACCTGCATTTTTGTGAACGGCTGCTTCTGGCACGGGCATGACGGATGCAGGTACTTCAGAATTCCTAAGTCCAACGTTGACTACTGGACAAGGAAGATTGCCCGCAATAAGGATCGGGACAGGGAGGAGCTCCGACAGCTTGAGGAGATGGGCTGGCACTGCATTACCGTCTGGGAGTGTGATCTTAGAAAGGACCGGCTTGAGGCAACGCTGGAGTCACTGGTCCTTGAGCTCCGGAGAATTTACCTTCAGGATCACGGCGGTGATGGTCCTGCGGCTGAGAAGGAGCCGCAGGCAGATGGCCCGGAAACTTCAAATGGCCTTGATCAGGCAGACGAGCATCCTGTTGACGCAAGACCATCAGCTCCAAAAGGCTGTCAGAAGTCCATCACGAACACGTCATCCGCGAATTTGTAAAAGGTCACCTTTGACTTTCCGTAGCGTTCAAAATCCTCATCAGTGACTGGAGCTCCTTCCGGGACGCCAAGCCGGTGCCTCAGCCATTTTCCGAGCAGGGCATTCGACTCGGCAGTATGTATTGCCTTGTTGTTGTCCTGGGCCATGCGCATATAGAACGTGCCTTCGTCTTTGGTGACAGCCTTGAAGAGCGGGCAGTTCCGGTCGTCAGGATTTATTCTGTCAGGGAAAAAGCCCGGCTTCTGATCTCTCCTGTTGTACGGGATGTATGCCTGGTTGGGATCACGTCCGTACTTTACAAACTTGCCGTTTTTGTCTGTATACCCTTTGGCCTTCCTTATTCCCCAGTTGGGGCCTGATGAGGTGCCGACGTGGCCGTCCTCCCCGAGCCATGAGACCTCGAGCGTGTCCAGCGGAGTGCGCCTCATAAGTCCGGCATATGTCAGGTTCTCGATATTGTCAGGGGAAACCTCAATGTCATCCTCGGCGGCATCAGGCAGTATGAGCTTATTCTGCAGGTCTTTATCAAAGCAGTCGATGGTGTCGCAAAGAAGCGAGTCGAAGTAATCTTTTGCCTCCCTGCCTGAGCAGTCAGCAAGCGACTCACGGTTCACGCGGAACGCGTTGATGGTGTAGTTCGCAGAGCCTGCAAAGCCCAGCACAGGCTCGTCACCCCTCAGCCATGCATAGACCTTGGAGTGCACCTCCTGGTTCCGGTAAACATACCTGCATGTTGTCTTTATGTGGTCAGGGCTGATGGCATTTATCCTTTTGAGCGTCTGCATGATGTTTGCATGCTTCTGCCTCGTTAGGTTTGCGTTTTTGTACATCCCCAGGATAATGTCAATTTCTATATTGCTGCCGTAGATGCCGCCGCGTCCCTGCTCGCTGTGAAGCTGGATCAGGTGCTGGGAGATCATGTCGCAGTCGGTGAACCCTGTGACAATCTTAAGCCTGTTGCAGTCATCGCCGTCGGTTCTTGCCGGATCGTAAAGGACCGGCCGTTCAAGATTGCCTGTCAGCAGCATGGCACCACCTCACATCATCTATTCAGAAAGATTTGCCTCAATCCAAGGATACTCAATTCCTGCAAAGCTGTTGAGCACGGCAGTCGTGACAATTCCGGCCAGCCTGCATGGAACGGCCATGCCGATCTGCCTCCTCACGCTGCTGTACTTGCCTTCAAATCTGTAGGAGTCAGGGAATGTCTGTATCCTGGCGCGCTCGCGGTTTGTAAGCTCCCTGTTGCTGTCATCCCAGTGGTAGCCGAAGGTACCGCCTCCGCCTGCTGCGGTTATTGTATAGGATGGCTTGTCCGGATCGAGCTTGCGGTAGATCTGGGAGATCCTTGTTTTCGTCTTTATGCGGAGGTCCTCGGGCAGATCGCCCCGCTCCTCGGCCTTCCATACATTCTCGCCAGGCCGTATATAGGAGAGGCGCCTTCTGACTGTCTCAGAGAGATTTCTGTGCTCCTGGTTCGGCGCGTCTGGCGGAATGTCCGAGAGCGCAGTGCGTGCGCTGACGTCTGCCTGATACGGCTTAGGATCCGGAACATTGAAGGTGACATGCTGATCGTCACGTATGCCGACAATCATCACTCTGTGCCGCATCTGGGGGACGCCATATTCTTCTGCCTTGTACAGGTGCGGGACCAGCGTGTAGCCTGACTCCCTCATGTCCTTGAGAATAATCTGGAAGTCATTGGAGCCTGCGGAGCGTATGCCTGACACGTTCTCCGCGATGAACCACTTGGGCCTGAATTTGCGGAGCACCTCTATGCCGTACCAGTATAGCTGGCCAAACTTCTCATTCGCGAGCCCCTGGTGCTCGCCGACTCCGGAGAAAGAGTTGCAGGGGAAGCCGTACGCAAAGGCGTCGATCTCACCGAGGGATGCTATGTCGAGATCCCTTACATCCCCTTCTCTGACTGAGTCCGGATTGTCAGGGCAGATATTGCTGCGGTAGGTAAGGCAGGTGTCGTGATCGTAGTCGTTTGCCCAGGCGTGGCTGACTGAGAGCAGACCGTCATCGCTCGTGGCATGCAGCGCACCGTACCCAAGCCCGCCTGGGCCGCAGTAAAGCTCGCCGAGCCTGAATACATGCCTTTCAGAACTGGAGCCGGGAGCCTTTGCATAGGCAGGGCTGTCGCTGTGGCTCAGGGGCTCTGCAACATCGCTCCTGAAGCCAAGCGCAAAGGAGATGCTGTCAATTGCATAATCGGCAAACGCCTTTTTGAAGCGCATGTCCCGGATCAGCGTTTTCTTCAGGCTGCCCGCCTGGAGGGGATCATCATTTGATGTGAAGAGATCGGGCCCTTTCTGGCTCCTGACGCACAGATCCCTGCCGTGCTCGCTTTCCGATACAGCCGCCATGACCTGACTCATGGCAGGGAAGTCGTCGAAGGCCTTTAGTTCTGACAGCAGGCTTATAAGGCGTTTTTCCTGCAGAACCCTGCTGCCGTACTGCTGGCACAGCTGCTGCAATGCCTTATGTAGCTTCATAGTTATCCTCTTATGTCCAGAAGCGCCCAGGCCTGCGGTCCTGCTGTCAGGATTGCCGGTCTAAAGGCCTGATGTATTAAAGGTTTGTGCACGCCGGCGCTTCGTGCTAATTGTCTTTGATTGGCCTCCTTCCGTCAAGGAGCTAAATGGATCTTTGGATACCATGTCAGCTTCAATAAAATATGGAGAGGAAACCGTCATTTTCCTCATTGTCATTTTACAGGGCCTTAAAGCATGGCGCTCAGCTGATTTAAGCTTGTGATGACATAAAGCGTGTTTTATTCTCAAAAATCTCCTATCTCCTTTTACCGGTGCCATGCAAATCCTTTCACCTGTTTTTGGTGATTTTCCGGCTAAGATGCGCTCATTTCTGCATGAGCAGTCATTTTTATAGAATAGTTGTTTTCAGCCAGGGCCTGTTTAAGTATCCTTACAGAGGGCATCGTGCGGAACATGACGGGGACATTACATGGAAGCATCTATTGAAGAATCTGGTGAGCATTTTGATGATTTTCTGCCGGCAGACGGGCAGGAGCAGCAGAGCAGTGAAATTTCCAAAATCCTACAGAAAGAACTGACAGAGACAGAGGAGTTCAAGGAAGAGTTCGATGACGTGCTGGCAATGTCCGATGATCCGAAAGCTGCGCTTACCGAGCAGGCTGTCCAGTATGTCCAGGCCTCCTGTGATGCCGATGAGGTTAATCTGGTCAGCTACAGCAAGAGGAACAATGGAGCCATCAACGGGTGGGGATTCAAGGGTGATGAGGATCAGACGTATGTCGATCTGTTCATTACAGTCTACAAGGATCCGTCCTCTGGCAGCAAGATATCCAAAAGCGACATTGAAAAGCAGTTTGCGAAGCTGCAGGACTTTTTCAATGGGTCTGTTCAGGGAAACACTCTTGCTGGTCTGTATTACGATACCGACATCTACCAGATAGCCAGGCTTATAAACGATACAGGAAAGATTGACAGGCTGCGGCTTTTCTTTCTGACGAACGCCATTGCTCCTGCCGGCTATGATCCAGACAATACAGAGCTCGAGAGCGGCACCACTGTCGAGTACCACATCTGGGACGCCAGGCGGATAATGCAGCAGGATCATATTCAGCGCGGCGTTGAGCCTGTGATTGTGGATTTTGACAGTGACTACAACTCGCCGCTTCCGTTCATAAAAATGCCTGATGTCTCGGACAGGGTGGAGTGCTATCTTACGATTATCCCCGGGACAGTGCTGGCGCAGATTTATCACAGGTACCATCAGCAGATACTCGAGCAGAACGTCCGCACATTCCTGCAGTTCAAAGGCGCGTCAAACAAGGGAATTCGTGACACGCTCATTGGTCATAAGCCTACGCCAAAGCAGCTGGAAAAAGGGGATCAGATTCGGGCTCCCGAGCCTGACATGTTCTTTGCCTACAACAACGGAATCTCAACGACTGCGAAAAAAGTTGATGTCATGGACACAGGCTCAGGTCCTGTCATCACGCGCATCACAGACTGGCAGATTGTCAACGGCGGCCAGACGACTGCGTCCATCAGTACAGTCATGGGCATGAAGGACGTGGACAAGACAGCGCTGGCCCGCGTATATGTCTCCATGAAGGTTTCCGTGCTGAAGAATGCAGGCAATGATTCTGAGCGTGACAAGGATATAGTGAGCCATATCTCAAAGTATGCCAATACTCAGTCTGCGGTCAAGAAGTCTGACTTCAACATAAACGAGCCTTTCCTGGTTGAGCTTGAGCAGATCTCGCGCAAGGAATGGGTGAAGGATTCCGGAGACAGGCCGGTGTCCAAGTGGTTCTTTGAGCGTACGCGCGGCCAGTATCAGGACAAGCTCAACCACTGTGCTACGGCGGCTGCTGAGAAAGAGTTCGAGGCGGAGTACCCAAAGAGCCAGATGTTCGACAAGACCATGCTTGCCAAATACATGATGGCCTGGTACCAGGATCCTTCGAGCGTTTGCAACGGAGGCGAGATTAATTATCAGAAGTTCTATACAAAGCTTCACCGTGAGGCCTATCACTTCGATGAGAGAAAGTACCATCAGGCAATTGCCAAGGCTGTGCTGTTCAATACTATCGACGCGTACTATGGGAAAGACGGCAAGCAGCTTCCGGGCTACAAGAGCAATATGGTGGCCTATACGCTTGCGGCGCTGTCATATCTCTCCGGCAAGAGTCTCGATCTCAGCAGAATATGGGACGAGCAGCATGTCCTCTCCTCATCAGTAATGTCCGAGCTGACAATAACTGTGCCAAGCGTCTATGCAAAGCTCGTAAATGGTGATGAGCACGTCTCCTACAAGGTGAAAATTGAGACCAGAGGCGATGACGGCAAGAGACACAAGCATTATGAGACCAGGGACATTCCCCCAGAGGAGCTGGAGAAGCTCAGGGCAACAGCGCTTTACAGGGTAATGCTGTTTGTCAAGGATATAGAGCCGGTCATCTGGGATGTCCTTGTAGCCGGTGTAAAGGCGGGAGAGAACACCAACAGCTGGACAAAGAGGCTCGGGTGCTGGGATGCTCTGAAGGCCACTCTGTCAGAGAAAGACCTTAAGTTCCCGCAGGACGTCATTTCATCCGCTGGTGACAGCGATGAGGAGATCACCGACGGCCAGCAGAGAAAGATTGAAGAGATGAGGAAAGTTCCTGCTGACGTGTGGTTCCGCATCAACAAGTGGGCAAAGGAAACCCTTCTGCTGACGCCGCGCGAGACTGCCTTCATAGGGCAGATGGGCTACCGGATAAAGCGCGGATTCGGAGTTACCTACAAGCAGGCTAAATGGGCAATGGACCTTTACGAGAAGGCCCAGACAAAGGGCTGGAGCGATGACAGGTGATGCAGAAGATCCTGAGGTAGGAGAGGTCTCTCCGTATGAGGGCCCCCGCATCAGGTTCTCGCATATTGAGCCTGATGACAGCGGCCTGCGCCAGTATCAGGCCGATATGAAGCACCGCATCTACGACGAGTGGGATCTTGCTGACAGCGTGATGCTGCAGATGCCGACCGGCACAGGAAAGACGGTGGTGTTCTGCAGCATCATCGAGGACATCAGGAAATGGTGCCTGAAAAACAGCCCTGATTCCCACATTGTCATAATCGCCCACCGCAGGGAGCTCATAGATCAGGCCGGCAGCAAGCTTACGGAGCGCGGAATCAGCCACGGCACCATCCAGGGAAGCACTCCGCAGAACCTTGGCCTGATGGTCCAGGTAGCGAGCATCCAGACCTTCATGTCCGCGCGCAACTATGAGAGGCTTCACCGGATCCCATTTGACTTCATCATTATTGACGAGGCGCACCATTCAATGGCGGCAAGCTACCGCAAGCTGTGGGATATGTACCCAAACAGCAGGAAGCTTGGCGTAACGGCAACGCCTTGGCGGATGAGCCATTCCGGATTTAAGACTCTCTTCAGCGCCCTGGTGCTGGCACCGCCGGTAAAATGGTTCATAGAAGAGGGGTACCTCTCTGACTACGAGTATTACTCCGTGCAGGACAGCTCGGACATCCAGCGCAGGATCAATTCCATTAACCGCTTCGGCGCAGACGGAGACTTCATTGAGTCAGAGCTGAGCTCGATGCTTGATGTAGGGCACATCAGGGCAGAGCTTTACAAGAGCTATCACAAGTATGCTGAGGGGAAGAAGGGCATCATATACGCCATCGACAGGAAGCATGCGGCAAACATACGCGATCTTTATGCCTCGCACGGCGTCAGCATCGAGATGATAGACGGCACGACGCCGAAGGACGAGCGCGCCAGCATGATAGATGCTTTCCGGCGCGGAGGCATAAGCGTGCTGGTCAATGTGAATATTTTCTCGGAAGGCTTTGACTGTCCTGACATCGAGTTCGTGCAGCTTGCCCGCCCGACAAGGTCGCTATCCATGTTCCTGCAGCAGGTCGGCAGGGCGCTGCGTCCGGCAAAGGGCAAGCAGAAAGCCATTATCCTGGACAATGTGGGGCTCTATAACCGCTTCGGCACTCCTGATGCGAACCGCAGGTGGAAGCATCATTTCCTCGGCATGGAACAGATCGAAGGCGATGCCCCGGGCTTCAATGACGGAACTGAGCGTGACGCCCCCTTTGAGCTGGTTGAGTATCTGCCTGACTACTCCGAGGGAACGGAGGAGATGGTTCTGGTCAATCAGGCTGGGCGCGGCGGACAGGCTCAGACGGCCGCCCCTGGGAAAATGGATACTGGCCTCAAAGACTACAACATCATCAGGAAAAACGGGCTTTACGGCGTCTGCAACAGGCACAAGCGCGTCATCATCCAGCCGGTCTATGAGGATATGCACCCGTACTTTAACGGCCTGATTCCGTTCAAACAGAACGGAAAATGGGGCATCATGTACGGAAACGGCACGATTGCAGTGAGGCCGAAGTATTACAACATCGGTCCTTTCACTGACGGGCTTGCCGAGGTGCAGAACACTATGGACTCTCAGCCGTATAGGATCAATGGCAAAATGCAGAGAGTCAGCTCCTGATTCAGCGTGACAGGACTGATACAGGATAAACAAGGGCCAAGCAGAGGTAATTTTTTTATTTCTACCCCCGTTCCGTTGATATTCCGGCCATCCATGAATCACCCTTTATCCTACTGAGCTGTTCCAGCACGGTAAATTTCTGGTCTTGCATTATGCAAGACTGAACACATCATCAGCCGAATGCTCTGCTGTTCAATCTGTAATCAGCACCGAGCTCCGTGTTTTGCGGTATGATAGGGAAGAACTTTA
>Ga0256404_1006684_pt1 | contig 18829 bp, 21 predicted proteins | sample RumenRJG_01DNA_FD_185990 | JGI IMG/M metagenome (GOLD analysis project Ga0256404, IMG submission 185990) | Bovine rumen microbial communities from Lethbridge, Alberta, Canada - RJG_01 | ecosystem: Host-associated > Mammals > Digestive system > Stomach > Rumen | place: Canada: Alberta | collected...
AAAAAGAGACCAGCCCTGGTTGATCTCTTTGCAAGCCGGGATGCAACCTCCCGGCAGGTATTCGATTAGTAACCACTATGGCCTCAGGCCAGAACGAGAGGGGTTGCATCTCGTTTTACAGTTGAGGTATTGGATTCAGAAATACTATAAACTATTGTACTGTCGTACGCGGGAGGTGATTGTATGGGTGCGATGGCAGAAAAGACGAATCTTACAATCAGTGTGGATCGTTCAACTCGTGAGAGCTTTGGTAAGCTTTGTGATGGCCTTGGATTGTCTGTATCGTCATGTATCATTGCAATGATGAAACAGGCTGTCCGACAGCAGAGTGTTACCTTTTCTATGGTTGACGAAAATGGGTTTACTCCCTATGAGGCTTCGGAACTGAAGAGAAGGGCGGATGATGTAATGGCTGGCAATGTTGAAGAGCATTCACTGATTGAGGAATGAATATGCGGAATCTGGTGTGGCAATCGGATGCATGGGCAGAATATGTCGAACTGCAGCAGACGGATAAACAATTGCTGAAACGGATCAATAAACTGATCAAGGACATTATGCGTAATGGCTATATGTGTTCTGCAGGAAAGCCTGAAATGCTGAAAGGTGATTTATCAGGATTCGCAAGTGTCCGGATCGACAAGAAAAACCGATTGATTTTTCGCGCTTCAGATATGCAGGTTATCATCATTGCGTGTGGCAGTCATTATTCAGATCATTAACAGCAGGTCTAACCTGGAATCCAGGAAAGAATATCTTTCAGGATTCGAATGCTCAGATGAAAAACACTGCGGCTAAGAAAGAATATGAGCAGGAATTCTGATGATGAGAAGTATTTCAACATGCATCCGTTCAAGATCTATCACGGACAGGACGGGAGGTGGTACACCTACTTTCTCTACCCGGAGGGGCAGACCGGTCAGAACGGCGAGGACCGTTATCGCATCAACCGCAAGACCAAAGCGGATATGGACCAGGCTATCATTGATCACTATCATGCGATTTCCATGGATCCGACGTTTGAGGATGCATTCAGGCGGTGGATTGAGGAACGGATGACATACGGGGAGCTGGAAGACAGTACGTACACGAAGTACTGCAATGTCTACAGCCGGTTCTTCCCGGCTGATGAGCCATTTACGCAGATCCACATGCGGGATATGAATGACCATGAGGTTGAAGTGTTTCTGAAGAAAGCCCTTGCTGGCAGGAATGTGCAGCGCAAGGCTTTCAATGATCTCAAGACTGTCATGAACGGTGTTTTCAAATTCTCAAGAAGGGAAGGCTATACAGACTACAGCATCACTCTCTTCTTCAAAGATTACACGGTACCGGCCAGAATGCTTGCCCCGTCAGCGGAGAAGGATGACTCTGAAGAAGTATTCTCAGAAGAAGAAACGGAAAAACTTGCTTCCTATCTGTGGCAGAGAAGGACTCCTGTGTGCCTCGGGCTGCTTCTGATGTTTCAGACTGGCATGAGGGTTGGTGAAACCGCATCCCTGCGGATCTGCGATGTCGGGAAGGATTCTGTCACTGTGAACGGAACAGAGGTCTACTACAGGGACTGGAAAACCGGGCAGCGCGTCTGTGAGGCAAAGGGGCGTGGCAAGACAGAAGCTGCCCACAGAGAGATCCTGATTCCGGAGCAGGCCAAGATTACGATCTCCGCAGCGCTTCTGCAGAATCCGGACGGACCTTATCTTTTTATGAAAAACGGGCACCGGATCAAGACGAGGGCTTTCAACTATGAGCTGCATAAGGCATGCAGAATGGTGGAAATCCCGGAACGGTCCCCGCACAAGATCCGTAAGACCTACGCCTCTCTTCTTGTGGCAAGCAAGGTCGACGAGCGCCTGATCATGCATCAGATGGGGCACAGGGACTTCTCAACGACGATGAAATTTTATGCTAAGGACAGAAAGGAGCGGAAGGAAAATCTGAGCATCATCCGCAATATCGTGGATATCGGAGCCGGAATTGAAGAAAAGGATAACAGCGGCCAGTAAGGGCTGAAAACAGGGCAAGCTCCGAAAAGCAGACGGAGATTGTCCAGGCATTCCTTTTCTTAGTCCCCGGTAGTCCCGTATACCAACAGGGACTAACGCCGGTGCCCAAAAAATCCAGCAACCATGCGGGTTCCAGGGATTTTCAAGGGAGTTCGATTCTCTCATCCCCTGCTTTTAGTGAAGCTGAAAGCCTTGTATTTTTCAAGGTTTTCAGCTTTTTGTTTTTGTTGTAAAAAGTCATCACCCCGGTCATTGCTGGGCGGTAACGTGAATGACAGCTTTAAACCTGGGCAGAAGAGCCACACGGATTAGATACTACAAGGAAGCTGTATGATTACAGCAACAAGCGTGAATACAATCTTATTCTGAACCATCTGAACCAGATCAGCTCGTAAGAGCAGTTGCTTTCTTGAGTTTATATAAATTCATTTGTATAATTCAGGCAGAACAATCATTCTGGAGAATATATGGAGGTGGTAACAGTGATGTATCCATTTTTAACTTTGGATGATGGAACCGAGATTGTTCACTCGCAGATATTAAAGCAAGGCAAAGTAAAGGTATATGTTGAAAAAGCGGATGCCAAAGATGGATTTCATCACGCGACCTGTTTCTTGCCTGAATATAGGTGGGAAGACATCTTTGGATTTACGCAGGAGGATATTGCCAGATACCAGAGAATAATTGAAAATTCAGCTAATCTGATTATCGAATTTGCCAAAGATGGGGGATTTCAGAATGCCTCAGGTTTTTAAAATCGGATCGTATTGGGTGTATTTTTGGTCCAATGAAAATGATCCGCTTGAACCGGTACACGTTCACGTGGCAGAGGGCAGCCCGCAGCCAAATGCAACGAAGATATGGCTTACCCGAACAGGCAAGTGTCTTCTGGCAAACAACAATTCAGATATTCCGGCTAAGACTCTGAGGAATATCATGCGCATCATAGAGTCACAGCATCAGATTGTATTTCAAAAGTGGATTCAATATTTTGAACAAATTCAGTTTTACTGCTGATCGAGAAGGATGCTCTGTCGCAAGCTGCCGCTTGCCCCGGCCGATGTACCGCGGAGTGTTTTTCGCTGTCTGTTCCTCGCCTCCCGCATCTGTCCTTTCTATTCTGGCCGGGGTAAGTGTATGATGGAATTATCTGCAGCTGCATGGCAGGACTCACAGCGATGTCAGCTCCAAGTTCGTACGGTGATGTGGATACTTTATTCTCAAGGCTTCAGGGAAGCCAGATACTCTTCTGCCATGTGAACAGCCACAGCCCCGTCCGCTACTGCCGTCACGATCTGACGGACAGACTTGGTCCGGACATCTCCGATGGCAAAGACACCGGGGACGCTAGTCTGGGTATTCTCTCCAGCGATGATGTAGCCGCCCGGATCGAGCGCAAGCTGTCCCTTCACAAAGGATGTCGAGGGCTTCCGGCCAATGCTGACAAAGACGCCGTCACACGAGAGCGTACTGAGCGCACCGGTCTGGACATTTTTCAGGCGGAGACCGGTCAGTTTTTCATTGTGCAGCAGCTCTGTGACCGTGCTGTTCCAGACAAAGTTCACATTTCCCGCCTTCATCAGCGGCTCATGGTAGACCTTTGTGGCGCGGAGCGTATCTCTGCGGTGGATCAGTGTGACCTTCCGGGCGATACGGCTCAGGAGGAGGGCATCGGCAGCGGCCGTATTGCCCCCGCCGACAACCGCAACATCCTTGCCTTTATAGAACATGCCATCACATGACGCACAGTAAGCGAGTCCTTTTCCAATGAGCGCTTTTTCTCCTGGAAGTCCAAGTTCTCTGGGATCCGCACCGGTTGCGATGACAACCGTCCGGGCATGGAATTCCCCATCCTCAGTCTGAATCACATATGGATTCCTTGTCAGATCCATTCCGGTCACATCCGCAAACTCGCTTTTGCTTCCGAATCGTTCCGCCTGTCTTTGCATCTTCTCGGCAAGTTCAAAGCCATCAACACCTTCGTCAAAGCCGGGATAGTTATCAATCTGGGTTGTCAGTGCCATCTGACCGCCGGCAGAGAGCTTCTCGAGTACGACGACATCCAGGCCGGCTCTGGCCGCGTACAGGGCAGTCGTATAACCGGCGGGGCCCCCGCCGATCACCACCATATCATATAGATGCTTCTCACTCATGTTCCAGACCTCCTGTTATTTGGAAAGCGCTTCCTTGAGGAACCGGTCGATCGCAGCTTTTGAATCCGGAGCCACGATAGAGTCAACTGCCTTACCTCCCTTGTAGAGAATGAGCGTCGGGATAACCTCGACCTTCTCTGCCTCTGCAAGACCTGGCTCATCGTCGATATTCACTTTTGCAGCGACAAGTGTGTCAGCATACTCTTCTGCAATTTTGTCGAACGCAGGGGCAATTCTGCGGCAGTATCCGCACCAGGGCGCCCAGAAGTCCAGAAGAACGGGCTTCTCGTTGTTCAGTACTTCCTGCTGATAGGTATTCTGAGTGATATTGATAACAGACATCTGTGAATCCTCCTTCATATTGATGGAACCCATCCGCGGGAGCCGCTGGCCGCGGCACCTGCAGGCGGAGCCGATGATCCGACCGTTCCGGGAGGAACGGTTGACTGGCTTGTTTTCTGCTTTGTGAGGTCATTATAGCATCCGGGCGGGAGGAGTTCTGTGATGTTGTTACATAAAGTGAAAGATATTTGTGACGTCACACGTATTATGAGTATAAAGGCCTTTATGAAGGAGGACAACGTGGACAATTCACAATTTGCCGAGGCAGCGGAAAGGTACATGGATACCATCTACCGGATTGCCTACAGCTGGCTCAGAAATGCAGATGACGCCAACGATATCACCCAGGATGTTCTGATGAAGTTATATCGGACAGAGAATTCGTTTCAGTCTGAAGAACATCTGAGAAACTGGCTGATTCGGGTGACAGTCAATGCGTGCAAGTCATTTTTCAGAGCGCCCTGGCACAAGGAAGATGATATCGAAAAATATGCTGAAAGCCTTCATTTTGAGCAGCCGGATTACCGGGAACTATTTGAAGCAGTCATGAAGCTGGACAGGAAATATCGTATTCCGCTGATGCTGTTTTACTTCGATGGCTATTCAACAAGGGAGATTGCCGGTCTGCTGGGGATCTCTGAAAACACTGTCAGTACAAGACTTTCGCGGGCCAGGGCAAAACTAAAGATGTACCTTGAGGAGGTGTGAGGAATGACAACGAAGGAGAAGTTCAGGAATACATTTTCGTACCTGCATGCCTCTTCAGAGATTCATGAGGAGGTCAGACAGATGACGAGTCAGGAACAGGATATGAAGCTTAGGAAGTACAGGAAAAGGGGAAGCAGGATTGCTGCCGCAGTGCTTGTGGCAACATTGATGATCGGAATGGGCGTCTTTGCTGCCGGACACTATTTCGGAATTCTGGACTTTGCCGGAAGGGCCGGCAGGTCAATCCCTGAGAGTGCGGCAGAGCAGATTGTCATAAACCCTGATATGGATCAGAATCAGAACAATGCAATTGTAGATCTACAGGTTCGGGAAGCCCTGTGTGACAGTGAGAGCATTGCACTTGTGTGCGAACTGAGCGCACGGGAGAAGGGAAGATATCTGCTTGTTCCCGAAGATGCACTGCCGGAAGACAACATGAGCAACTGGACCGCTCTATCCGATCAGAAGGCAGGGGAGTATGCAGAGGAACACAAACTGACCATGATCAATACGGGATGTATTATTTCCAACATGGAGAAACTTGGGATTTTTGAACAGTCAATGGATTTCAGGTCTGTTTCGGATGACGTGATGGATATTTTCATAACCTGTGGCGTTCAGACTGATGTAAAAAATAAAAAGGTTGAAATCACGGCGACGGCGCGTCAGGCCGGAACCGAAGATGTGATGAGACTGTCAGCATCCATGGTACTGCAGGATGTGGGGACGACAAAAACCATTCACTATGAAGCGGAGGCTGGACCTCAGAAAGCGAATTCTGGAGAGGGGTTGTTTTTCAAAATACAGCGGGCCGATGTCATCCAGACGGATCTGGGAACATATGTGGATATCTACTTCACTGATGAAAATGTGACGCTGGGAGGCGAAGACAATGACCTGGAATTCAGGATCGTCGACAGTGCCGGAAAAGCGGTTGACAGTTTTGGAGGATCCGGGGTAAAAGCTGATGGAGATGGATATAGGACCAGAATCATGCTGAATAAGATAAATCCAGGCGAAGAGCTCAATATTGAAGCCTACAGCATCGACAGTGGCAGCAGGTATGGCCTGTTCAAGTTCAAAAAAGCAGAAAACTGATGGGATGCTTTAATTGGCAGAGATTCACAATGAGACAGGATTTATTAGACTATAAAAATGTGTAAAAAGATGATCTGTTTCCGAACCAATCAGAAATATAGTTCGCGTACAAGAAAATAATTTTGCCATTGACTCCGATTCTGCAAAACATTATGATGTGAACCATGTAATTTGTATCCCGATGACAGGTTCATAATGACAACAAGGAATGGGAGGAGAGCTGAATGAAAAAGAGACTTCTGGCTGCTATGATGGTGCTGGGGATGACACTTGGCCTGGCGCAGATGCCCGTGATGGCCGAGAGCACAGAACTGACGACGGAGGCAGCAGCCGCGCAGACAGAAACGTCTGCAACAGAGGCAGCAGGCACAGAGGCAAATGCTGAGGAAACGGAGAATCCGCTTACGGCCCAGGCTGTCGCAGGGCAGGAAAAGATCAAGGTTCTTCTGCTTCCAAAGTTTGAGATCGGAACCCTGGATGACGGAAAGGTAGGAGAGGGTGAACTTCTTTACAAGGAATACTGCGAAGGTGGAGAGGCTTATGATATTGCCGGAAGCCTCAGCGGCTCCAAGCTCTATGTCAAAGACGGCGTGGCGCTTTATGTCACCGGGATGGGTAAGGTGAATGCCGCGACCAGTCTGACTTCTATTCTGAATGATTCACGCTTTGACTTCTCTGATACCTATATCATCAGCGTTGGCTGCGCAGGCTCCGCAATCGAGTACGGAACGATGGGCGATGTATTTATCATTACTTCCGCAGTTGACTATGATCTCGGGCATAAGGCGGATGTTCGTGAGATGACGAATTCTGACAGCGAGACGACCTGGTACCATGACGCAAGCTACGATGGCTCCGCATCCAAGCATTTGAACACAGCCCTCACAGATCAGGTCTATGAAGTGACCAAGGACGTCAAGCTGGAGACAACTGATCAGACCCGGAAGTTCATGAAGGATGAGTTTGATGATGCAGACTGGGCGGTCAGAGATCCGAAGGTCCTGAAGGGAACAACCGTCACAGGAGACAATTACTGGAAGGGAAAGTACGATCATGCCAATGCGGTCCTGATCGCGAAGACCTATGACTGCCCGGATCCGTACGCGACGACCGAGATGGAGGATGTGGCGCTGGCAGATGTTGCTGATCGCTATGGACTGCTTGACCGTTTCCTGATTATCCGCGATTCCGTCAACACGGATGTCTTCATGAGCGGAAATACGCCTGGAACTCTCTGGGGTGATGAAAAGGCGCCTACCGGAGACTCTGCGGAGACGTTCGATATCTTCCCGACCTCCATGGAGAACGGATACAAGGTCACAAAAGCTGCTGTCGATGCGATTCTCGGCGGAGAAGTCAAATAAATTTTGATTGTTAATTTGTTAATCTTGAGAAGGTAATTGGGTGTTGATTGCTTCGATCTGCTGAAGAATGTCGTCTGGGAGAGCGGCGATCAGCGCTTCCTTTTCCTTCCGGGTAAGCTGCTTGATCTGATATTCGCGGCGCATGGCATCCTCCTTTGTGGCACTGCACTCGAAGTAGGCCAGGGAAACCGGACGGTGGCTTCGGGTATACCGAGCGCCTTTTCCAGAACTGTGTGCTGCAAGCCGCTTCACGAGATCATTCGTCCATCCGGTGTACAGAGAACCATCGCAGCACCGGAGCATATAGGTATAAGCCATGATGGCATCACCTTTCATTACATGAGTAATTCACGCATGCATTCAGACATGCATGCAATTCCGGATCCAATACTAGCATAAGGTGCGAAACGGAGCTACGGAAAAGCGATGCTCGTCACCATTTTTTTCGTTTTACGCTCGTGTGTGAATGCTGTCAGTGTAGCTGTCAGCGAGTAAAAGATAGCGGATTACAGACAAAAAGCCGCCCCTGCTTTCCATTTGGAAAACAGGGGCGACTTTTCTATTCTAGATGAAGCTGCACCGACTCCTACTGCTTGCTCTGTGATCCGGCTGCAATCGTGCGATTCTCACGTAGTCATGCAATCTTGATCTGATGCTTCTGATCTTCGATCTGCTTTGCAGCGTCCTTCTTCGGAAGCTGCAGCGTCAGGATTCCATCATTGAATGCTGCATGTACATCTTCCTGCTTCATGTCCTTGCCGACATAGAAGCTGCGGCTCATTGTACCGGAGTAGCGCTCACGGCGGATATACTTACCGTTCTTATCCTTCTTGTCGTTGCCGACATTCTTCTTTGCGGAGATGGTCAGGTACCCGTCATTCAGTTCCACTGTCACGTCATCTTTCTTCACACCCGGAAGATCAACGGCGACTTCATAACCCTGATCCGTTTCCTTCACATCCGTCTTCATTTCACGTGCAGCCTTGTTGCCATACAGCTTCTTGTCAACACGGCTCATATCCGGAACATACGGCATGTAAAAATCATCATCAAACCAGTCATCAAACAGATTGTCATCAATAATACTCGGCATTAACATAAGTCATTCCCCTTTCTCTATATCCTTCTTCAGGATCTAACTTATGTAACCGTTGTACTCGTGAACGCTTCTGCTTACGGGTTCCAGTTACAACTTCATGTTTCTCCGGAATGAAGGAACTTCATCTGAGGATCTTCATTTCCTCATCTCCTTCGTTCTGACTACGTTATAGCCCTGATTATTAGCACTGTCAATAGGTGAGTGCTAATGTTCACAATATCGTCACAATTTATTATAACGAGGGATTGTAAATAGCGTAATTACTGTATATACTGTATATGAAAGGAGGCACCAGATGGAGATACTGCTTGATAACTATAGCGGGGTGCCGATCTACGAACAGATTTTTACACAGATCAAGGAGCAGATTCTGGACGGACGGCTGAAGGCAGACGACCCGCTCCCGTCGATCCGGAATCTGGCGAAGGATCTGAGGATCAGCGTCATCACGACCAAAAGAGCCTACGAGGAGCTGGAGCAGGAGGGGTTCCTCTATAAAATCGCCGGAAAGGGCTGCTACGTCGCAAAGCGGAATGAGGCCCTCGTACGGGAGAACTATCTGCGGGAGATCGAGAAGAACATGGACCAGATTCAGAAGCTGGCTTCTTCCGCCGGCCTGAACAAGGAGGAGGTACTTGAGATGTGGAATACGATGTGGGAGGACGAGGCATGAACGCAATCGAGGTCAGAAATGTCTGCAAGGCATATCAGAATTTTCAGCTGGATCATGTTTCCCTGACACTGCCGGAGGGAACAATCCTGGGGCTTGTCGGGGAGAATGGCGCAGGAAAAACCACCTTGATCAGATTGATTCTGGATCTTGCCCGGAAAGATGCAGGGGAGATTCAGGTCTATGGAAAGGACGACGCCATGTCTGTTCCATCCTTTAGAAATGAGGTTGGTGTCGTCCTCGACGAGGTCAGCCTGCCGCCTGTGATGAAGGCAGCAGAGATTGGGAAGATGATGGGCATGATCTACTCAGCCTGGGATCAGGTGGTGTATGACGGCCTTCTGTCAGGATTGAAGATTCCGCAGGACAAGTGTTTCAAGGACTTTTCCAGGGGCAACAAGATGAAACTGGGTATTGCCTGTGCGCTGTCCCACCATCCGAAGCTTCTGATTCTCGATGAGGCGACCTCAGGACTCGACCCGGTCGTCCGGGATGAGCTGCTGGACATTCTTCTCGACTTCACACGGGATGAGTCACACGCGATCCTGATGAGCTCCCATATTGTGAGCGACCTCGAGAAGGCCTGTGACTACATTACTTTTCTTCATGAAGGGAAACTGCTCCTTTCAGAGGAAAAGGACAGACTGCGGGAGATGTATGGGAAGCTTATCTGCAGCAGGGAGGACTTCGAGAAAATCAGTCCGGAAGATATCATCGGGAAGCGGGATACCGGCTACGGGATGCAGTGTATCGTGAAGCGGACAGATGTCACACGCGGACTGAACCTTCAGCCGGTGGGCATTGAAGAATTGTTTGTCGTCATGGTGAAAGGGGATCTGGCATGAAGGGATTTTTCTATAAGAATGTGATTGAGCTACTCAGACAGTACAGGTGGATGCTGGCGATGGTCGTGTTGTTTTTGGTAGTTGGGCTGTCTCAGAAGAATGCTGCTTACTGGGGCGTCTACGCGGAGATGGTGTTTGGCTCATTTGCAGGAACCCTTGTGCGGTCAGATGAGGTATCAGGGTGGAATCAGTACGTCAGACTTCTTCCGATTTCCGGAAAGACGGCCGTCTCATCCTTCTACATCGTACCTTATCTGATGATGGGGGTGACAACCGCACTTTATACAATAGCTGCGCTGATTATTCGGGCATATTCGCACGGAACGTATCTCATCTTTCCGACGGTGTATCTGATGATCGTCCTGCCTTTTCTTATCACAGCCATCACAATTCCCATCACAATCTGGTTTGGCTCCGTGAAAGCGCCGGTCGTGCAGATGATCCTGGTTGTTCTGATGGTTGCGACAGCAATGTTTGCCCTGACGAACGGGGCGGATGTGATTGCCCGCCTGATGAATATGAATGTGGTGGTTTTTGCGGCCGTTTCATTTGCAGCCGTCGCTGCGGCGGTTGCGGTGTCCTGGTTTCTCTCGGTTAGAGCGTGGGAGAGAAAGAAGGTATGAGGAAGGGGCAGGAAGTACAGGTTGGAGCAATAGAGAGCTGAAACATCAAACAGAGATGGCTGCAGAACGCCGGAAGCGCCAGTCCAGAGTTGGGCTGGCGCTTTTTTCATGAAGACAAAGAGTTTTTCAGGAACGGATCTATCGCGTCGCCAGCGCTGTTCTGCATCTCCGTAGGGGATGAGAAAGAAGCGTGTTCATGACAAACCAGTACAACAAAATTCAAACTATTAGATTGTGCATAATGCCATAAAATAGAATGACTATTGACATTATTAGTACAAAGTGATAAGAAGTATTTAAGGCGTACGCGAGTACGCATTCTATTTTGGAAATATGCGTACACGAGTACGCATACATAGAAACCGTCGATATCACCACAAACATTTCACAAAGGAGACAAGCGTATGAACAAACAGATTTGCAGTACAGTCCTTGCCGGGGCGATGACAGCATCCATGCTGCTGGGCGGAATGCCGGCGATGGCAGCAGAAACAGAAGCGGCAGCTTCGGATCCGATCACGATCTCGTTCTGGTGCAACTTCACCGGGTCGGACGGAGATGTGCTTCGTGAGATTGTCGATGACTACAACAAGACAAACACCGACAACGTAACGGTTAATATCGATATCATGGATTACCAGACGTTGCAGGCAAAGCTTCCGACTGCAGTTTCCACAGGGAATGGACCAGATTTTATCCTCGCCGGAATTGAGCTGATGCAGCAGTACAAGGACAACGATATGCTCGAGCCGATCGACGACTTCTGGAAGGCAACTGGACTCGATTCATCAAACTTTACGGACAGTGTCCTGCAGAATTCCTATATCGACGGCAGTCAGTATGGGGTTCCGATGCAGTACAACCTTCAGTATCTGTACTACAACAAGGATCTGTTTCAGGCAGCGGGGCTGGATCCGGAGACTCCGCCGGCAACGCTGGATGAATTCGCGGATGCGGCGAGGAAGACAACAGATGCCTCAAAGAAGCAGTACGGAATCGCATTTCCGACAGACTATCTGAATTATGTCGAGTTCCTCTGGGCAAATGGAGGTGATGTGATCAGTGAGGATGGAACGAAGAATCTGCTGAACTCTCAGGAAAACATCGATACATTGACATGGCTGCAGAACCTGATGAAAGACGGTGTTTCTCCGGAAAGCCTCGGTGCGGCGGAGGCAGATACCATGTTCCAGGCTGGACAGCTTGCCATGGAGATCAATGGGCCCTGGAACATCAACGGGCTGAATCAGCTGGGGATCAATTATGGCATTACAGCACTGCCTGCAGGCTCAGCGGGAGCATTCTCACCGGCAGGAGGCTGTGACTGGATGCTGGCCAAGGGTGCAAGTGACGAGACAAGGGCTGCGGTCTATAAATGGATGGCGCACTGGCTTTCTGACGAAGTTCTGAAGAAGTGGTCCATGGTCAACGGATTCCCTGTGTGGTCCAAGACGCTTCTGGAGGATCCGGATATCAAGGGAAATGAAATTCTGACGGATGTTTCGAAGGCATCTACGATCGGTCGTGACTGGCATCTGAGACTGGCAAGCGGAAGCCAGATCGATAACGATGTGATGAAACCGATGATGGAGAAGGTTCTTGCAGGGCAGGATGTGAAGACCTGCGTGCAGGAAGCGTCCGATGCGCTTGATCAGGTGATTGCAGGAAAGTAATCCGGCAGACGGCAGTCTGCTGAATAACAAAGAAGCACGCAGAGTGCGTGCATGTTTGAGCGCCGAACCAGGCCGCGTGAAGAATCACACAGACTGGGTGTATGCTTGAGCGCGCGCAGCAGGAGGAAGAGGGATGGCAGAACAAAGGATGGTTTCGGCAGGACAGATTGAATGCGGAGCAGCAAGGCGACGGCCGGCGAAGAGATCCGGAAAACAGACAGGCACCCGGCGTTCCCAGAAACAGGCATACCTTTTTTTACTGCCGTCCCTTGTGATCCTTACTGTGTTTGTCTTTGTCCCGCTGATCGGCGCTTTCGGGATCAGCCTGACGGATATCAACATTTATATGAAGGGCGGAAGCTTTGTAGGGCTGGACAATTTCAGGAAAGCCTTTCACGACAGCCGGGTATGGAACGCAACCTTGAATACCTGTGTGTTTACCTTGTTTGAGGTGCCGCTTCAGGTGTTTCTGGCGCTTTTCCTCCTGATGTTCATGATGAGGAACCGGCGCTTTGACAAGTTCCTGCGTTCAGTGTTCTACCTGCCCTATGTGTGCTCTATGACAGCCATCAGCATTGTGTGGTCCATGCTTCTGGACCCGAACTCTGGCATGCTTCCGTACCTGCTGTCAAAAGTTGGTATCCAGCTTCCAAACCTTTTGGGAAGCCCCACATGGGCGATGCCGACGGTCATTTTCGTATCCGTCTGGAAATCGTTCGGGTATACCCTTACCATCCTGTCTGCTGCGGCGCTCGGCGTTTCGCCGTCCCTCTATGAGTCAGCGGAGCTCGACGGCGCAGGCAGATGGCAGCAGTTTTTCTATGTGACGATACCCGGAATCCGGGATTCAATCGGATTCTGCCTCGTTACAACTCTGATCACAGCACTTCAGGTATTTGACCAGATCTATGTCATGACGGGCGGTGGTCCGCTCTACAAGACGGAGACACTGGTCGGATACATCTACGACCGAGGGTTTCAGACAGCCCCCTTCAATCTGGGGTATGCCTCCTCGATCGCCGTCTATCTCTTCCTATTGATTGCGGTCGTGACTGCGGTCACACGCAGATATTCTTTCGGACAGGACGATGAACTATGAAGAAAAGAAAATCACAGCTGCCGGGAGATATTCTTCTGGTGCTGATCATGATACTGGTTCTTTTTCCGCTAGTCTGGCTGTATGTGTCTTCCTTCAAGTCAGACATTGACGTCATAAAATGGCCCCCGCGTTTTTTGCCGTCCCGTTTTGTGACGGTACAGTACGCATATGTCATGAAGGCGATTCCGGTGCTCCGGATGCTGGCGAACACGGTCTTGTTCGCGGGGCTGGTAACGGTGATTTCACTAGGCGTTGACTCGCTGGCGGCATACGCCTTCTCAAGGATGCACTTCAGAGGCAGGAAAATGCTTTTCAGCATCATCCTACTCACGATGATGGTGCCATTTCAGGTCATTATGATTCCGCTCTATATGGAAGAGTACCGGATGGGGATTTTGAATACCATTGTCGGGCTTGTGCTGCCAAGAGCATCCAGTGCTTACGGGATCTTTATGCTGACCTCTTTTTTTCGAAATATTCCCTCTTCCCTGGATGAGGCAGCCAGAATTGATGGAATGAGTGAATTCGGCATCTACAGAACCATCACTCTGCCTTTGTCAAAGCCCGCCTTTGTCACGCTTGGAATCTTTCATTTTATGAACAACTGGAATGATCTTCTGTACCCGATGATGCTGACGAGTTCGGCGGAGAACAGGACACTCTCTGCAGGGCTGGCAATTCTGGTTGGAACGCACTCCATCAAGTATGGGCCGACGCTGGCGGCAACTGCAATTTCTGTGACGCCTCTTCTGATTCTGTTTTTCGCCGGGCAGAAGTTTTTTGTAGAGGGCATCGCGACATCCGGCATGAAGGAGTAAAGACGAGATATGAACAGAGCAGCGATTACGATCAACAGGGCATATACAAAAGGATGGATAGACCGGAGACTGTTCGGATCCTTTGTCGAGCATATGGGACGCGTGGTGTATTCCGGGATCTATGAGAAGGACCATCCGCTTGCGGATGAGGATGGATTCCGGACAGATGTGATTGACGCGACGAGAAGCATGGGTGTGACGGCGGTCCGCTATCCAGGCGGAAATTTCGTGTCCGGATATGACTGGCTGGACGGGATAGGTCCTGTCAGTCGGCGCCCGAAGAAGAGAGACCTTGCCTGGAAAAGCATCGAGACCAACGAGGTTGGGATTGATGAGTTCATGAAGTGGGCAGACAAAACCCGGATTGAACCGATTCTTGCGGTGAACCTCGGAACAGCGGGGATCAGGGAGGCCGTATCCTTTCTGGAGTATGTGAACAGCGAGGCGGGGACCTGTTACAGCGATCTGCGCGCGGAGAATGGTCATCCGGAACCGTACAGGGTGAAAACCTGGTGTCTTGGCAACGAGATGGACGGGGAGTGGCAGATCGGCCACAGGACAGCGCGGGAGTATGCGCGGCTGGCGCATGAGACCGGAAAGGCCATGAAGCTGCTCGATCCGTCCATTCAGCTGGCAGTGTGTGGCAGCTCGCTGTCGTCGAGGGAGACCTGTCCGGACTGGGATCAGGAAGTGATCCGGGAAACCTATGACTATGCGGATTACATTTCACTCCACCAGTACTATGGCGGGCAGGAGAAAGGGACGGCTGCGTTTCTGTCGCAGTCGCTTGATCTTGAACGTTTCATCAAAGCCATCGTTGACCTTTGTGATGTTGAAAAGTTCAGGAGGCGGAGTGGCCGGACAATCGATATCGCCCTGGACGAATGGGGCGTCTGGTCCATTTCTGACAAGCAGGTTGAAGCGGATGTGGCGGCGCATCCCTGGCGGACCGCACCGGCGTTCAGTGAGCAGATCTATTCACTTGAGGATTCTCTGCTGTTTGCCAGTATGCTGATGGCGATGCTGAAGCATGCGGACAGGGTGAAGATCGGCTGTCAGTCTCTCCTGACCAATATCAGTGCCTGCATCATGACGGTCAAAGGCGGCGGCATCTGGTTTCAGCCAATCTATTACGTGTTTTCGCTGATGGCAGAAAACTGCAGAGGACTCATTCTTGAGGAGCGCTCCGATGAGGACGGATATTCAGCCGGCGGATTTGAGAAGGTCCCCTGTATCGATCATGTCACAGTCTATGACGAGGAACGGCGGCGGCTTGTCTTCTGTCTGGTCAATCGTGCTGAAAATGACTCAGAGGCAGTCTTTTCGATGGAAGGGTTTCAGCCTCAGACGATCATTCTGGATCAGGTTCTGAGTGCGAAGGACAGGAAGGATAACAACAGCATCGATCACGACAAGGTCGTGCCGCAGGCGTGTGACAATGCGTTGCTCAAAGATGGGAAGATGACGGTGAGGATGCAGCCGCTTTCCTTTGAAATGGTCAGCGTGTCTCTGGTCTGATCGGTTTTCCATGCTATAATCGAGATAATCGCTGTGGATGCTGAAAGAAGAATCAGACAGGAAAAACGGGAGGAGCGCAGCATGGGCGTGACGATCAATGATATCGCGAGAATCTGCGGCGTATCAAGAACAACGGTGATCCGTGCGCTGAATGATACGGGACGGATTAGTGATGCCACAAAAGCCAGAATCAGGCAGACTGCGCAGGAGAATGGCTACAGGCCGGATCTGCTTGCACGCGGGCTGGCGATGTCGAGAACCTATACGATCGGAGTTGTGGTTCTGAATGTCATGAACCAGCATTTCGCACAGATTGTGAACGCCGTCGAGGAGCGCTCCCGGAACAATGGATATGGCGTCAACATTATGCTGCACGGACAGGATCCGGCGCTGGAGCAACAGCAGGTCAATCGGCTTCTGGATTATCATGTTGACGGAATCATCCTGTCTTCCGTCAATGCGGAAGGTTCCTATGCAGACATGCTGAAAAAGGCGCCGGTGCCGATTGTAACGGTGGACAACAGGGTCGGGAGAGGACTCCCATTTGTCGGAGTAGACAATCGGAAGGCTGTCTACCAGCTTGTGCAGAAAGCCATCCGCAAAACGTACAGACGGCTTGTATTCTTATGCCCGCCTCTGTCCAGAAGAGGACTGAATCTCTATGTACACGAGGAGCGCCGAGCGGGATTTCTGGAAGCTGTGAAGGACGCCGGATTTTCAGATTATTACGTCATCGAATGCGAGGACTATAGCGACAGGTGTAAGTCGCTTCTCTTGCCGGAAAGAGGAACTGCATTCATCTGTTCCGGGGATATCTTTGCGCTGGAGCTCATGAAATTCTTCCGCGGATGCGGACTCAGCGCCGGGACGGAGTATGGTCTGACCGGCTTTGACGGTACCAGCATCCTGGACTATGTCGTTCCGCGGATCGACACGATCGACAATCATGAGAAAGAGATCGGCCATGCAGCCGTGGACATGCTGCTGTCCCTCATTGAGAAGAAAGACTGCAAGACCGATCTGGTGATTCCTGCGGATTATCTGAATGGCAGGACGCTGTAATTGTTTTACAGAAAATCGGTGAGGTTCATCTGGCGGTCGATCCACGATTCCTGCCTGGCATCTTTGATGATGTCGCCTGTCATCGCATGCCCGATGAGATAGGGGGAGCAGGGGTCGTGCGCTGCAGCCTGTGCCTCCACAATTGCTCTGTTGTAGTTTGCGTAGCAATAGCGACAGCCATGCAGGCAGGTATTGTAAGCCCCGATGTCTCCGCCAAGCAGACAGGAGCAGGCCTTTCTGGCCAGTGAGTGGGAAGGAACGGACAGATGGATACCGGCTGCCTTCTCGATGACAGATCGGGAGAAGCAGCCCTGGGCGTCCGTATGAGGATGCCCGGCAGTCAGGGCGGAGGACTCGCAGCACAGATGAATCTGCATACCGTTTTCTGCCGCGATGCTGTCGAACGCATCGATGAGCTCCATCTGCTGAGCACTGGAGACGGTCCGGGCCTGAGGAAAATTCCTCTTCGTCTTCTCATAAAGATCAATGAAGCTCACAACGCACTGTTCTGTGCAGCCCTTCAGGTACACCGCCATGGATCGGAAGGCTTTCTTGTGGAACGAAAGACTGTATTTTTCCGACAGAAAGACCGGGTCATACCGCCAGACGATGGCATCTTTTCCGACAATCCCGGAAAGTGCGCGGAAGGTTTTCAGAACCTCTGCCTTCGGCGGGACATAAGGCTCGATATCCCTTCCATAAGGGGTGATTGTCACGTGCCAGAGCTGCCGGAAGGTGTCCAGCTCATGGATGCGGGGCAGCATCGGGGCCGGATTCTTGGAGCAGAAGGACAGGACGTCGACCACAGAAGGATCGAGCAGATAGCGGGTCACCTGCTGGGGCTGATAGGGGTTGCGCACCAGGACATACCCTTCCCGGATCCGGTTGTAAAACCAGGTATGAAAGAAGGCCGGAATGTCGGTGCGGCTTCCGGTATTGATAATCATTGTGCCTCCTTATCATAGGTCCTGGTCCTGGCTGTGTCGCTTGGGGAGCTGCTCTGAAACAAGCCATAGTCTCCCTGCGTATAGAAAAGTTTCTCTTATCAAACCCGCTCCGCTGAAAGCTATGATCGACATTGGTCGTCAGGACAAAATAATCTTTGACCCTTACGAGTGAAAGCAGCCGCTCATAGAGATCTGACGGGATCAGCGCGTACCGGTTGATTCAGATATACTGGCACCAGTAGCCCCAGAATGCCGCTGGCAGGAAGTTTGAGGGCATCATCGACGGCATGACCTGTTATACTCCGGAGCAGATCGAAGTGGCACTGAAAAAAGTGGAATTTTCAGAGGCCGCTGCAGACCATCACCCGGGCAAATCATGGATTACGGTTCTGGCAAGAAGGTGAAGAGAGAGCTTGCATTCTGATATAAAAACGGCAACCCATCATCTGGATGGATTGCCGATCATGATCTGGCGTCCACGGGAGGATTTGAACCTCTGACCTACCGCTTAGGAGCCACGGTCGGTGTTATGCACCGAGGATCATATGTAGTCTTTCAAAGTCCCTGAAGGCCCGTAATCGCAAGTTATTTTTTTGTTATTGAGTGCACTGGTGATCACCGGAAATCATCCGAAATCATTGGTAATCACCTGGTGAAATTAGACGTTTTTTAGAAATTTCTAAGGAAACGCTGATTTAATCAGCATTGCGCCCTAGCGCACTACATGTATGGTAGAATAAAGCTATCAAATACAAGGTGGTGCGTCTATGGCTCAGATGACATTAAGCGATCTCGAATACTCCA
>Ga0256404_1006685_pt1 | contig 18827 bp, 17 predicted proteins | sample RumenRJG_01DNA_FD_185990 | JGI IMG/M metagenome (GOLD analysis project Ga0256404, IMG submission 185990) | Bovine rumen microbial communities from Lethbridge, Alberta, Canada - RJG_01 | ecosystem: Host-associated > Mammals > Digestive system > Stomach > Rumen | place: Canada: Alberta | collected...
TTTGTATGGTTGTTTCTAGTCAACTCAATTATACCAAAGGCACAGCGTCTATGCCTTTTTAATTGCCTACATTATTGAGTTTTCAAGGTTCAACACACCTTTTGAGTGTGGGAAGTTTTAGTAATAAATACATATAAGACAATCCTTATGAAGTCAGGCAATGGTGGAGCATCTGCTGTGTTCAGTGCGCTGGATCAGATCCGGCAGGCACAGGGAAAATATGATTCTCTGAAAGCTGCTTTTCTTCAGAAATACAATTTCAGCGTTGATTCCGTCAGAGCACTGAATCAGATTATTCTTACTTCCATTAGAAAAACTCAGGCAAAGGCCCAGGGTGATGTTGAGCGGATAAAAGATCAGGCCAAAGAGCTGGCGGCTGCCGAATATACAACTGAGTTGCGGCAAACAGATCCAATTGCGACCGGTAACACACTGCCTACAGAACTGTTGGTAGCCAGGGTGCCCGTTCAGAATGTGTCTATGCCGATTATGCGTGATATAGGGATTACCAACACATATCAGAATATCCTTACAGATTTGAGAAATCAGGGCAATGTGATGGTCTTTTCGGATTTTGAACATATAGAGGACCGCCGTATAGACGAGTTTATTATTGCCTATGTGCTCCGATTCATTGAGACATTTCCGCTCGGCACGGTTAATGTTCATATATTCGATCAGAATACAAACTATCTCTATAAGAGATTGAATAACAGTTTTCAATCTGAAAACTCCGGAGAGATCGCGAAGAAAATTATTCAGATTCATACCGCATACAGTGATCTTGACACGTTCCGGGATGTGAACTGCGAGGATATTTTCAGAAAGACTTCGGTGGCCAGACCTGACCTTTATGCGATTTATGAAGATGATCGTTCGGATCCGTTCAATCTGATCATTCTTCGAGATGGGCTTGTAGATGGAAGCGGATATGCCTCAGCTGAAGTTCTTGATACCATCAATTCACTCACAAAGCCTGGAGAAATCGGACACAAGTGTGGCCTGAGATTCCTGATTGTAGACAACAGCGCATCTTTTGAGAAGAATCTTACCGCAAGCAATAAACATTATCTTAGCTCGATTCAGCAGAATTGCGCTCTGAGGATCCAGTTCAACGATAAGACAGGTTTCTCTTTGAACGGGAAATCTGTCGATGTGCTGCATATTTCCGGTAATTTGGATGCTTTTGTTCAGGAACGATCGCTTGCACTGGCAAATGCAATCAACAGCAGAGAGAAGAGTTACATTACACTTGATGAAGTCTCTGCGAATGAGACAGTCAACCAGCTGGGAAATATCATGTATATTCCGGTCGGGAAATCCGGCGGAAATGTTGTCGAACTGCCTTTGAGCTGCCGTGATGAGGACGGTACAGTGGCAGGACAGTGTATCGGTTATATTGCGATTGGTCAAAGTGGCTCCGGTAAATCTTCCTTTTTCCATAGCCTTGTCCTGAACGGCTGTATGAAGTATTCGCCAAAGGATCTTCAGTTCTGGCTGCTGGATTTCAAAAATGGCGGAGCCTCCTCAAAATACAGCGATTGTGGAATTCCACATATTAAGATCATTGCCGAGAATAATAAAATCGACGACGCCCTGTGCCTGTTCCAGATGGTTTTGGAGGAGATGGAACGCAGAAGCACAGCCTTCAACCGTTGCTTTACGGATAACATCATAGAATACAACAGGAAAGCGGTTGCGGAAGGTCTGGAGTACTTTCCGAGGATCGTGATCGCGATTGATGAAGTCCAGGAGATTTTCCGGGAAGACAATGCATCGGTTCTTCAGAAACTTATCTCTTCGATTTCCACGCGTATGAGATCCGCTGGAATGCATTTTGTCATGGTTGCACAAAACCTCAGTGAGGGCAAATCCTACATGCTGAAGGATGCATTTATGCCCAGTGCGACCGGCCGAATTTGCTTCCGTGTATCACAGGACATTCCAAGAGATTCTGGCTTTGAAGATGACTTTATCCAGCGCAAGCAGGAAATCTCTGAGCTCAAGACCGGCGAAGCTTATGTGAGCTACGGGAAGGATACCATTAAAAAGGTTAAAATGGCCTTTGTCTCTCCGCAGGATATGAACGACAAGGTTTTTGCGGATATCCGAAACAAGTATTCGGAGTATTCATACCTGAGACCCAGAGTCATCGGATCAAAGGCAAGGCTCTCCATTACTTCAGCAAGGCAGGGTGTGCGCGGCACATATCAGGATGTTCTTAATGGCATTAAATCGCAGAATGGAGTATATGAGGCTGTTCTTGGTGAAGATGTTTACCGGATGAGTCCTTTTCACATTCAGTTCTCACAGTATGAGAATTCGTCGGTATTGCTTCTTGGAAGTGACAAGCAGATGGCGTCTTCGTTATGCGCTTCTGTTGCTCTGTCTCTTATGAGGCAGAATGTGCAGGTTCATCTCTTCAACGGTGACAGAACGAGGATATCTGAGGGATACGAATTCGTACCGCATCCGTTCATGTATCTTTGCCAGAATATCGGAGGTTCCGGTTCTAATATGCAGACACATCGGCTTGATCAGCTGAAGGATGTGCTGAAAGAAATGTATTCTGAATATTTAAGTCGGCAGGCAATTGTTCAGAAGGCAGATGATGAGGATCCTACGTTCCCGGCTATCATTTTGATTGTAAATGATCTGTTTGGAATAGAGAGCTTTATCAGTAATGAAATCATAGAAAGCAATGGAGTTGAAAAGGCAACACCGGCTTCGAGGCCAGGTGGATTCAACTTTGATTATGACATTTTCTCGGATCAGTCACCGGCATCAGGTCAGGTGGAAGGGCAATTCCGGGAGGGTATTCAGAATATCGTCAGTACAATCGTGAAAAACGGTTATCGCTATAATCTCCATATGGTTCTAGCCATAAAGGGAGATCCTTCCATTTGGCGCACCGGGCGTTCTGTCACGAACATCAACAATATCATGCTGTTTAATGATACGGAATATGCGGATCAGATTGAGAATTCCTATTATCTGAAGGAGATGCTGAAGAATATCTCAAATGACGGAGAACCGGAAACTGTGGCAGTATGGGCCAGCAGGAAATCATTCAGCAAAGTCCGGCCTGTCATATATAAGATATCAGATCCGCAGGAACGGGAAGCGCTGCAGTCACTGATTACGGTGTAAGGGAGAACAACCATGAAAAAGCTGTATGAAAACATTGAAGACATCAATATAAGGGGCGGAGTTGACCAACTTTCTGAGGTGGTTCGGGCGATGGACATATCGCTCCAGAATATCGCCGACAATACGGATCAACTGGTCGGCTACCTCGTGAAATACAGTGCGTCGAACAAGGGGGCGCAGTATGAAAAGGTTGTCAGCACCTCCCTGCATCTCCGCGATGAAATGTTCGAGGCATCCGTGGAACTCAATGATATGCAGAATCAGATTGTGGCATACCAGAACAAAATATATCGGTATGAAGAAATGGCAGAATCAGCTCAGCAGCCCAATCCTTATCTGGTTACAAAGCGGCAGATCAGTGTAGATACGTCCATCGTTCAGTTCAATCGGTCGGATATGCTGGATGTCGCTGCAGCACTGAGAAATTACAGTGAGCGCGTATATCACCATATTAAAACGATCAATGAAAAAAAGAACTCGATAGCAGCAGTGTGGCGTGATACCCAGTACGATGATTTCGCTGAGTTTGTCAGTGAAGTGACCAGAAATGTTGTTGATGCCATTAAGCTCTTTGAGGATTATGTGATCTATCTGGAAGAAAAAATTAAGGAGCTGAGTTGACAGAATGGACATTAAATTTGACGCACAAGCGGCAGAGCGATTGCTGCAACAGATGGACATATATTGTACAGGCATTCAGAAGGAAACAAAGGATCTTCTCGCGATTCTGAAGAACTCCGGACAGTGGAATGACAATCAGATGAAGGCGTTCCAGGCTAATATTATGGATTTGGCAAAAGATCTGAATCAGGCTCTGTCCCTTGAGGGAGAGTATATGCGGACATATTACCAGAGGGTACAGGAACTCCGGGGGTAAGGTGATGAACGGGACATACGATATTTGCGTGGATTACGATACATTATGTGAGCTTCAGTACAAGTTGGAGCTGATTTCACATGATCTGACAAATTCAACGGAGCAGATGAAGCGGGCGATTCAGAACAGCCAGGAATTCCTTGCCGGATATCAGTTTGAAAAAGCAAAGAAAACAACTATGGATTGTGTAAATCTGACTGGGAAAACCAGCAGTAATATCCGACATGCAATGGAATATCTGGAGAAGCTGAAAGGCATTCTTGAGGAATATGGACGTTGTGTTTATAGCGGGGAGGTATCATGAAAATCGTTGATCTGACTCCCTTAAAGAATAATGATACTGAATACGAGAGACTGACTGCATCTGTATCCGAGCACTATAAGTGTGAATGGGATGATGCTGTTCACGATTCTTACGGTGTTTATGTGAAACAGGTTGAAGAAAGAAGCCGCTCGATCCGGGTCATACGTTGTAAGGCAGAGGCCCTGGCAAAAGAAGCAGAAGGCCTGAAAATAGATGAGCTGATCAGAAAGGCAGAAATTCTCTGCAGAGAGGCGGGCAGCGTATGATAACACGTGCAAAATCGAATCTGTCCGCAGTAAAGACTTTTGACCTGGCTGTCGCTGCTGTAAAGGATTATTCTCCTAAATTTGACCGAGGTATTAACTGTCTGGAGGAGCTTTTCAAACAGTTATCGGAGTTTGCAAATAATCTTCGGGATAACGTTAAGGAGATGACCACTGCGCAGGAAGCTCTTGCTGTCAAGATCAAAAATATTGAGGAAATACTTGCAAGACTGACGGCAAAGCTGAATCAGCTGGAAGAAAAGCTGTCAGATCTGGAGGCACAGCTGGCAAGTATGCCTTCTACGATAACCGTTACAGACGCTGAAGGAGAAAGTCATGAGGTAAGTAATCCTGCATTTGATGCCTTATCTGCGAGAATCTCTGCTGTTGAAATAGAGATCAGCGCAGTAAGGGCGGAGATGCATCCGCATCAGGTGCGACTGGAACGCGCAAATTCTGTTAACGGACAACTTGCGTCACATATGGATGCGGTGAATGGCGTTATTTACTCACTTGAAGAAAAGAAAAACACCTGTAAGCAACTGCAGACAGAACTGGAAGGAATGCAAAGGCAGAACCTTTTTCAGGGTTCTGTGGCAGTAGAGGCTTTAAAAAAGATTGAGGAAATCATAGCCAACTATCTGCGCATCAAAATGGTATATGAAAATACCATGCCGTCTGACAGAGAAGCTGCCGGCGCGCCGGGCGGCATCAATATCAATATAAACATCAATAAAACCACCAATATTCATGAACAGAGGGTTGTTCAGCAGCCGGAGGTAAAGCCGGTTGCACTTTCTGCTGAAGAAGTTAAAGCACATAAGGTCAGGTTTAATGATGAAGGTCGGATTGCACAATACGATGGGAAGACATTCGGTGGTGAATACAATTCATACGATACGCGTCTTGCCCGTACATCAGCAGATGACAATCCGATATTTGGTCGGTACGAGGGAATAAGAGGTGAGTCGAAGTATATTCCTTCAAAACGAACAGTAGAGGGCGTTATAGTCACAGAGATATTGAGTCAATATGGGATTGACGGTATTTACTACAGAAACGCAGAGCCGGATTTTGAACCCTGCGCAGAAGCTGTCGTAAAGATTACCGGCATGACAGAGAACAGAGAAAACTACAGCGATTCAACGGGAGAAATCGCACTGGGAAATTTCTCACAGGCGGATATAGAGCTGGCAAAAGCCTGGAATCTGGGAAGAAGAGAAGGCAGAAGCGACTGGGAGGCAAGAGACGTCCTGAACTATCGGAAAGCAAATAAACTGACATGGCATGAAAAATGTGATACAGAGACCATGGTTCTGGTTCGCTTTGAAATCAATCTCTTCTTCAAGCATAGCGGAGGATGTTCTGAATGCAGAGTGAGAGATGCTGCAGGTACTGATGGAGGTGGTTTTGATGAGTAAAGTGAAAGTACAGATCTGGGGCAGAGAATTTGAATTAGGTGTTTCCTATCAGAATTACCCCGGGGAAGAGATAACGGAAAATCAGCAGAAGACACTCGCAACAGTTCCGGTGGTTGATTATGATGCCGCAAAAGCCGGTGTCGAAGGGTATATCAGAAAATTCTTTGCAGATGAACTGGGAGATGACAACTTGGATAATATTTTTCGGTTCGTAATGCCTAAGAGCGTTCTGATTCCGAGAAACGAGGATCCGAATGCGTTTGCAATCATGTGCAATTTCAAGCTTGATATGGAGCACGGAATTGCTGTCATCTTTGAAGACGGAAAATTTAAAACGGCGGGACCGCAGGACCTGATTCTGTAACAGGCCTGCACCGATAAGCATAAGGGGCTGCTGAAATGGATATTAAATATGAGGATTATCTGGATAGAGGAACAAGAAGGATAATGGAGCTCTTTTCCTCTGCGGGTATAAGCACAGAAGAACGGGATGCCATTGTGTCTGCTTTTACCGATGAATTAGCTGGAAGCATTACGGATACGGGAAGCCTCAGGGATTATGATCTCCTGATTTATTCTGCATCCGTGCGGTTTGTTGACGGGGAGATCTCCCGGATCCTTTCTAAAGAAAATGCTTCCTATAGCGATTATGAGGCGGGAATAAAGTATTGCACACGCCAGCAGCAGTCCTTTTCCCTCTTCAGGAAGAACGGATGGACGTTACCGGTGGTAGAGAATTCCTCACCGGAAAGGTGTGCAGAATTGTTTCAGAAGAAACAGGAATCCATATCGATCGGGGGCAAAATCCTGGATGAGGATAAGCGCATTGATGAATTGATTGCTGTTGCAGAGCGAGAGTTAAGTGTAAGCGTCTGCAACCAGGCTACTGACCTTATTAACGAGCTTGATCAGGATATCTCTGTCTGCAAGCAGAAACGTATGCCTGTGCCAGCTATAAATAATAAGGATACCAGAAAAGCACTTAGAAGAGTGGCTGAAATAAAGAATAATGCGGAGCAGAAAGAGGCAACGCACAGAGAGATCTTTAATACGGATCTGAAGATTGATGGGATCGTCTCTAATATGTCATCAATGCCGGATCAGTGGAGAAACCTGATTTCTTTGTGTCAGAAACAGACGGATCTTTTGGCGGAATGCAGGACCAGACGGTGGCCATTGCCGGCTGTGAGACACAATCAGCCTGAAAGAATTTCCGAACAGTATAGGCATTATATTGGGATGCTGGATCTTGACAGCGTGATAACGAGAGAACGGGATTCTCTTTCTACGAACAAGCAGTACAAAGAATTTTTCGGCCATTGCAATACGCAGCAGGAAAACATGTCTGTGTGTGTTCGGAATGGATGGAATATTCCGAACCTGGCAAATCCTGATCCGGGAAGCCTCAGCAATGCGATACATGCTGAAAAAAGCAGGAAGGACAAAAGGAAGCGCTTCAAGAAGCGGTTATATTTGACCGGCGCACTGGTAGTGGCGGTTGCGGTTCTTATCCTCATCGGCATTGGTAAATACAGGGCAGGCAAGGTCGAGATCCCGTTTGATGCTTCATATGCTGTCGGGCAGAATCAGGCCTCCATCTACAAAGAGCTGGAAGATGCCGGGTTTAAGAGCATCACAAAAAAACAGGATGAGTCGGGATGGCTGAAGGAGAATGAAGTCATTAGTGTTACAATTGACAATTCCGACAGCTTTTCAAAGGGATCGTACCGTGAACCGGAAGTCAGCGTAGTGATAACTTACAGCAGCGGGAATCGGGTATATGTGACGGATCTGCTGAAGGATTGGAAAAAGACAGAATATACAGCAATTGAAAAAGCGTTGAAGGACGCAGGATTTTCTAATATCACGCTCAAAGAGGTCACAACCTCTGACAAACAGATCGATGGACTAGCAGCCGCGGTCACACTTGATGGCGAATCCTACACCAATGAGCACTGCTACTTGTCAAAAAATGCGCCGATCATCATATCCTACTATGCACTGCAGATAGGAATAGGAAACGACAGTGCCCAGTTCATTGGACAGGATTATGAAAAAGTCGTTGCCAGCCTGAAAGAGAGTGGATTTACAAATGTTCAGACACAGCAGGTCACGACTGGCCTGGCAAAGGGCAATACCGTTGTTGGGGTAACAGTCAATAATGTTGATACTTATAACAGCAGTGAATCCTTTGCACCTGATGTGAAGATTGTTGTCAAATACAGCAGCAATGACAGGGTGGATATCACGGAGACACTGAAGAACTGGCAGAGTACGGATTATGAAAAGCTGGTCAGTTTGTTAAAGGCAAAAGGCTTTGCGACGGTTAAGGTTACGCCAATAGCAACTGAAAAGAAGACTCAGAATCGCCTTGCCTCCGGAATTAAGTTGAATAATGAGGAATTTATTGCAGGAGAATGCTATCTGCCGAAAACGGCATCAATTGAGATTAAGTACTACAGCCTGCAGATAAAGATAGGGCAGACAGCTAAGCAATTTGAGAAAAACCAGATGTATTCGGACGTCGTAAAGCAGCTGCAATCTCAGGGATTCACGAACATTCGTCTGCAGCGAGCTAATGACATCGGATGGTTCCCGATTCATGACAAGGAAGGGACTATAAAGAAATTCACAATTAACGACAGCAGAGATTTTGCAGAGACCGATAAGTTCAGTTATGACGCAGAGATTATCATTGTCGTACATACCAGAGAAGGCAAAGGCTGCGAAGACATTACTGAAATTGCTGACTAAGCATAGGCGGTACCCTGTGAATAAAGGCTGCACAGGAGGAGTTTATGAGTGATTATTACTGCCCGCATTGCGGGGCTGATTTGGGCAATCAGCCTGGGTTTGACCCTGATGCAGGATATTGGACATGTACGGAATGCGGACAGTTTTTGACTGATCCGGGAGATGAATCGGATGAGCCCAGTCGATTTGACGGGGTGGGCTGGTTTTGTGATGGCTGCGGGGCCTATCTGAATAAGCAGATCGGATTTTCTGACTGGTATAGTACCTGGACCTGCACAGAATGCGGGCATGTCAATAATCTCTCAGAGGATGAAATATACGAATCCGAAGAAGCCTATCAGGCCAGCCGGAAAGAAGAGGAATCTGAAGAAGATGATGACGGATATGGCTATGGCGAAGAAGGGCAATATGATCATCCCCGAAGATGCGAATGCTGTGACCGTCTCTTAAATAAACAAGACGGTTTTGAAGAGTGGCTCGGATACTTTACTTGTGAAAAGTGCGGATATTATAACGAGTGGTCCACCGATGACGAAGACGATGATGAAGATGAGGAAGAAAGCTCCGAATCATATTCCGGGTATGGAGGCTCTGATTCAACCTATGATAGCGATGATGACGATGAAGATGACGAAGAGGAAGAGGTAGAGTCTTACTTCGACTCTGAGGAGTACAAAAGACGGGTTCAGGCTGAAGCCAGGAGGAAAGAAGAGCAGGAACGCAAGCAGGAAGAACTGCGCAGGGCGAAGGAAGCAGAACGCCGGCAAAAGCAGGAGCAGAGAAAAGAACAGCGGAAACGCCTGTGGAGAACGATAACCGGAAAGAAGCAGGTGATAGGTCTTTCATCAGAACAGTGTCAGCATATGCGATACGAAGATGTTATATCTCTCCTGAGAAATCAGGAATTCTATAATATCAGTGTCTCTAGCAGTGAAGACCTGTTACCGGAAACCATGTCTCTCGAAGGAACGGTCGGGCAGATTTCAATCAATGGAACAACCGCTTTTGATGCATCTGCTCAGTTTCCGTTCAATGCAAAGATCCACATAGTCTACCATATGCTGAAGACAGCGGTTCCTCCGCTGACATCAAGGGGCGCAAAGCGTATGGATATTGAGGATGTGGTGTGGGAATTCAGTAATGCAGGATTCAGGAATATCCATCGTGAAGCTATCCCGGATCTGACAAAAGGCTGGCTTGTTAAGGAAGATTCAGTCGAAAAGGTTGCGATTGACGGCAAGACGGATTTTAAGAAAAGCGACCGGTTTAGGCTGGACGCTCAGATCGTGATCAGTTATCACGTATTCAAAAACGGCAGATGAAGGCAATAATGCTTTTTACAATCGCCTGATGGACATGATATGTCCAGATGAAAATGTATGATGAAGCCGGAAAATGAAAATCGGTTTTTGCCTGATTGGAGGGAAGCATCATGCAGATAGCATTACACAATTCAAAACTGACTCTATTATTGCCGAAGGGCTATGAACGGGTGGGAAACGGTGCATCTTTATATCCTGAGATGTATCAGAAGAGAAAGGCCGAAGATGTAGAGATGTTCCAGAGCCTGAGTTCCAGCTCATATGGAAATATCGTTATTGCCCACATTAATCTGGCAGATTCCATGAGATTTGGTGACAAAGCTCTTTTGATCAGTGACATTCATTCCCGCCTTGCGGATGACCAGGGCCTGATAGAAGTGGAGACAGGAACAAGTCCCAGAGGATATGAATATATCTACAGTATTATCAAGACCTATCACCAGAATGAGTTGAATGTCAACTATTGCCTTCGGATGAACATTAAGAATGGCGATGAAGTTATAGAGATTCTGGCTACTTTTTTTGAAGCGGGGATGACAGGCATGCGAAGCGCCATGGGCTGGAATATGGCTATGAGCGCCGGGTTTGAGCAGGACGAGAACAGCCCGCATCATATAAAAGGATGGGCACAGGATCCCTATGATCCCGAATATGTGCATGGATGCCGAATGATTATGGCAGAGCGCAGAGGTCTTGACGGACTGTTCCCGGAGGATCCCCTCAGTCAGGCCAGAGAGCTTGTTCTGGCCTTGACGGAGGACTCGTACTATAAAACCAAGGAAGAGATTGACGCTGAACATAAAAAAGAGGAATCTTCCAGAAAAGCAAAGAAGAAGCCTGGCAAGAACGCAGCAGATACTGAGAATAACCAGACGGATAAGCAGGAAGAGCAGCATGCTTTGCTGCAAAGACTGTTCAGCGACGAAGTTGTCCGAAGTGGAGCATACAAGGTCGAAATAGAGCAAGCGGCGCCAGAACAGACTTCAGAGAAAAAGAGAATCAGCCCATTTGGAATAGCCAAAGCGGCTGCTAAGGCAGCAGATAATGTAAAAACGGTAGCGTCAAAAACAACAGCAGGGCTTGATAAAGTCAAGACACCGTTTGAGATACCGGACGATTTCCGTTGCAAATTAAACAGACCAGTCCCAAAGGAACTTCCCGGCTGGGGAAAGCGGCCATATATAGGTTTTGGGAAAGGCACATTTGCGATGAGCGGAATCATGATGAGCTGGCCTGTGACAGAACAGGAATCCCTGCCGCTATCAGATACAAAAGGGCTGATACAGCAATTCCATGATGAAATGGATGATCATCAGGGGCTGATTACTGTGAAGTGCGGATTAACACCGAAGGGAAATCGGTATGCGTATGTCATCCGTAAGATGAATTTTGCAGACGAACAGGGAAACCAAGAAGGCCCTACCGATTATGAGTTGAATTTCAACATTCGCATAAACGGGAAAATTCATTTTATTAACGGTTCATTTCAGGAAAGGGATAAAGTACCTGGGAACAGATCAGGTATGCTGTATCTGATGTCACTGGGAAGCAGTGAGTTGCAGCTTGAAACGGAAGCCTGGGATCGGGATCCGTATGATTCAAATCGTGAAAAAGGGTTTCTCATGAACTGGGCCGAGGATGAAAAGTACGATGGATTATTCCCATATCATCCGCTTTCAGAAATGAGAAGATTTATAAATTACGTGGTTGAGAATAACTGATGACCTCGTTTTTTAAGGAGTGATCAAGATATGATCGGAGCAATCATAGGCGATATTGCCGGTTCAAGGTATGAAAGAGTAAATCACAAATCGAAGGAGTTTGAACTATTCGATAAAAAGTGCCGGCCGACGGATGACAGCGTGATGTCTCTTGCTGTGGCAAAGGCCATTCTTGATTGCGCGGAGGATGTAGATTCTTTAGGAAAAGTGGCGATATCTGCCATGCAGGAGCTGGGCAGGATTTATAAGAATGCCGGTTATGGTGGTACCTTTATTAAGTGGCTCTGGGCTGAAGATCCTCAGCCGTATAACAGCTTTGGGAACGGCTCCGCCATGAGAGTAGGGCCATGTGGGTTTGCCGCAAAAAATCTGGATGAGGCCAGACTGCTATCTGCGAAGGTTACGGAGATAAGTCATAATCATCCGGAAGGAATGAAAGGCGCCGAGGCTATTGCAGTGGCGGTTTATCTTGCCAGAAGCGGTAAGAGCAAGGAAGAAATCAGAAATTATATTACTTCAAACTACTATGAAATCGGGTTTTCGCTTGATCAGATCAGAAAATCCTATAAGTTTGATGTCTCATGTCAGGGCTCTGTTCCGGTAGCGTTTGAAGCCTTTTTTGAGGCAGCAGATTTTGAAGATGCCATAAGGAATGCAATCTCAGTCGGTGGAGACAGCGATACAATTGCTGCAATGGCAGGCGCTGTTGCAGAAGCGTATTTCGGTGTTCCGGAAGGTATTATAGACAGTGCGATAAACTACCTCGATGCCAGACAGATGGAGATCCTTTATTATTTTGAGAAGAGATATCCGTCGAAAGCCCTGGATGAGGATGGGGAGGCTACAAGAACTGTCTTTGAAGTCCTTGATGATTCCGTAGATAAAGTGATTCCGGCAGGGACAACGGTTGAAGTGGATGGTGAATATCCCGGTGGCGCCGTTCATGCATGGGTTGATCACGAAGCGATGCAGCCGGATTTCAGCTCATTTGATAAAGAAGAGCGTGGAAAAGCAACCAGAGAACGGATTTCAAAAGCAGGTACAGATATATCGAATGCTGCAAAGAAAGCCGGAACCGGGCTGGCCGCTCTTGCAAAGTCTGCCAGGAAGTCTATGCCGACAAAAAAGGCCGATCTGGAGGAAGAAAAGAGTTCCAAAGAACCGGATGGCTATGTCAAAAAGAAAAAAGAAATGGTCTTCCAAAGCGTCGAATCACTTCAACAGGTTGTAAATGTTGTAAATGAAGCAGCATACGCCCTGAATGATAAGAACAGGACGATCAGGGAAAGTGCAATTCCCGAAGTCCTTGCCGGCGCTTTAGGAGCTGGTATTGGAGGTATAGGATCATTTGCAGCTCTCTATGGCTTGGGAGCAGTCGGCCTTTCAGCAGCTGGAATTACTTCGGGACTGGCGGCAGCCGGAGCCGTTGTGGGCGGCGGAATGGTGGCCGGAGTCTTTGTGCTGGCTGCTCCTGTGGCAGCGCTTGCTGCCGGAGGCGTCGGCGTCGCTTCGCATTTGAAGAACAAGCAGCTTCGCCAGGAAAAGGAACGCCTGTATACAGAAGCTCTGAAGAAGCATGAGGCGATTATCAAGGCACTTAAGGATGAAGCTGATGCAGATAAAGAACGCCTTGATTACCTGCAAAGCCTGAATATTCTTCTTACCCAGGCGATTAAGGATTTAAAAAAGGATCTGGGAAAAGCATGAGCAAATACAAATACAGTGAGTTGGAACAGCAGATCAATCAGGTTCTCCTGCATCAGAGCCGTGAACTTGAAGGTATAAAAAAGCTGGATCCGGTTGCTCTTGAAAGCCGAATATCGGAAAGTGAGAGCCTGTTGAAAAGTCTGGGATATGAGTTACCTGACCAGCCTCTGGTAAATACGACAAAAAGGAAACCGGTAATGGTCGTACCGACATGGGAGTCCTTGTGTATTGAGGCAGAACAGGTGGTTGGTGCGAATGCTGATCTCGAGTCCATTTTTTCTGCAGAAGAATTAAGAGAAAACTCAGCGGCGATTCAGCAAATGAACCGTGAGTTCAATATGCTGCACCATCTGGACAAATACGATGTGGCTATAAGTGCCGCAGCAGGTCTTCTTGCGGCAGCGGTAGACATTTTGCTGGTTGGAATACCACAGAAGACGCCGGATGGGCTTTCTGCCGGAAAGCTGTCGGATTTTATACGGGCAGAATTTGACAAAAAGTTCCCTGAAGAAGAAATGACGAAGCTGGCGAACTCCAAAGTCAGCAAGGTTCCTTATGATGCTCAGGACAACCGACATACCTCCATAAATGTTGATGGGCTTTCGGCATATTATCACCGCCTGCTTTCTCTGGGACATGATCCGCTGTTGGGATTTGTGTTTGGAGTAGCTGATATTCTGACTGGCAGAATGACAACGATCGATAAATCAGGAAAAATCGTTTCACAGGTAATGGAGGTCTATGCTGACCGTAAGGAAAGTGACGTTTTTGCTGCATTGGCAAAGCAGATTATTCACTTTAAATCCGATATTACGACATCAATGGGACTTCCGGCTCCGCTGATGAGCTTATTTAATCTTCTTCAATTTGGCAGTATCGGTGAAGAGGAATTGACGATAGCCGAGATAGTACAGGGAATGTATTACGAAGGCTATGACTTTATCCATTTTTGCTCTATGTCAGTCCCAGTTATGTTGGCAGAAGTTGTGGTTCGCCTTGGATATGCTTTCAAACGCATTAAGGAAGGTTATTCAATAAAGGATTCTATTCCGGTTTCGTTAAACAGAGACAAACATCCAAAGCTGGCAACGATGCTGTTTATCGGCCAGGCAGGTGCAGCGGCAATCAATGCCGGGAAGGTATATTTCACGAAGAATCCTATGGCAATCAATTATCCGCAATGGATTGCATTTGCCAAGTATTCGTATTCACAGCTGAAATGGGCGTTACTGCAGAAACCGGAGCTACGGGACCGGTATGTCTCCGGCCGGTTATATGATGAACTGGAAGAGACAGTTCTTTCTGTAGATCATACGTTTGAAGATTTCGCGAAGGATTATATCGTTGTAATCGGATAGTCTCCTACAAGGTGCGGCAATGATAAGACCTGCAATCGTTCAGTATACTGCGAAAAGCAATAAAAAGTTTACCTATGGCCATCAGTATGAGGCGTATTTCCTGGAATACTGGGAAGGGCATCGTACCAGTCTCCATGTTCGCGGGAATGACGGAAGGGTAACGGACTTCAATCCATTTGAGGATTTCAGAGTGCTCTCTGATCCGGATAATCTTCTGAATACGAATGAGGCAGTGGTCAGATGCATAACACACAAATTCGATGATCTGATCGCAGGCCTTACTTACGGGAAGGAATATAAGGCAATCGGGAGAGATAAGGATGGACTGTATCTCGTGATGGATAACTCTTATTGCTGCTATTTCTATTCGCCGGAGTGCTTTGAGATAGTATCGGATGAATACGGAATATTGAGCCGCCGAAGCGTATATTACAGTTTCCATGGCGGAGGGGATGAAATCAAGAAGTACTGATAATGTATGAACAGGCGGTGATCGGATGCATGCAATAATACGGCAGGGAAATGGGAAATATTATATTTCAGCCGTCTTTGGCTATTACAGAGATATCACGGCGACCGATGACTATGAGCGTTATCTGGAAGAAATACATAAGCCCTACTGGATTGTCTGGAATCCGGAGAAGACCCGTCTGATCAGATGGCTGGCTATGGTTCCGAACACAAAGTACTTAATACCGCAGATCCTGATTGTTGATACGGATCAGAGCAACTGGAATACGGATCAGAACGGTGTCGGATGTGTTGATTTTCTCAGCAGAGAGCTATTGGATTCATTCCTTGATTTGGAACAGCAGCCGTCGGATATCATTGACAAATGCCTTGAAATGGATGCCGGGTATGTTTACGACGAAACACCTGAGATCAAAACAGAAATTGACATCGAAAACCTGGAATGGGCATCCGGTGGGTTTCATGATGCCCGCATCATAAAAGAGGAATTACAGGAAGATGGAACCTTGTATTTAAGGTTTGACGGGACATGGGGCTGTGAAATAGAGGTTTGGTTCTGGGGCGATCTTGAATACTACACTTCCAGCAGAGATCCAGAACTGTATGATCCTTACTGGTTTGGATCTACGGTTATTCTGCATGATGGTTTTGTGTATTTCGTAGATGACGATGACATGACGGTAGATCAGATCACGAAGGATTATTGCTATTTTAAAGCAAGGCATATGAAATACAGGATTATCCCTGATTGATAATAGGGGGTAGGTATATGGCCATGTTAAGCATGAATAACGGATTATATATTGGAGCGGATGGCTGTAGAGGCGGCTGGATTGCCTGTATCCTGGATCATGGTGAGATGCGCATTGAACGCTATGATTCCATTGAGACGCTGATACAAGCGTATCCGGAGTTTGATGCGTTTCTGATCGACATGGCGGTAGGCCTTCGATCAAGCGCGGATCAGTTGAGACCGGACGATCTTGCGCGTAAGGAGCTGGGATCGCGCGCGTCTTCAATATTTCCGATTCCCTGCCGGCAGGCGGTGTATGCCGGAACAGAAGAGGAAAAGAAGCAGGCCAATATCAAGGCTCTCGGCAAAAGTCTCCCAAAACAGACCATTAATATCATTCCGAAGATCAGAGAACTGGATGAGTTCCTGACCAATCATCCGGAATATAAAAATCGGATTCTGGAAAGCCATCCTGAGATCGATTTTGCCAGACTGAATGGGGCAGTTGTGCTGTCCCGTAAGAAGGAATTTCCCGGATTTTCAGAGAGGGCAGCGATCCTGAAGAAATACCTGCCGGGAGAATCATTTTCTGGAATGTGGGACAGAGCAAAGGAATTACGCTGCAATCCGGATGATCTGCTGGATGCTGTGTGCCTGGCAGTGACGGCAAGGATGGCGTCACAGGGTATGTGCGAGACGATCCCGTCAGAGCCGGAGCAGGATGACACAGGCTTATACATGAAGCTGACGATTCCGAATAAGAATATCGGAATCCCAGCTGATGGACAGAAGGTCGCCGTTGTAACCGGCGGTGCCAATGGCATAGGGAAGTGCATCACCGAGGAATACCGGAAGCAGGGCGTGAAGGTCTTTGTGATCGATAAGGCAGTTGGTGATCATTACGTAGGCGATATCTCTGACAAGGCAGTTCTGGAAGCCTTTGCGAAAAAGGTGATCGGCGAGACCGGCGGCATTGATTATCTGATCAATAATGCGCTGCCGCTGATGAAGGGAATTGATGAGTGCAGCTATGAGGAGTTCCAGTACGCTTTGGCAGTGGGTGTAACGGCACCGTTTTATCTGTCCAAGCTCTTTGCTCCCTATTTCCGTAAAGGAGCCTGCATTATCAATATCTCATCCTCCCGCGATCGGATGAGCCAGCCGCAGACGGAGAGCTATACGGCAGCGAAGGGTGGGATCGCGGCACTGACACACGCCATGGCTGCCAGCTTTGCCGGAAAGGTCCGGGTGAATTCTATCTCTCCAGGATGGATTGATACGGCATACAAAGTTTACGAAGGCGCGGATGCCCTGCAGCAACCGGCCGGCCGTGTTGGCAATCCGATGGATATCGCGAACATGGTGATGTTCCTTTGCTCCGACAAAGCAGGCTTTATCACCGGCGAGAATATCTGCATTGACGGTGGAATGACAAAGCTGATGATCTATCACGACGATCACGGCTGGACCTATACACCAGGAAAATAAACAGGAGGATCAGTTATGCTTGAGATTGGAACAAAAGCACCGGAGTTTTCCCTGCCGGATCAGAACGGAGAGATGAGAAGCCTTTCGGATTATCGCGGTCAGAAGGTGATCCTCTATTTCTATCCAAAAGATATGACCGCTGGCTGTACGAAGCAGGCCTGCGCTTTCGGAGATCTGTATCCGCAGTTCCGGGAGAAGGGGGCGGTAGTCCTGGGTGTCAGCAAGGACAGCGTGACATCGCATAAGAAGTTTGAAGAGAAATACGGTCTGCCGTTTACACTGCTTTCCGATCCGGAGAAGGAAGTGATCCAGGCTTATGACGTCTGGAAAGAAAAGAAGAATTACGGCAAGGTCTCCATGGGCGTTGTCCGGACAACTTACCTGATCGACGAGAACGGCATTATCGTGAAGGCCTTCGATAAGGTAAAGGCGGCAGATAACCCTGCACAGATGCTGGGAGAACTGGGATGAGGATCATCATCTCTCCGGCAAAACAGATGCGGGTGGATACGGATTCCTTCGCATGTACAGAGCTTCCGACATTCATAGAGAAAACAGAAGTTCTGAAAGATTGGATCAGCGGTCTTTCGTATGAGGAGCAGAAGACTCTGTGGGCCTGCAATGACAAGATCGCGAAGCAGAATGCGGAACGCTTTGCCGGTATGGACCTTCACAGAAATCTGACGCCGGCACTGCTCGCATATGATGGGATCCAGTATACTTACATGGCTCCGGCTGTCTTTGAGGACGGTCAGTTTGATTATGTGCAGGAGCTTCTGCGGATCCTTTCCGGGTTTTACGGAGTTGTGAAGCCGATGGACGGCGTGGTCCCGTATCGGCTTGAAATGCAGGCGAAGGCAGCAGTAGCGGGATACAGGAATCTCTATGACTTCTGGGGCGATGATTTGTACCGGGAAGTTATGGATGACAGCCGGGTTCTTATTAACCTGGCTTCCAAAGAATATTCAAAATGCATAGAGAAGTATCTGCAGCCGGAGGATCGCTATATTACCTGTGTATTCGGCGAGCTCGAAGGTGGAAAGGTCGTCCAGAAGGGCGTTTATGCAAAAATGGCCAGAGGCGAGATGGTACGTTTCATGGCCGGCATTCATGTCGATGAACCGGAGCAAATCAAAGCTTTCAACTGGAGCGGCTATCAGTTTGATGAGAGCAGATCATCTGATACGGAATATGTCTTTATTCGGACAGATATTCCTGGAAAGAAATGAGTCGCTGGAGATTATGGCGTTATGAGTAA
>Ga0256404_1006686_pt1 | contig 18823 bp, 15 predicted proteins | sample RumenRJG_01DNA_FD_185990 | JGI IMG/M metagenome (GOLD analysis project Ga0256404, IMG submission 185990) | Bovine rumen microbial communities from Lethbridge, Alberta, Canada - RJG_01 | ecosystem: Host-associated > Mammals > Digestive system > Stomach > Rumen | place: Canada: Alberta | collected...
GGAAAATATGCTCGGAAATGGGACATGGCCTCACAAAGCCCCTATGAAGCCCCTTTCAGAGATGGGATACCGCAAAAATGGGGGTTATGATACAGTTTCTCTTGCATGGTCTTTCGAACAAATAGCTTCTTCGAAGCATTTTAGCGACTCCGACGCAATCGGTGAATAGATACAGATTTTGAATAAGATTTTGATAGATTTTGATAATCTTGGCTGCGCCTCATCAATGTTCAAGCAAGCTTGCCCATTGCTTTCGGCTTGCACAAAATTTCCGCACGCAACGCGTGCGCTAATTATGATACAGTTTCCGGGGAAATAAATAGGCGATGGAAACGGCTTTACTACTCTACTACCACAACCATTCCGCTAAAATTAGGAAGGGAGGTTGCCGAGCTTGACGACGATGATGTTGTCAAAGGCTTGAATCGAGCCGCTGGCGGGGTAGGCTGGCATGGCCTTGACGCGCGGGTCGGCCTCCAGCTGCTGCTGTAGCGGGTCGTAGCTGTTGAGGATGGGAATGTCAAAGCCCAAGTGGTGGATGATGAACTCGCGGCGCGAATAGACGTTGGTGATTGGTCCCTGGCCGCGAATGCCGTTGTAGGAGATTGAGCGGTCGGGGTTGTAGACAAACTGCTGCGCCAGCCCCACCAGTGCCAGCTGGGTGCCGGGCTGCAGCTCGGGCATGAGCTTGACTTGTGTGATGACACCAGTGTAGAAGGCAGTGTTGTTAGTGTTATAGATGTGCACCTGCAGATAGGTGCGGTTGGCAAAATAGATGTTGCAGGCCACAATGCCCGCCAGGCATACCGCGACTGTGTCGGTCAGCCACTGTCGGCTGACACACCTGTCGGCCACAGCCGTAGCTAGGGCATAGACCGCCATGAAGGCATAGATAGTGAGGGTGTTCCAGTGTGCCGGGGCCAGCAGAAGCCAGAACAGGTTGATGGTTGCCGGCAGTGCCACCAGCAGGATGGCGGCTTGTGCGGCGAGGCGCCACTTGCCCTCCTGTTGCCACTGGCGGTGCAGCACCGTGCCGATGACAGCGAGCAGCAGCACGGTGTGCAGCACTACCGACAAAGGGGTGCTGATGATGCCGGTGCGGCCCTGGATGAACATGTCGACAAATTTGGTGTACACCCCCGTGAAGTGTTCGATGAGCGGCACGCTGAAGCCGGTGCTCATGGCGTAGTCATAGTTGCTGGCAACCTGCAGTCCGCCTTTGAGTTGAATCAGTGTCAATGCGATGACAAAGTACACCGCCACGGCGATTGACAAGTAGGCCACAACCCGCACGATCCAGTGCCGGATGGTGGCTCGCTCAAGCGGCCGCGTGTCGAGCAGCCGCAGGCACGCCATGACCAGTAGCAGGGCGACCGCGACGGTGACATAGACCTGATAGAGGCTGATGGACAACATCAGCAACATGGACGCCAGCGCGAAATTATAGCGTCCGGGCCGGGTGACGAACCAGCTCGACAGCACGGCCAGCAGCAGCGACAGGGCATAGGGTGTGCTGGCGCACATGAACAGGAAGATGCTCACCTGCAGTGCGCTGGTGGCCATCACTGCCGGCAGCAACGCTTGCAGCACCGGCCGGCGGATGCCCAGCAGACGCACCACCACGACCATCGTCACCGCCAGCAGCGTCAGCGACACCATGCCATTGAACCACGGCATCGAGAAGGGCGGCACCAGGTGGCGCAGGATGTCGAGGCCCCAACGGCCCGAGGCGTAGCCGTGCCCATAGGTGAACAACGGGTCGTCGAAGGTCACCAGCTTGTGTGACAAAAAGAACAGATGTGCCGCCAGGCCCGACAACAGGGTCGAGAGGATGCACAGCTTGTAGGTCAGCACACACTGCCAGGCGCGGCTGGCCAGGCGGTCGGTCGCGTGTGGGTGATTGGGCTGATGTCGGGTGTCGGGCATGGTTGACGATAGAGACGGGTTATTGCTCGCCCAGCTTGACGACAATGATGTCGTCAATTGTCTGGATCGAGCCGTTGTAAGGGTAGACCGGCATGGCCTTGACACGCGGGTCGCTGGCCAGGCTGTCGCACTGCATCGGGTTGAGCACCTCGACATCAAAGCCCAGATGCTGGTTGACAAACGGCGCGCGCTTGTAGGGGTGGTTGATCAGACTCTCAGTGCCACGGATGTTGTTGGTGCCGAATGCCTTGTCGGTGTCAAACATAAACTCTGTTGCCTTGCCCACCAGTGCCACCTTGCTGCCCTGCCACAGCTGGGGTTGTTGTTTGACTTGTGTGGCGATGCTGGTGTAGTAGGCCACGGCATTGTTATAGGCTATCTGCATTTTGAGATAGGATCGGTTGGCATAGTAGATGTTGCTCAGCACCACCAGCGTCAGCAGTACGCGCGTGATGTCGTAGGTGTGCCACCGTGCCGACAGGTCAAAGCGTTCGGTCAGCGCGACAGCCAGATAGTAGAATGCTACAAAGCTGTAGATGGTGAGCGTGTTGAGGTGCGACGGCTTGAACGCCACCTGGGCGCAGTTGACCACCAGCGGCATGGCCACCGCCAGCAGCAGGCACTGGCACAGCACCGGCACGATGCCACCGCGGCGCCACTGCAGCCACACGATGGTGATGACCATGATGGCGGCCAGTGCCAGGTGCGCAACCATCGACAGTGGGGTGTTGACCATACCGGCGAAACCTAGGATGAAGAGCTTGACAAAGTTGACGTATGCTCCGATGATGCGTTGTGTCATCGGGATGGCGTCGCTCTGTCCCACACCGTAGGTCAGTGCCGAGTTGATGCCTCCCAGGCTCCAAGTGATCAGCAGATAGACACCCCCGGTGACCAGTAGCAATGCGGCCAGGCTGGCTCCCTGTCGCAGGGTAGCGGCGGTGTCGAGGCGTCCGCGCTCGAGCAGGTGCAGCGAGGCATAGACAATCAACAACGCCACAAACAGCGCGGCATACATCTGATAGATGCTCAAGCTGCCCAGCAGGCACAATGCCGCAACGAGCCACGCCCGTCGCCCACCGGCCAGAAACTGGTGAGCGGCCAGGGTCGTCAGCACGATGGCAAGAGCGTATGGGGTGCTGGTGGCCATGTGGCAGAACAAGCTGACATACAGTGCGCTGGTGACCACCACTGCCGACACCAGAGCTTGGCCCAGCGGACGCCTGATGTTCAGAATCTGCACTGTCAGCGACGTGCTGATGGCTGTGAGCACCAGCGTCACCAGGCCGTTGAACCATGGCATCGAGAAGGGCGGAACGAGCCAGCGCAGCACTCTGAGTCCCCAGCGCCCCGAGGCGATGTCGACACCATAGCTGGTGAGCGGGTCGTCGTAGGACGTGATCTTGTGCGACAAGAAGAACAGGTGTGCCGCCAGCCCGGCCAGCAGCGTGACCAGGATGCACACGCGATATTGCTTGACCAGCGCCCAGACCCGAGCAACCAGTGTGTCGACAATGCCCGGTTGCATCGTCGGTTGTGACTGAGCGTCCATGGTCAGTCGGTCATTTCGTCCAAGATGCGCTTGAGCTCGTTGTCGGTGGCGGTGAGGCGCTGCCGGCACAGGTCGAGCAGCTCCTTGCTTCGCTTGGTGTATTGGCTCAGGTTGTCGATGCTGCAGTCGGGTGCCTGCATCTTCTTGACCAGTTCTTCGAGCTCGGTCACGGCTTGGGTGTAGGTGATTTCTTCCATCTTATGTAGGGTTGAATGTTAAGTGTCATAAAACTTGCGCGTCGACCTGGCTGTCGCGCAGGCACACGGTGATGTTGTCGCCGGAGGCGAGTTGCGCGGCATCGGTCACCACCTGGCCGCCGCGGTGCACCAAGGCGTAGCCGCGGCTCAGGGTGTTCTGCGGCGACAGCAGTGTCACCTTGTCGTAGAGCGCGTCCAGGCGCAGGCGCTGCCGCTCCATCTGGTTGGCGACGGCCGTGCCGATGCTCTCGACGTGATGGGTGAGGCGTGTGCGCTCTTGCGTGAGGCGGTTGCTCACTGCCTGCGGAATGGCGGCACCCAGGTTGTCGAGCTTGAGGCGGCTGGTGTCGACGATGCGGCGTGCTGCCGTGGGAATGAAGGACTTGTAGTAGGTGAGCTGCTCGCGGGCACGCGACAGCATGTCGCGTGCGGTGCTCACCACAGTGCCCTGCAAGTCGATCAGGTGGGCCAGGGCATTGGTGCCGCGCCCGATGAGCCACTCGGCTGCGGCGGTCGGGGTCTTGACACGCATCGCGGCCACATAGTCCAGCACTGTGATGTCGCGCTCGTGGCCGATGCCCACGATCACCGGTATCTTGAACTCGGCGATGCGCCGGGCCAGGTCGTAGTTGTCAAACGAGTTGAGGTCGGTGGTCGAGCCGCCACCACGGATGATGACCACGCAGTCAAACAGGTTGATCTCCTCATCGATGCGCTGCATCGCGGCCAGCATGCTCGGCACGGTGTTGACCCCTTGCATCATCGCCTGGAACAGGCAGGTGTAGAACTTCAGCCCATAGGGGTTGTTGCTCAACTGGTTGATGAAGTCGCCATAGCCGGCGGCACCGGCAGCCGAGATCACGGCGATGCGCTGCGGCACCTCGGGCCACGGCAGCTGGCGGTTGCGCTCGATGAGTCCCTCGCGTTGCAGCCGGGCGATGATTTCCATGCGCTGGCGCGCCATGTCGCCCAGGGTGAACTCGGGGTTGATGTCGGTGATGACCAGCTTCAGCCCATACTGCTCGTGGAAGGTGGCGTTGACGCGCACCATCACCTTCATGCCGGTGCCGAAGGTCGAGCCTGTCACCGCCTGAAATCTGGCGGCCAACGCGCTGAATGCGCTGGCCCAGATGACCGCTCCCAGTCGAGCGACGGATGCCCCGGTGTCGGGGTTCTTCTCGACGAGCTCGAGATAGCAGTGCCGGCGCACGCTCACGTCGCTGGTCTCGGCCAGCACCCACTGCCCCTGCAGGTCGGGTGACACGGCGATGGTGTTGCGGATGCGCGCATTATATTGGCTCAGCGTGATTGCTTGAATGTCCATCAACTAAAGGTATAATAAATTGAATGAATAATGGTCTCTATCCACTAGTGGTGCCTGGTGGTCTTTGCGGTCATTTGATTTTGCCGTTTTGCACGCGATAGGTCAGGGTGGGGCGGAAGTAGGGCTTGAGCTTGGCCCACTCCTCCTTGCTCAGAAATTCGGCCAGCCCGTGCCGCGCGGTCAGTTGTTCGAAGTCCGGCCCACCGAAACTCAGCTCGATGAGCGGGAAGGCAATCTGTTGCATGATGTGCTTGCGCTGGTCCTTCTTGACCGTGGGCAGGATAAAGTCGTCCATCGTGGGCATCTTGAAGGGCTTGATTTCCTTCAGTTGATACCAGTGTTTGTTGTAGAAGGTGATGCGACTGTCCTTGACGGGAGTCTCGACGGTCTCGACCACGGCGATGATGGTGTCGCTCTTCCAGCGCATCAGGCGCATCTCGACGGTGCGGGCCGCGCTGGTGTGGATGCGCAGGAAATTGTCGGTGACGGTGTCGAGCTGCGAGTTGCCCGCCATATTGTTGGTGGCACTCACGATGGTGCCGCTGTCATAGTAGTCGAGCATGTCGAGCCGAGCTGTGCGTGCCAGGGTGGTGAACACCTCGCCCGGCTCGCTGGCAAAGAAGTCGCGCACCGTGCGTGCCTCGCCCGCCAGCACCGCTGCCAGCAGTGCCACCATCAGTATCAGTCGTTTAGTCATGTCACAATTGTTTTTGAGTGTGCAAAGTTACACATTTTCTGTCGATAATCTGCCATTCGCCCCACCTAATTTAACTGGCAAAGAGGTCGTCGAGGGTGACTTGGCTGTGTACGATGCCTGAATGACGGTCCTGAACTACACCAAATGTGGTGACAAATGTAGTGACAAGCGACTTGTGGGTCTTGCTCTCGGCACGGAACAGTGCCATGCGGTTGCGCAGTTTTTGTTCATAGTCGGCGGTGATGCTGTAGGGCTCGACCGAGAACTTGATCTCGCACAAGTGGATGATGCGGTCGGCTCGCTCGATGACCAGGTCAATCTGGGCACCTCGGTGATGGCTGTCGCCTGCGCTGCGCCAGGTTGAGGACTTTGTGGCGACGGCTGTCAGACCCAGTGCGCGTTTGATTTGCTCTAGATGTCGCAATGCCACCAGTTCGAAGCACAGTCCTTGCCATGCCCTGAAGCTGGGCGAGTCGACGCTGCGTTGCCACTGGTCGGTGTCGATGCCGGTATGTCCCTCGATAAATCTGAAGTAAAACAGTGTGAACATGTCGGTCAGGCGGTAGATTGTGCCTTTCTTCTTGTTCCCATATTGGCGGTAACCTATGATAAAATTGTTGTTTGACAGGTTGCTCAGCACTTTGGTCAAGGTGCCTCCGCTGCACTTGGTGGCATCGGCAATTTCCTGCCTTGTGCAGCCATGATGATGTTGCGAGAGGTGCCTCACAACATCGGCATAGGTCTCCCTGCCTCCGAACAATGCACCATAGAGTTCCGAGAACTCGTTGTGCAGTGTTGCCCCCGGGTTCAGATATAGCCGGTCGATGTTTTGTGCCAGGCTGAGCGATGTGTCGAGCAAGTTAAGATAGAATGGCACTCCACCAAAACACATGTAGCATTGTGCAATTTGGAATCTGTCCCAGTGGCATCCCTTGTCGAGCAGGAACTGTTCGGTTTCGGCAAGGGTGAAGGGCTGCAGATAGATGCGGCAAGTGATGCGCCCATGCAGACCTCCCTGGTTCTCGATGAGGTGGTCGACCATCCAGGATGTAGCCGAACCGCAGCCGACAAGCATGATGTCGTCGCGCAGCATGGCCCAAGCGTTCCAGAAGTCTTCGAGTGCCGAGACAAACTCGTTGTCATTGCCTGCTATCCACGGCATCTCGTCGATGAAGATAGTCTTTCGCGAGTCTGACGGTTGGCTTTCGAGCAAGTTTTGCAGGGCGTCAAACGCATCATACCAGTTGGTCAGGCTGGGCCTGTTAGCCAGGCCATAGCTCTCGAGCGCCATCCCGAAGCGGTCCAGCTTGCGTTGTTTGGGGGCATTGTGACTGCTGGTATAGTAGAATGTGAAGTGTTGCCCCAACACCTGATTGATGAGGAAAGTCTTGCCTACACGCCGTCGACCGTAGACGATGACAAACTCAGACTGGTGACTGGCATAGCATCTGAGTAGCTCGTCCTGTTCGCGGCGGCGACCGATTAGTGCCTGTTGCATGACATGAATTTTAGTGTTTTGTGATGCAAAGGTAATGAGATTTGGGGAATTTGGCAAGCAAAACTCCCCAAATCTTGATTTTTTTTGTGAGATTTGGGGCGTTTTGCGTCTGAAACTCCCCAAATCTTGTGCAAACGAGTGCAATGATGCTCGCATCAATTGCCGAGTGCCGCCAAGATTATCTAAAACTTGATTTTTTTGTGAGATTTGGGGCGTTTTGACTGGAATTGCCCGGCTTGCCTTCAGCGCAGGGCGCGCATGGCGTTGAGTGTGGCCAGCACGGTGACACCAACGTCGGCAAACACCGCCATCCACATTGTGGCTATGCCCAGTGCCGCCAGCACAAGCACCGCCACCTTGATGCCGATGGCCAGCCACACATTCTGCCGGGCGATGCCCAGCGTGCGGCGGGCAATGCCGATGGCGGTGGCTATCTTGCCTGGGTGGTCGTCCATCAGCACCACATCGGCGGCTTCGATGGCCGCGTCGCTGCCCAGGCCGCCCATGGCAATGCCCACATCGGCACGCGCCAGCACCGGTGCGTCGTTGATGCCGTCGCCCACAAAGGCCAGCGCACCCCGCCGCTCGTTCATCAGCTGTTCGACGTGCCGCACCTTGTCGGCGGGCAGCAAGCCGGCATGATAGTCGCTCAGCCCCAGCTGCCGCGCCACCTCGATGGCCGCCTCGTTGCGGTCGCCAGTGAGCATGACGGTGCGCTGCACACCCAGTGCGTGCAGCCGGGCGATGGCACTGGCGGCATCATCCTTGACGCGGTCGTTAATGACGATGTGGCCTGCGTACTCGCCGTTGATGGCCACATGAATGACCGTGCCGGCACCATGACATTGATCGCATGCGTGGCACTGGGCACCCACGGCTTGCATCATGCGCTCGTTGCCCACACACACCGTGTCGCCGCCCACACGGGCACGGATGCCCTGACCGGCCACCTCCTCGACATCGGTCACACGGCAACCGTCGGTGGCCTCGTCGGGAAACGCGTCGCGCAGGGCAGCACCGATGGGGTGTGTCGAGTGGTGCTCGACATGTGCGGCCAGGTGCAGCAGCCGGCGCTCGTCGCAACTGTCGGGATGGACGGCCTCGACGGCAAACTGCCCGTGGGTGAGTGTCCCCGTTTTGTCGAACACCACAGTGTCGACCTTGGCGAGGATGTCCATATAGTTGGCGCCCTTGACCAGGATGCCGCGCCGCGATGCTCCGCCGATGCCGCCAAAGAACGTCAGCGGCACGCTGATGACCAGCGCACATGGGCACGACACCACCAGGAACATCAGTGCCCGATAGAGCCAAGTGGGGAAGGTGTCCATAAAGTGGGCCGAAAACAGGGGTGGGATGACGGCCAGCGCAATGGCGGCCAGCACGACAATGGGTGTGTAGATGCGGGCAAAACGCGTGATGAACGACTCGCTGCGCGACTTGTGCTCGCCGGCATGCTCCACCAGTTCGATGATTTTTGACACTGTGCTCTGGCCTGCGTCGCGCGTGGTGCGCACACCGATCACGCCCGACAGGTTGATGCAGCCCGAGACCACCTCGTCGCCCACGGCGACATCGCGCGGCAGGCTCTCGCCGGTCAACGCCACAGTGTCGAGCGCCGTGGTGCCCTCGATGATCACGCCGTCAAGCGGCACGCGCTCGCCGGGGCGGATAACGATGGTCTCGCCCACCGACACCTCTGCCGGGTTGACCTCCACTTCCTGCCCATCGCGCACCACGCGAGCCACATCGGGACGGATGTCCATCAGGTGAGCGATGCTCTGGCGGCTCTTGCCCTCGGCATAGCCCTCGCACAGCTCGCCCACCTGAAAGAATAGCATGACAAACACGGCCTCGGCAAACTGCGTCTCGGCACCGGGCAGGAAGCCGATGCCCAATGCCCCCAGCGTGGCCACCGACATGAGCAGGTGCTCGTTGAACGGGTCGCCGTGCGCGATGCCCTCGGCCGCCTCGCCGAGTGTCTCGTGGCCGACCAGCAGATAGGGTACCAGGTAGACCAGCAGCAGTTGCCAGGTGGTCAACTGGCAATACTTCTCGACCAGCACAGCTCCCACCAGGAGCAGGCCGGTGATGATGATGAGTGCGAGCTGCCGCTTGGTGCCATGCTCGTGGTGATGCTCATGGCAGTGGCATGCGCCAGCGTGGTCATGCCCGCTGCAGCACTCATGGTGGTGATGATGATGTTCGTGTGACATTGTTCAATTGTTTTTCTGCCCGCAAAGGTAGGGCAAAATAATTGCAACCGGGTTGCAAACCGCCCCCATGAGGCATTTCTGCAACCCGGTTGCAAAAAAAGTCCTCAACCCACAGGGCGAGGACAAGCGAGAGTAGTAATCATCTTCTTATCTTAAAATGTGCTGAATCCAGTCGGTGATGTCGGTGAGAACTTGCTGAGCGAGGGTCTCTTGGATAGCGGCATAATGCAGGCTTGTTTTCCAGTCATCGCAAGTCTGGAACAGATGGTTCAATCTGTCATAGCGTTTGATGGTGGCATGAGGCACCAGTTGCTCAATGGCTTTGAGATTTGTCTCACAAGCCACCTGGCTATCGAGGGTGCCGTTCAGGGCGAGCATCGGGCACTTGAGTTTTTGCAACCATTGCGAGGGGTCGCACTTGATGAGCCAGCGATAGGCAGGAGAGCACAGCGCATCGACTTGTGCTGCCCACGCCGCATTGCCAGCCGTGATCTGTTGCAAGCTTGCGCGCAACGAGGCTGCATCGTCACTCTTGTCGATCAAGTCAAAGATTTCTGTGAGTTGCTTCAACTCGCTACCGGCCAATTCTGTGCCCATCGCTCTAGCAATCAGCTGGTTCTGTTCGATCATCAGGTCGCGTCCCTTGACGGCAGGACCAGCCATCGACACGACGAAGGCGACATCGTCGACGTGCTGTGCAGCATTCATGATGGCAATCAGCCCGCCCTCGCTGTGACCGACGATGCCCACATGCTTCGGGTCGACCTCAGGACGCGCCTGCAAGCAGCGCACGGCAGCCATGGCATCTTGCGCCAACTGCTCGGTGGTGTCATCGGGGCCGCCAGCCGTCGAGCCTCCCACGCCACGTTTGTCATATCGCAGCACGGCGATGCCCTTGCGAGCCAATGCATCGGCCAAGAGCAAGAAGGGCTTGTGACGCATGATGGTCTCATCACGATCGTTTGGCCCTGATCCCGACACCAGCACCACGGCAGGAAAATTGTTGCCTTGATTGGGCAACGTGAGCGTACCGGCCAGTGTCACCGGTCCGTTGGCAAAGGTCACTTCCACTTCGCGATAAGGCTTATTAGAGTCGGCTGCGATTGCGGCCTCTTGTGGACGATCCACTTCGCCAGCCGACTTGCGTGTAAGTCTCAGCGGGAACGACTGTCCCGACTGGCTGAATGTGCCGTCCAGGATGCCGTCATCAACTGTCGCAACATATTTTGCACCCAGCATGGCGACATTGACAGTGAGTTTGTCACCATCGATAGTGGCAGTCGCCGGAATTCCTTTGGCATTCTGGTCGGGTGAGTCTAATGTGGCGGTGAGGCCTTGTTCGGTCTGTTCAAGATTGAGTACCACGTTCAGGCTCATCGGTCCGACGCAGAGTGTGCCTTGCCAAGCGCCGTTCAGGTCTTGACCATTGGCCACTGTGCCGATGCACGCCGCGATGAGTGTGGCGAGCAGCACGAAGGGGGCTATGCATAGTTGTTTCATCTTTCTTGTTTTTTGATATTGCCGCGGCCGAACCGCGGCACACACGACATTATTTATCTAGAAACTCTTGGTAGAACTGGGCCAATTCGGCCGGGGTGATGCCCACGGCCTTGAGCTGGCCCAGGAAGTAGTCCATCTCGCCCTGCATCAGCTGCTCGCGCCGCATGCGCACGATTGTGTTGCGGGCATCGGGCGCGACATAGTAGCCCAGACCACGCTTGGTGTAGATGATGCCACTCTGCTGCAGGTACTCATAGGTCCGTGCCACGGTGTTGGCGTTGACCTCAATCTGCGCGGCCATCTCCCGCACGCTGGGGATTTTTGCGTCAGCCGCCAGCTTGCCGCTGAGCACGTCGTCGCCGATGCGGTCGGCAATCTGCAGATATATCGCTTTGTTATCCTTGAAGTTCATCACGACCACCATTTGAGTGAAATAACATCTTTACGCTTCCACAGCCACCAGGCCAATGCCCAGCAGAACACCAGTTGTGAGGCACTCCAGACGGCCAACCACATCATGCCGGTGGTCTGTTCCACCCCCATCAGCCACATACCGAAAGTCTCCATGTCGCTGAACAACTTGATACCAATCATTAACATGATGACAAAGACAGACTGGATGGCAAAGATGGCAGCGTATGTCTTGAGAAATGACAGACGTGGCCACATGATGCTGCCCAGCAAATACAACCCGGGGCCGGCAAGGTTACTGAGCCATAACGCTATTTCGAACCAAGCCTTGGCCGGCTGCGGCCACCAGTCTTGCTGGAAGGCAAACTCATGGATGGTCGCCAGGAAATTGACGGGCCCCGGCACACCCTGGCCGCCACTCCACGGCCACAGAATGGCAATGCGGGTCAAGTCGGCCAACTGGGCACAGATGGGGAAGACCACAATGAAGCCCAACACATAGACGACGGTGTTGACCAGGAACTTCTCGAAGGTTGACGACGGCGAGGTGAGCAACTCGATGCGTCCGGCCTTGGTCTTCAGGCCACGGAAGGCAATCGAGGCAATGCCGATGCTACCGAACGAGAACACGATATATACCATGACGTAGCGCAGCATCACCTCGGGACGCGCAGTGCTGTCGCCAATCGTCAGGTTGCCCAGAATCATGAGCAGGGCCAGCAGGGCATAGATGCCTATGGCTGAGAACAACAGTGTGCGCCAGTTCTCGACAACCTCTTTGCGCAGGGCCGCCACAAAGCGACTCCAGTCGAATATCTGATTTTTCATCTTAATGCTAATTTAAAAGGTGAATAGAAAATTGAGGATCACTGGCCAAACAACTGCCGGATGGCCTGGGGCTGTTGCAGCGTGGCATTGAAGAGCAACTCCAGGTCGACCTGGGTTTCCTCGCCAGCTAGGGCAGGGGTGACAACGAGTGTGCCCATGGCGCTGGTCTGGGCCAGCAGCGTCTGGTCGCCCTCGCGCATGGGGCGGAAGGCCAGTCGGCTCGCCACCTCGCCTAGGCTGGCATTGAGCAACACCTGGCTCTGGTCGATAATGGTCACATGATCCAAGACTTGCTCGATGTCACGCACCTGGTGGGTTGAGAATAGCATCATCTTGTCGTCGGTCATGCCCGAGGCGATGATTTTGCGCCACTGGCTCTTGCTGGGGATGTCCAGTCCGTTGGTCGGCTCGTCCATGATCAGCACCCGGGTGTTGGTGGCCAGGGCGAAACTCATAAACACCTTCTTCTTCTGCCCCATCGACAGCGACTGCAGCTTGCAGTCATGCTCCATCTCGAAGGTGTCGAGATAGCGGTTCATGTCGTCGACGCTAAAGTTGGGATAGAACGGCGCGTTGATCTTGACAAACTGCGAGAGGGTGGTGTGAGGCAGCTCAAACTCCTCGGGCACCAGAAACAAGTCGCTCAACGTCTTGGGCAGACGGCGGCGCACGTCGATGCCGTCCAGCGTCACTTGGCCCGAGGCGGGGGTGAGCAGGCCGGTCATCAGGTAGATGAGCGTCGACTTGCCGGCTCCGTTCTTGCCCAGCAAGCCATAGATGTTGCCGGGTTGCAAGTCGAGCGAGAAGTCGTGAAACAGCTTGTGCCCGGACTTGTTGTAGCTAAAGGATAAGTTAGTAATCTGTAACATAGTTGTTTAATATTTGGATGAATGAGTGTTCTAGTGTACTACCGTACTAGTACACTGCAAAGGTATAACACTATTCTTGAATGCACCAAATTTATTAACATATATTAAGAAAAATGAATTTTGTGTAACAGTTCACCGATTGCGCTGCAGTCAGTTCCCCTTCTAAGTTGAGCTGTTCCCCCTCAAAGTTAGAGGGGGCCGGGGGGAGTGTGTCACGGGGTTAGGGGGAGTGTGTCAGTCCACTTTGCGCTGTCATGGCGGTTGTCATACCACCTAGTTCTGCTGGATTTGCAATCCAGCAGGATTGAGTATAAGCATTTATAATGCGCTTATTTCGGATTGCAAATCCTTATACTCAAATGCGGTCGGATTACAAATCCGACCGAACTAGGAAGTAATACTTCATCGCCCTGTGCGAACTGCCGCTGCCGGCACTGCAGGGTGTGCCCGCCAGTGGCTGAAAACAACAAGCGCGGGTCTGATGCTGCTTCTCGGCCCGCGCTTGTCGCTTGTGACAACTCCCTCACTACTGGCGCTGCAGCACGACGTGCAAGGAAACTCCGGAATATTGCAAGTCATAGGTCAACGCTCCCGTTGCTGAGTCGAAATGTCCATTTGACAGACTCTTGATTCCATCTTCCCATCCCTGACAGTAGCTAGACAAGAGCGTGACATTGCCATCATTGTCGACACGCAGATAACCTCCCATGCGATACGTGAAACCATAGCCGCAAATTTGGTCGAAATATCCAGCAAACAGGTCGCGACAATAAAAGATGCCAGGCACAGTGTTGGCTAAAGTGATGCCGGTGCACTGCGTAGTCTTACCATACTGTTCGGCCCGTTCGGCATAGGTGCTGGCTATGTAGGTCGACGCTCCCATGTCAGTGTTATAGGTCCCTGCCATATCAACGGTCACACTCGCGTCATAGACCGACGGAGCCTTGCCCAACATGGCGTTGATGATATTATTGACATCACTCACATCGGCAGCGCCATCGCGGTTGACATCGGCATTGGCCAGCACTGGCGTGTCGCTGACCTTGCCCAGCATCACATTGATTACAAGATTGACATCAGCCACATCTACAGCATCCATTCCATCGGCATTTTCCAGTACATCGATGTGCTCAAACCCATTCCACGGCATGAAACTCCGATAGAGCGACAATGCTGTATTGGGTACTATCAAGCGACATGTAGTCATATCAACTCCAACCCCCGTATAGTGGAACATCCTATAATTCAGACGGGCTGCATAAGACGTAAAGTTGTCAATCAACGACACCACCGTCTGCACACCTGCCCCATCGAGCGCCCCGGGATCAATCGACCTCGCTGTTGCTGGAATCGTAAAACCAGTCAATCCATCACACTCGCCGAAAGCAGCATATCCTATGCTTGTCACTCCATTTGGAATGATGACATGTCCTGTCAATCCAGTGCATTGATAGAATGCCCAGTGGTCAATCAGCTTGATTGTGCTTGGCAACACCAGCTCGCCGGTCAGGCCACTGCAGCCCTGGAAAGCCTCCAGCCCGATGGCTGTGACAGTATAGGTCACCCCCTCATGCGTCACCTGCTCGGGCAAAGTGAGCTTGCCCGTCAGATTGGCATAGGATGTGTAATTAGTCTCAGGAATATTAGGGTCTTGCTCCTTGGCAACTGAGACTGTGGCAGCGTCTTCCTCATTAATCTTGTAGGCAATGCCGTTGACCTTGAAGTCGTAGAATTCCTCGGCTGTTGCCGCCAGTGACATCAACAGTGCCAAGCATGCCGTTATAAAATAATTACTCATCTCGCTTTTGATTAATTGTTCAACAGAATTATCGCACAAAATTACGTAAAAAACCTCAGGCATACAAGCCATGTGCACTAAAAGCAATGTTGAGTTATTAAAAAAGACTAAAAAAAGTGTGGTGCTTGTTGGCGAGTGGGCTTTTTATAGTAAATTTGCGCAACCCAACAATCTGCATTGCAAACCAGACATAAAAAGAAGGCCGAGAGGCCTGGTTATCTATATTATTATACATACACAAACCAACCGTAATTCATTCGTTATGGACGAAAATTCAGAGAAGAAACCGAAACGCCCACGCATCGGTGAGGCGAAGTCTAACCCCGAGAGCACAAGCGACGGTGGCCGCTATGAGAAGGTTGACTACGAGCGCGAGTCACTCGCCGCACAGCAAGCACGAAACGAGCAGTCAGAAGAAGGAGGATACCAACCCAGCTATCAAGGTGGTTATCAACAGCGTGGCTACCAGCAACGCGGTTGTCAACAGCGTGGCTACCAGCAGCGTGGTTACCAGCAGCGTGGCTACCAACAGCGTGGCTACCAGCAGCGTGGTTACCAGCAGGGTGGCTACCAGCAGCGCGGATATCAACAGAACTATGACAATGCGGCCATGGCAGGCGAGCCCATGGGCGACGAGGGCATGCAGCCACAACAGGGAGGCTATCAGCCCCAGCAGGGAGGCTATCAGCCCCAGCAAGGCGGCTATCGCCAGCAGGGCGGCTATCGCCAGCAGGGCGGCTACCGCCAGCAGGGCGGCTATCGCCAGCAAGGCGGCTATCGCCAACAAGGCGGTTATCGCCAGCAGGGCGGCTACCAGCAGGGTGGCTATCAACAGGGCGGATATCAGCAGGGCGGCTACCAGGGCGGTTACCGCAAGCAGCGCCCCGCCAAGCGCAAACAGGCCGGACCGCGCCCGCAGATGCGTTTCACGCCACGTCCCAAACCCGTCGAGTATGAGGAGCCAATCATCGATCCCAACATGGAGGTGCGCCTCAACAAGTTTATGGCCAATGCCGGAGTGTGCTCGCGCCGCGAGGCCGACCAGCTCATCCTGCAGGGTGCGATTAAGGTCAACGGTGAGGTCGTGACCGAGCTCGGTGTCAAAATCACCCCCAAGGATGTTGTCGAGTATAACGGAACCGTTGTCGCCACCGAGAAGAAGTGCTACATCTTGCTCAACAAGCCCAAGAACTGTGTCACCACCAGCGACGACCCCAACGGCCGCAAGACCGTCATGGACCTGGTCAAGGGTGCCTGCGAAGAGCGCATCTATCCTGTCGGACGACTTGACCGCAACACCACTGGTGTGCTGCTGCTCACCAACGACGGCGACCTGGCCTCGAAGCTCACGCATCCCAAGTATGTCAAGAAGAAAATCTATCAGGTGTGGACCGACAAGCCCATCAGCGAGGAGGACATGCAACGCATCGCCGACGGCGTTGAGCTTGACGACGGACCCATCCATGCCGATGCTGTGAGCTATGTCTCGACCACCGACCGCAAGCAGGCGGGCATCGAGATTCACTCGGGCCGCAATCGCGTGGTGCGTCGCATCTTCGAGTCGCTGGGCTATCGCGTGGTCAAACTTGACCGCGTCTACTTTGCCGGCCTGACCAAGAAGAACCTGGCACGCGGACGCTGGCGCTACCTCACCCAGGAGGAGGTCAACTTCCTGCGTCAGGGCTCGTTTGAATAACACTTATCGAGTCAAGCCGGAAGCTTGACTCACAGAACAAAATACTACAAAAAAATCATGGCATTGAAAAGAACGAAAATCGTCGACATCTTCTCGCCCGAGCTCATCGGCGAGCAGGTGTGCGTCAAGGGCTGGGTGCGCACACGCCGCGGCAACAAACATGTCCAGTTTGTCGCACTCAACGACGGTTCGACAATCAAGAACATCCAGATCGTGTTTGACCTGGAGAAGTTCAGCGAAGAGCAACTGAAACCCATCACCACTGGCTCGAGCCTGCATGTTGAGGGACTACTGGTCGCCTCGCAGGGCAAGGGGCAGACCGTCGAGGTGCAGGCGCAGACACTCGAGGTCTATGGCACGGCCGACCCCAACGAGTATCCCTTGCAGAAAAAGGGTCACACCCTCGAGTTCCTGCGCGAGAAGGCGCACCTGCGCATGCGCACCAACACCTTCGGGGCTGTGTTCCGCATTCGCCATCACTTGGCGTTTGCCATTCACAAGTTCTTCAACGACAAGGGTTTCTTCTATATGCACACGCCGCTCATCACAGCCAGCGACTGCGAGGGTGCCGGTGACATGTTCCAGGTCACAACGCTCAATCTGGGCGACCTGCCCAAGAACGAGGACGGCTCTAACGACTACACCAAGGATTTCTTTGGCAAGCCCACCAGCCTCACCGTCAGCGGTCAGCTTGAGGGTGAGCTCGGTGCCACAGCGCTGGGAGCCATCTACACCTTCGGCCCGACTTTCCGCGCCGAGAACAGCAACACGCCGCGACATCTGGCCGAGTTCTGGATGATTGAGCCCGAGGTGGCATTCAACGACATCACCGACAACATGGACCTGGCCGAGGAGTTCATCAAATTCTGCGTCCAGTATGCCCTGGACAACTGCAAGGACGACATCGAGTTCCTCAACCAGATGTATGACAACACCCTCATCGAGCGCCTGCAGGGAGTACTCAAGCAGGAGTTTGTCAGGCTGCCCTACACCGAGGGCATCAAGATCCTGGAGCAGTCGGGAAAGAAGTTTGAGTTCCCGGTCAAGTGGGGCGTCGACCTGCAGAGCGAGCACGAGCGCTATCTGGTCGAGGAGCACTTCAAGCGTCCGGTCATCCTCACCGACTATCCGCGCGAAATCAAGGCGTTCTATATGAAGCAGAACGACGACGGAAAGACGGTGCGTGCAATGGACGTGCTGTTCCCGCAGATTGGCGAGATCATCGGTGGCAGCGAGCGCGAGGAGAACTACGACAAGCTCATCAGCGAGATCGAGCGCCGCGGCATCCCCATGAAGGACATGTGGTGGTATCTCGAGACACGCAAGTTTGGCACTGTGCCTCACGCCGGATTCGGACTGGGCTTTGAGCGCCTGATCCTGTTTGTGACGGGCATGGCCAACATCCGCGATGTCATCCCGTTCCCGCGCACACCCAACAACGCCGAGTTCTAAGGCCGTCTGGTCGTGAGCAAACTGATGGGCCGCGAATGGTGCAATCCACACCATTCACGGCCCATCAATTTTGGTGACGCATTCACAGCAGGGCTGCCACACCCAGTGTCCCGCCGATGACCAGCGCATAGCGGATGATCTTGCCGATGGTCATGGCGATGATAGTGATCGGGATGTTGGCGCGCATCATCCCCAGCACCACGGTCAGCGCACTGCCCAGCACGGGCACAAAGGCAAAAAATGCCATCCAAGCGCCGCGGCCGTGGATAAAGCGCTCGGCACGCTCGAGTTTCTCGTGGTTGACATGCGCATACCGCTCAATCCACTCCATGTTGCCCAGCGTGCCCAGCCAGTAGCACGTCATCCCGCCCGACACATTGCCCAACGTCGCGGCAAGCAGGCATAGCCATGGATTGAGGTGCAGCGGACCGACACATGCGATCAGCACGGCCTCGCTGCTGAGCGGAACGATTGAGCCGGCGATGAATGCCGACAGAAACATCCCCCAGTAGCCCCAGTCGATAAAGAATTGAACAAATGCGTCCATAACAATGCTTGTCTTTGCAAAAATCGTGCAAAGGTAATAAAAAAACTGCAGACTTGCGTCAGCAGTTCTTTTTTAAGCCTATGTCGCAGGGGGTGATTCAGGCAGTTTGGCGTTCAATCGATGGCGTTGTTTGCCACAGGAAAGAGCCATAGCGGCTGTCGGTTGAGCTCAAGCCCGAAGGCTGAAAACCAGGCCTCTGCCCCTGACTCCTGACCCCTGACTCCTGACTCCTGACCCCTGACCCCTGAGGCCTGACCCCTGACCCCTGACTCCTGACCCCTGACTCCCTGACCCCTGACTCCCTGACCCCTGACT
>Ga0256404_1006687_pt1 | contig 18821 bp, 20 predicted proteins | sample RumenRJG_01DNA_FD_185990 | JGI IMG/M metagenome (GOLD analysis project Ga0256404, IMG submission 185990) | Bovine rumen microbial communities from Lethbridge, Alberta, Canada - RJG_01 | ecosystem: Host-associated > Mammals > Digestive system > Stomach > Rumen | place: Canada: Alberta | collected...
TTGATGGCGGTATGCCTGCGGTCGGTAGGAATAATGGTGCTAAAGTTGCGAAAGGAGACTATTTACTTTTTTTAGATTCTGATTTGAAACTTACTGATGATTATCTAAGAGACGTCCTTTATGAATTTCAAATGGAAAGATTGGGGATTGCCATCACACAGATGAAACCTCTGTCAAAAAAATCTCAAGATAAAATATGGCATGACCTTGCAAACTTATTCATGGTTGGCGTTGAAAAAATCAAACCTCATGGGGCAGGCTGTTATGGAATAATCGTTAAAAGAGAACTCCACGAAAAATGTGGGGGATTCGATGAAGAATTAAATTTTGGGGAAGACAGCGATTATATAAATCGTCTGGGACATGTTGAACAATTCAAGGTTTTGCGAAATCCGAAAATAGGCGTGTCAACCAGAAGACTTGAAGAAGAGGGCATTCAAACATTAATACAGCAATATGGAAAAAGTACATGGAATGATTTTGTCGGCAAAAAGACTGATGCAGAAGAACTTAAATATGATTTTGGACATGGAAAAGAACAACTTGATAAAAATAAATTAGAAAATTTTGCAACAGAATCTGAAAGAATAACTAAAATGTTTGAAAATTATGATAAGTCTGCAGAAAAAATAAACAATGCAAAAACTTATTTCAAAAAGACACAAATGAAAAAAAATAGGTCCAAAAAAATAGTCTTTTATTGTGTCTGTGGTGAAGGAATGGGTCATGCAATAAGATCAGGAGTAATAATAGACAAAATCAAAGAAAATTATGATATTTACATATTCTCACATGACCGTGCATATGAATACCTGAATGAGAAATTTGATCATGTTTATAAAATCGGCGGATTCAACACTGTTTATATTAACAACAAAGTGAATAATTTAAAAACACTAATTTCAGCCATTAAAAGAAATCCAACCAATATCAAGGTAGGATATCATGAATTATATAAAAAGGCAAGAGCATTATCACCTGATATAATCGTTACTGATTTTGAGCCATATGCGACAATTGTATCTAAACTTCTGCAAATTCCATTAATAAGTTTAGATAATATCCATATGATTACTCAAACAAAAATTGACTATCCCAAACATCATCAGGCCGAAATGCTTAAGGCAAAAGGAGTGATAAAAGGTTATGTTGTAAATCCAAAGTTCCACATCATGACCAGCTTTTTCTACCCAAAAGTCAAGTCCAGAAAAAAGGCTGTGATTTATCCTCCCGTAGTCCGTGATGACATATTGAAATTAAAGCCAACGACAGGAGATCATATAATAGTCTATCAAACCAGTAAGGAAAGTGTTAATCTGGTTGAAAGATTAAAAAAGATTGATGAAAAATTTATCGTTTATGGATTTAATCAGGATAAAGTTGATGAAAATCTTACATACAAACCATTCAATGAAGATGAATTCTATGATGATTTGGCCAGTTCAAAAGCAGTAATATGTAATGGTGGATTTACATTTATAACCGAAGCCATAACACTTAAAAAACCAATTTTCAGTGTTCCGGCTATTGGAAACTTTGAGCAAACATTAAACGGATTTTATGTTCAAAAATTAGGATACGGTGAATACCACGAAGAAATGAGTGTTAAAAAGATAAAACGATTCCTAAAAAGACTTGACAAATACCAAAACAAATTAAATAATGTTAAAATATACAGCAATGATTTAATCATACGAGAATTAAAATACCGTATCGAAAAATATTCTAAATAAAAAAAATAAGTTTTAGGTGAACTATAAAGTTACACCCATATCTAACTGTTCAGTTAATTCTTTATATCTGTTTCTGATAGTTACTTCAGTAACACCAGCAATGTCAGCTACATCCCTTTGGGTTTTTCTCTCACCCAATAAAACAGATGCGATGTATAATGCAGCAGCCGCTACACCGGTTGGTCCTCTTCCAGAAGTCAAACCTTTATCCATTGCTTTTTCAATAATTTCAATAGCTTTAGATTGAGCTTCACCAGACAAACCTAATTCACTTGCAAATCTAGGAACATAATCTACTGGAGATGTTGGTGGTAATTTAATATTTAATTCTCTTGTAAGGAACCTGTAAGTCCTACCAACTTCTTTTTTAGTTACTCTAGAAACTTCAGCAATCTCATCTAATGTACGTGGGACGTTACATTGTCTGCATGCAGCATATAATGAAGCTGCAACCACACCTTCAATACTTCTTCCACGAATTAACTTATTATCTACTGCACTTCTGTAGATTACAGATGCTGCTTCCCTTACACTTCTTGGAAGACCTAATCTTGATGAATCCCTATCCAATTCAGATAATGCAAATGCCAAGTTACGTTCAGTAGCACCGGAAATTCTGATTTTTCTTTGCCATTTTCTTAATCTGTACCATTGAGCACGATTTCTTGCAGGAATATCACGACCATAAATATCCTTATTCCTCCAGTCAATCATGGTACTTAAACCTTTATCGTGAATAGTGTATGTTATCGGAGCACCAACCCTTGTACGTTTATCTCTTTGTTCGTGGTCAAATGCCCTCCATTCAGGACCCATATCTACTAAATTTTCATCAATAACTAATCCACAATGAGAACAAACAACTTCTGCTCTTTCATAATCTCCTATTAATTCTGTAGAACCACATTCAGGACAAACAGCAGCCTTTTTATTTTCTTCTTCACTTTTTCTTGCAGTCCTATCTGATCTTTTTCTGCGTCTAGGAGCCTGATTTACTTCTTCTGAAATGTTTTCATCCTCCGTTTTTTACGTTTTTTAGATTTTGGTTTTGATACAAACAGTTTCTCACCATAATTTCTTTTTATTCTGTCATAATCTGCTGACTTAAATAAACGAATTGAAATGTATGGTTGTTTAGTAGGTCCAAATACATAGCCCACCTTCCCAATTTTATTTTTATTACTGTCAAAAACTATACCACCACTAGTTGGTGTTTGGGAAGACCTTGCTATCAATTTACCAGAGTTTGCAATATGCAAACTATTTCCTAAGAATTTCATATAATCAAACTAAAAATTAAATCTGTATCGTTTATATGTTTAGAATATTCCCATATATAAAGGTATCGATATACTTATATATGGAAATATAAACTTATTTAAATAATTTTATATTTTTATCTCAACCCTGCCACCTGAGATAAAGACTTGCCTGAATTTAAAATGTCAACAATATTTTTTTCTTTAATCTTAATTTCCAAGGTTTTGTTCATGACTTCATTGAACAATTTTTTAGGAATTATAACCACGCCGGTTTCATCACCATATAAGAAATCGCCAGGAGAAATTTTAATAGATTCCAATTCCAAATCAATGTTAATTTCACCCAATCCCAAAGCAGACCCTGCATTTGGTCTAAAACCACATGCAAAAATAGGATAATCCATATATAACAATGCATCCAAATCACGCACACATCCATAAACCAGTGTCGCCTTAAGGCCATTATTCTTTGCACATGTGGAAGCCAGTTCGCCCCAGATTGCCGCATCCATATCACTGGTTTCAACAAGCAATACATCACCATCATTCGCCTCATCGATAGCTAAAGTGATAGTTCCCCAGTCATCACTATTCGTTTTGGAAGTAGTAATCCTACCCCAAGTCTTTAAGTTATTGATAGATTTCAAGTTATATAATACTCCTGATCTGCGGGCAATTTGATTATATGCATCGGAAATCTGACAACTTGAAACCTGATTTAGAAATGAATTCAGATTAATGTATTCATCGTAATTCTGACCATCATATGTTAAATCATCAATTGTAATATTATCTAATGAAATATCTTTTATATCTTTTATTTTAGTTAAATCTTTTTTATTATGTAATAAGTCTTGAGGTTTTATAGACATTAAATCACCATTGTATTAATTTATATGGAATTATCAAATAAAAAAATTTCTATAAACAATATTTTATATATTAGTTTAACCAAAATAATAATTGTAGTATTTGAACAATACTTATTTATTATATGCTTAAGAGTTAATTTATTCATTATTATTAATTTATCATTTATTTGATTAACAGAAAAGGAGAAAATTTAATTATTAAAAAAGGATTTAAAACAAAATAAAAGAAAATAACAAATTTAAAACAATTAAAACAAAATTAAACCCGAATAATTAAATTTTCATTTGCACTTTTACTCTTTTTAGTATATAATAGATTTAAAATCAAAAACATGTTTATCGTATAATTTATTTATTGCCTAAAAATAATTATGATTTTTAGAAAAATATAAATTAACCCGATTAATAAGCTAGGAGGCTTAAATATGGGAAAAGGCGAAGAATTAACTACAACAAAATATTTAATCCATGCACAAATTAATGCAAATGGAATTGTAGAAAAACCTGATGTTGTCGGAGCAGTTTTCGGACAAACTGAAGGTTTATTAAGTAATGATTTAGATTTAAGAGAACTTCAAAGGACTGGTAGAATAGGTAGGATCCAAGTCAATATTCATTCTAATAGTGGAAGAGCCAAAGGAGAAATAGTAATTCCTTCAAGTTTAGACAGAGTTGAAACTGCTATTCTCGCAGCATCCTTAGAAACAATTAATCGTGTTGGACCTTGTGAAGCCGAAATCCAAACTTTAAAAGTTGAAGATGTTCGTGCTGTAAAAAGAGAACAAGTTGTAAACCGTGCAAAAGAAATCTATAAAAACATGGTCGAAAGCGTTGGTCCGGCAAGCATGAAAATGATTGAAGAAGTGAGAGAAGCAATGCGTATTCATGAAATTTCAGAATATGGGGACGACAGGTTACCTGCAGGTCCTAGCATACACACTTCAGATGCAATCATTGTTGTTGAAGGACGTAGCGATGTTTTAAATTTACTCAAATACGGAATTAAAAATACTGTTGCTGTTGAAGGAGTCAGTGTCCCACAGGCTATCGGCGATTTAAGTAAAAAAAGAACTACCACAGCATTCGTAGATGGTGACCGTGGTGGAGAATTAATCTTAAAAGAACTTTTACAAATCGGTGATGTTGACTATATTACACGTGCTCCTAAAGGAAAAGAAGTTGAAGACTTGGAAAAAGATGAGGTTTTAGTTGCACTCAGAGACAAAGTTCCTACTGCACAATTTTTAGCAAGTCACAACATTCTTTCAGAAAACAACAACAATCACCATCACAAAAAACATGACAAACATACTCATCACAAAAAACAAAAATACAACAAGGAACCAAAAGTTGAAATTGAAGATGATGAAGTAAGTTTAATGAAAGACATGTTAAAAGAATTTGAAGGCACAGGATGCGGAGCAATCTTGGATGAAGCATTAAATATAACTAAAGAAGTATCCATCGAAGATATCTATGAAGAAATCAAAAATATTGAAGGAAGTGCGGATACTGTGATATTTGACGGTATTATCAGCCAAAGATTAGTTGACGTATCATCCCAAAAAGGAATTAAAAAATTAGTTGCCTTCAGATCAAACATTGTCAAAAAACCATACAACTTAAAAATTATTACCATCGAATAGAGGATTACCCATCCTCATTTTTTATTATTTTTTCCAATTATATCCATACTCTTTTTGAATGTTATAAATTTTCTATAATTATAAATATTAATAAAGATAAATATTAATAAGGAAATTAAATAAGGAGGAAATTTAATGAATATAAACATTGAAAATTATTATACTGCTAGAAAAAATGTCTTTGAAAGATTTAACGAATCTAGTACAATAACAAAAATTGTTTTTTCATTTTTAATGGCTTGTATTACAGGTTTAATGGCTCAAATAATCATTCCTCTTCCATGGACTCCTGTCCCAATTACTGCCCAAACATTTGCAGTTTTATGTTCAGGATTATTCCTTGGTAAAAGATATGGATGTTTAAGCCAAATAATGTATGTTGTTTTAGGAATTGCATTTGTCCCATGGTTTGGGGGAATGACTGGTGGATTAGATGTATTGCTCGGATCTACTGGAGGATATTTAATCGGATTCATTATTGCATCATACTTTATTGGTTATATTACTGACAAATATGCAAAAGCACGTAATTTTACCCGTATGTTTACTGTTATTTGTGTAGCTAACTTTGCATTAATTTATATTCCAGGACTTTTAGGTTTAGCATTATGGATGTACTTTGCTCAAGGTACTGTTGTTGGAATTGCAGATCTTTTAATGATGGGTCTTGTTCCTTTCATCTTCGGAGACCTTGTTAAAGTTGCAGGTGCAGCTGGATTATCCAAAGTTTTCTTACCAAAAGACTAAAGGTTAATTTTAACCTTTTTACTATTTTTTTATTGATTGATATGGAATTAAGAGGCCATCATTTATTATGCATTTTAGGTTTTCAGGGTTATGGCTACAGTGAGGATTTTGTTTTGAATATGACCCGAATTAATGAATTAAGAAAAACCGATAAAACCACCATTAAATTAATTAATAGTTCTGACGACATTTGTTCCGCTTGTCCGAATTTAAAAAATGACCTGTGCGAAAACGAAATGCAAAATGAAACCATTGTAAAAATGGATGAAGAAGTATTATCCGAATTTGATATTAATAAAGAGTATAATGCAATAGATTTATTTAATGAAGTAATTTTAAAATTCAATACATTAAAAAGTGTTGAAAATATTTGCAATGATTGTAAATGGGCGGAAAAATGTTTATTTTACAAAAAATTAAAATGAACGATACCTTTAAATACTACTTAACTCATATATTAATATGTTGTTATATTACAACATAGTCCCGTAGGGTAGTGGTAATCCTTCTAGGCTTTGGACCCGGAGACGGCGGTTCGACTCCGCTCGGGACTATTCTAACTAACTTTTTTTATGAGATTTTTTATGGAAAAGCTACTGCTTATTGGAATAAATACAAGAAGTATGCTTAATAGTGCGTTGAAATTAGATTATGAAATCTTTTCTACAAGTTATTTTTCTACATCAGACACACCACAAATAAAAAACCAGAAAATAATTCTTGAAGAAAAGAATAATGAAAGTTCAGGCATTTTTGAAGACAATTTTAACAGTTCTTATATTCTGGAGACTTCAAAAGATTTTATTGATGAAGCAGACTACATCATCCCAATTTCCGGAATTTCACCTGGCGAATTTTCCAAAAAAGATCAAAAAAAGATTTTAGGAAATAAAGACGTTAGCCAAATAGAAAATAAGTTCAAGTTTTATGAAAAAATCAAAGATGAATTTACTGTTCCGGAGACTTTTTTAATAAAAGATGTAGATGAAGCAATTGAAATTAGTGAAAATAAACCTGAGGTTAAATATATAATAAAACCTGTTAAAGGATCAGGTGGTTATGATATTAATCTTTTAAATAATGATAGCACTATTCAATTAAATGATAGTGAAAATTATATCTTGCAGGAATATATTGATGGAATAAATCTAAGTTCATCAATCCTTGCAAAAAAAGACATCAAAAAAACCATAATGAACTCAAGGCTGTTGACTGAAAATGATTTTAAAAATAATAACAGCTACATATACATTGGAAACATCCTGCCTTTAACAAAAGAAAGCAGTCTTTCAAATATAGGAAATATCGATGAAATAAATAAACAAATGATAAAAACATCACAGAATTTAGCATATAAATTCAATTTAATAGGTTCCAATGGTGTGGACTACATATTAAATGAAAACGGATTATATGTAATTGAAGTTAATCCAAGAATACAGGGTACATTTGAATGTGTGGAAAAGTCACTTCAGATTAATATGCTGGATGCACATATAAAAAGTTGCATGAATGAATCTGTCGAAATCCCAAAGGCAAAATATTACTCATATAAAAAAATAATCTATTCACCATGCAGAAACAAATATTCAAAAATAGATTTAGACAATATTTATGACCTGCCACATATTGGAACGATAACAGAAAAATCAGAACCATTGCTTACAATAATCGACAAAGATACCGATTTTAAAAAATTATATGAAAAAGTAGAAAATAGCTCTCGAATTGTAAATCAAGAAACTATATAATGCCAACAAGATGAATTATAAAAAATAAAAACCCTACTGTAATTAAAAAAGTAGTAATAATCATACCATAAGTCATCCATCTAAATAGTTTAGCTTTATTATCTGGATCAGCTAAAAATTGGTCTATTGGATTTCTTTTCATTAATACACCATAAAAAAATAAGTTTTTTAAAAAAAATAGAAAATGATTAGAATAAGATAAAAATCTTATTCTGCAGCCTCTTTTGCAGCTTGAGCTTTTTCATTTTTCTCAATAGTAGACCTAATCATTTTCAAACGAACAAAGTTTTCCCTTTCCATTTCTTGGAGTCTCATATCAATATACTTTTCAGTATTTTGGAATCTTGGAATCATAATATGTTCTAAAGCATTTACTCTACGTTTAGTGGATTCAATTTCCTCAGCTAATAAGAAAATTGTTTTTTCTACTTCACCAAGTTCAATTAAATACTTGAGAGATTCCTCGAATTTTTTAGCAGCTTCATCTAATTGGATAGTAGTGTCTGAAAAACCATAACCTCTATCGACAATGGATCTTTCTTCCATTTGAATATTAGTTACAGGTACATTTACACCCATTACACTTCTTGAAGTAATATCAACATCAATAGATTCTTTAACTGATAATGATGCTTTTCTTACAGCCAAATCACCCATTGCAATTTGAGCTTCAATTAATGCTTCATTAGCTTCTTTTAAACTTTTCTCTGCATTTTCACGAATACCTTTAACACGATCCAAGATATCAAAAAACTCTTTGATTAAAGCATCTCTTTTTTCTTTGAGTAAACCATGCCCTTTAACAGCTAGTTTAGTCCTGTTTTTAAGAGATAATAACTCCATCCTTGTTGGATTAATTCCATCAATAATATCTTGTGCCATTCAATCACCTGTTTTAAGCAAATGAATTTATTCTTTTGGAAGGTATTGTTCGATAAATTCTTCTTTAACCCTTTTGAGTTCAGTTTTAGGTAAGATTTTAAGTAAATCCCAACCGAGATCCAAAGTTTCAAAGATAGTTCTGTCTTCGTCTTTACTTTGAGTGATGAATCTATCTTCAAATGCTTGAGCAAATTCCAAGAATTTTTGATCCCTTTCGGTAAGAGCTTCTTCCCCTACTACTGCTACTAAGTCTCTTAATTCACGACCTTCTGCATAAGCAGAATAAAGTTGGTCAGATACTCCACTGTGGTCATCACGAGTTTTTTCTCCACCAATACCACCACTCATCAAACGAGAGAGTGAAGGAAGTACGTCTACAGGAGGGTAAATACCTTTCCTGGAGATTTCTCTGCTTAATACAATTTGTCCTTCAGTAATATAACCTGTTAAGTCCGGAATAGGGTGAGTAATATCGTCTTGAGGCATAACTAAGATAGGCATTTGAGTAATTGAACCTTCTTTACCATCAATACGTCCTGCTCTTTCATAAATACCTGCAAGGTCAGTATACATGTATCCAGGGTAACCTCTTCTTCCAGGTACTTCTTCTCTTGCTGCGGAAATTTCCCTTAAAGCTTCACAGTAGTTAGTCATATCTGTTAAGATAACTAATACTTGCATACCTAAGGTGAATGCATAATATTCTGCAGTAGTTAAAGCCATTTTTGGAGTTAAGATTCTTTCAATAGCTGGGTCGTCAGCTAAGTTCATGAATACTGTTAATTTTTCTAAAGCTCCAGTACGTTCAAAGTCTCTCATAAAGAAGTTTGCTTCTTCGTTTGTAATACCCATTGCTGCGAAAATTACTGCGAATTCATCGTCAGCACCTAATACTTTAGCTTGCCTTGCAATCTGTACAGCCAAATCGTTGTGAGGTAAACCTGATCCTGAGAAAATAGGAAGTTTTTGTCCTCTTACTAAAGTGTTCATTCCATCAATGGTAGAGATACCAGTTTGAATGAATTCTTCTGGGAATTCACGAGAAGCCGGGTTCATTGGAGCACCGTTAATATCCAATTCTTCGTCAGGAATGATTTCTGGTCCACCGTCAATAGGTTTACCGATACCGTTAAAGATACGACCCATCATATCTCTTGAAACACCAATTTTTGCAGTTTCACCAGTGAATCTGGTTTTTGTGTTTTTGGTGTTTAAATCGTTAGTTCCTTCGAATACTTGGATAACAGCAACATCTTTAGTTACTTCAAGAACTTGACCGCTTCTTTTTTCACCAGTAGGTGTTTCAATATCTACAATTTCATTGTAACCAACGCCTTCCACTCCTTCAACAATCATCAAAGGACCTGAGACTTCAGATACAGTAGTATATTCTCTAGTTTTAATATTTGTATTCATTTTTAAGCCTCACTGCATTGTTTAGTAATTGCTGATTGAATTTCTTCAATTTTAGCATCAAATTCCTCTTGTGGGACATATTTCATTTTACCGATTTCTTCTTTTACAGGTAATGCTACAATATTTGCAATAGGAGCACCTCTGTTAACTGCTGCAAGAGATTCATCGTAGAACTGAAGAATGGTTTTTAACATTTTGTATTGTTTTTCTGGAGCACAGTATGTATCTACATCATCAAATGCATTTTGTTGCAAGAAGTCTTCTCTTAACATACGGGTAGTTTCTAAAGTAGCCTGATCGGTCTCTGGTAAAGCATCAGGACCTACTAATTGAACAATTTCTTGAAGTTCTGATTCTTTTTGTAAAAGACCCATAGCTTTATCACGAGTAGCTCTCCAATCTGCTGCTACATTTTCAGCCCACCATCCTTCAATACTGTCTACATATAATGAGTAACTTTGTAACCAGTCAATTGAAGGGAAGTGACGTTTATCTGCAAGAGATGCATCTAAAGCCCAAAATACTTTACAGATACGTAAAGTGTTTTGTGTAACTGGTTCAGACAAGTCCCCACCAGGAGGTGATACTGCACCAACTACAGAAATAGACGCAACATTAGGTTCACTACCAATAGTTTCTACTCTTCCTGCTCTTTCGTAGAATTGTGCTAATCTAGATGCTAAATATGCTGGGTAACCTTCTTCCCCAGGCATTTCTTCTAATCTTCCTGAAATCTCCCTCATAGCTTCAGCCCATCTTGAGGTTGAATCTGCCATAAGTGCTACATCGTAACCTTGGTCACGATAGTATTCAGCAATAGTAATACCAGTATATACACATGCTTCACGAGCTGCTACTGGCATGTTTGAAGTGTTTGCAATAAGAACAGTTCTGTCCATTAATGGGTTTCCTGTTTTAGGGTCGTCAAGGAATGGGAACTCAGTAAGTACTTCAGTCATTTCGTTTCCACGTTCTCCACATCCAATGTAAACAACAATATCTGCGTCTGCCCATTTAGCTAATTGTTGTTGAGTAACAGTTTTACCTGATCCGAAAGGACCTGGAATAGCTGCTGCTCCTCCTTTAGCTACAGAGAAGAAAGTGTCTTGTGCTCTTTGACCAGTTACCAATGGTATATCTGGGTCTAATTTTCTTACATATGGACGGCTTCTTTTTACCGGCCATTTTTGGAGCATTTGAACTGCTTCCCCATCAATTTCTGCAATGTCTTCAAGTACAGTATATTCTCCTTCAGAAGCAATGCTAGTAACTTCACCTTCCATTGTTGGAGGAACTAAGATTTTGTGTAATACAGCAGTAGTTTCTTGTACTTCACCAAGAACGTCTCCACCAACTACTTTATCCCCAACTTTAGCAACAGGTTTGAATTCCCATTTTTTCTCTTTGTTTACAGAGTCTACATCAATACCTCTTGCAATAAAGTCACCAGATTCTTCTCTAATAATTCTTAAAGGCCTTTGAATACCATCAAAAATAGAACTCATAACTCCAGGACCGAGTTCTACAGACAAAGGACCTCCTGTACATTCTACAACTTCACCAGGTTGAATACCTGCTGTTTCTTCATATACTTGGATAGTTGCGGTGTCACCTTCTAATTCGATGATTTCTCCAATAAGCTTTTGTTCACCTACCCTAACCATCTCAAGCATCTGGGCTCCTCTCATACCATCTGCGACAATAACAGGCCCAGCAATTTTAATAATTTTTCCTTCAATAATCATTTAACCATCTCTACCCCGATAACTCTTTTAATAAGATCGTTCATTTGATCAGATGACCCTTCGGAGGACCCATCTTTATCAGGTATTTCAATTATCATTGGTAATACACTAGAACCAATTTTCCTATTAATATGTTCTCTAATTTCATTAGCTAATACTTGAGTTATTATAATGATTGAAATTTCATCATCTAAAAATTTATCAAAAGCAGTAATAGCTTCTTCAGCAGTATTAACAACTTCTGCTTCTTTAACTCCACCAAGTCTAAATCCAGATACAGTATCTATATCTCCTATAATAGCGACTGAACTCATATTAACATCTCCATTATTTTAGAATTAGGGAAATCAGCTTCTCTTTTTGCCCTTGCAATAATTTTTAAATTCTTAATTTCAGCTTCTTTTTGACTTAAATAACCAATAATTGGACCAACACCTAATGGTTTTTTGGAAGCTAATGATTTTGCATGTTCTGCGACATACACATCTAATGCCCTTTCAAACACAGCAACAGATCCAGTCTCGTTGTACTGTGGAACAACATCAGTTAAAGCCTCTGAATATTTAGTACCTTCTAAACCAGATACTACATTAGTAACATCAGGAGAATCCATTAAATCTTTAAGTTTCCATTCACGTAATTGATAACCGTCAGCTAAAATATATTCTGAAATATCATCATAAGTTAAACCATCTTCTTTAGCTCTTAAAATTAATTTAAGATTATCAACATCTACTTGAGTTCCTACATATGAATATACTATTTGTCTATTTTCATCAGCCGGAACATCTGAAGAGTGTAATAATTTGCCTAAGTAATATTTATCTAAAGCAGATTCTAATGGAAGAGTCATTTTTTTCTCTTCATATTGTGGAAGAGCATCTTCTAAAGCAGTAGCATATTCAGTACCATCTAAACTAGTGATAATATCAGTGACACTATCAGTGTCAACTAAAGAACTTAAATCATCATATAATGACCCGCAAGGAATTAATAATTCTTTGGTTTCTTCAGCATTAAGACCAACTTCTTTTGCAGTTATAAGACTTTTAATATTGTTAATATCTGTTTTTTTAGACATTACAACAAATGGATCTTTAACTTCCTTAGGAGCTAATCTTGCAATAAAATCATAAGTATTAGCACGTTGAACATCTAATGCTTTGTCTAAAGGATAGTCATCTAAAACATCAGCATATTCAGGAACGCCTTTAAGATAATTTTCTACTTCTTCAACATTGTTGGATTCAACAATTTCAGACATTTGTTTTTCATCGAAGAGTCTTCCTTTTCTTGCTCTAACTCTTGAACTAGGATTGAGATAAGGATAAATATCCAATATTGGTCTAGATGTGATAATTACAACTACAGCACCTATTATAATAACAGCAAGAATAACGAATACAATAAATACTTCTTGTGTTAATCCAAGAGCTGTTATTAATGATGCAAGTTCATCTGCCATAATTTCTCCCTCCTAATTTATTTAAATAAAACATTTGCAACTTCACTACGTAAAACACTTCTAAATCTTTCTAATCTAGATTCAATAGTGTTGTTTACTTCAATGTCCCCACTTTTAGTTTTAACAATAGCTCCACCGATAGCATCGATAGGTTCACCTAATTGGAATTTGATATCGTCAATTTGGAAAGTAGAAGATGAATCAAGTTGACTTTTAAATTTATTTGTATCAGCTTCATTTAATTGAATGATTAAATCATTGCTACCAAGTTCATCGACAGCTTCTTTAATCATTTTACTCAATGAATCATCATATTCATCACTACCAGAAGAAGCAATACTTTTTAATTCTTCACTAGCTTTATCAAAAGCTGCTTCGATAACTTCTTCTTTAGCGCCTAATTCTGCTCTACGAGCATTCATCTTAGCTTCAGAGATAATTTGCTGATATCTCATATCAGATTGTTTTTTTCCATTATCTAAAATTTTATTTTTCTCTGATTCTGCAGTTTTCTCAGCATTTGCATTTATTGTTGCAATTTCTGCATTTGCCTCTTGCATGATTGTATCAGCTTTCTCTTGGGCTTCAGACATAATGCTTGAAACAATTTTATCTGTGCCTGAGCTCATAAAAAATGCCTCCTTAACCTAAGATTCCACCGAATACCATGAGTAAAATAGCAATCAAGAAACCGTAAATAGCCTGAGTCTCTGGTAATGCAGAGAAAATAATACCACGTGCGAACATATCATTATCTTCTACGATTGCACCAACAGATGAGGATGCAGCAATACCTTGTCCCATACCGGAACCTAATCCAGCGAAACCAATGGATGCACCTACACCAATAGCTACGAGACCAGCTTCCATACTTAAACCTTTTCCTCCACCTAATAATCCGGAGAATACGAGTAATAAGATTGCAATCAAGAAACCGTAAATAGCCTGAGTCTCTGGTAATGCAGAGAAAATAATACCTCTAGCAAACATATCGTTATCTTCTGCAACTGCACCTACAGATCCAGCAGCTGCCATACCTTGCCCTAAACCGGAACCTAATCCAGCAAAACCAATTGCTACTCCAGCACCAATAGCTGCTAAAGCAGTACCTAAAGCAATTTCTACCATATTTAATTCACCTTTATAATAATATTTATTTTAATTTTGTTTATTTTATATATAAATGAAAAATTTTTAATTTTATTTTTTAGTAAATGTTCTACTTGCTTTAAAAGCTTCAAATTTGCCTTTTCCTCCCATGTAGAATTGAGAGAAGAATTCAACATAATTTAAACGTAAAGCGTTAATAAATGCACCCAATACTTGGAAAGCGAAGTTTGCAATATGACCGCCTATAAATATGACAATTGCAAGAATTATTCCAATAAAAGGAATCATATCATTTACCATATTGGTTAAAATGTTAACTGTCATAGCAATACCACCGGTAGCCAAACATAATGCTAATAAACGAGCGTAGGATAATACATCACCCATGAATCCGAAAATATCCATTACTCCATATGCACCATTAGCATAAACTAACATTCCAATACATGCAATTACTAAAATTCCTCCAATAATAAAACCAATCATACCGATTGCAGGGTTTAAATAACCTAAAGCGAGGAAAATAACACCAGCTTCTAAAACAAACCAACATAATTGAGATCCAATAGCCTCTTTTTTATTGCCATATCTAAAGTTATTAATAGCTCCTAAAATGAAAGCTATATTAGTATAGATTACACCAATAGCGATAGCAATTATTAAAATTTTATCTGGGTGGCCAAATGCATTTACAGGTTCATATACTGTAGGTAAAGCTTTTCCTAAATGCAATATCCTATCATAGAAATCACCAAGAAGACCATTTGTTAAAAGACCCAGGATAACTGCCCACAGACCGGACCAAATTAAAATCCAACCAAATGAATGCATGGATTCTTTAATTTTACCTAATCCTTTTAATAATACAACACCTATTAAAGCTACACATAATCCATAAAATGCATCAGTTAAACAGAACCCAAAGAAAATAGGGAACATAATAGCAACAAATATAGTTGGATCGATTTCATTGTAACGTACTGGAGAGTACATATCAACAAGGTATTCGAAAGGTTTTGCATACCATCCGTTTTGTTGTAAAATAGGTACATCTTCATCATCTGTTCCTTCAATTTCAATTAATTCAAAGGCACAGTGACCGTCTGAGGTTGTTTCTACCAATTGTTCAACTTTTTCAGTATCCTTTACAGGTACCCATGCTTCAAGCATATAAGCATCTTTAGTTTGAACAAATGCAGAAAGAATCTCATTCTTTTCTTTTTCATTTTCTATTTGCTCTTTGAGTGCTAATATTTCATCATCCCATTGCTCAGCGACAACTCTTAATTCTGATTTAACAGTTGCACGTTCTGATTCAATGGCATTTAATCTTGCATCAGCATTTGAAATAATCTGTTGAGGAGTACCTTCAACATTACCTATTTCAATTTTCTCAAAGTCGAATTTACGAAGTGTCGCATAGACATCATCATTAAATTCTTTTAAAGTCACCACAACGATGTTGACATAATCTTTATCATCGCTCGGGACTGTAAACATATCTAATTCATCAGTCAAGTTACTTAATTTAGTTTTGATTTCTGAAGCAGATTCAACATTAATCCTTCCAACAGTTGTAGAAGTGTACTTAGAATCTTTTAAAAGAGCTAAATCCATGTCAAAATTAGATAAGTGTCTAGCTAAACTTTTATTAGACTTTAATTCACTTGTTTCGGAGTCGAGAGCGGATAGTTTTCCCTCAATAACATGTGTCTTACTCTCTACCTTAGATAAAGTTTCTTCAGCTTTAGCTATGAAAGCTTCAGTGTCTAAATCTTCAACATTTTTTTGAACTGGCAAATCTGGACTAATGAAAGACATTAAAGTATCTTTAATCCCATGGCCTTCTGATAAAGAATTTCCCAAAAGTTCAGATATACCGTTTGTTTTCATTAAAAGTGAAGATAATTTACCTGTGTAAGGAGTAGCTTTTGCAGGAGTAACTAATTCCGCTAATTCAGGATCTTGCTGAATACTATCAGAAATATCACTGATTTGTACTAACCCCTGTTCGTGGAGAGCATCCACTGTAGGAGCTACATACTTATCCAGTGTAACTATTCTAATTTTTCGCATTCTAGCTGTCTTGAACATATAATCTCACACTACAAAATATTTTTGACAATAATAGAAGCAGCTTCATCCACATTTGCCATAGCCTTATCTTTTAATGCGCTTACGTCATTATCAGAGTTAGCAGCAATTGTTTTAGCTTCTTCTTTAGCTTTATCTTCTGCATCAAAAACAGTATTTTTAACTTCCTCTTCTGCTGATTTTTTAGCTTCGGAAATGATTTCTTCAGCTTTAACTTTGGATTCATTGATTAAATCTTTTGATTGTGATTCGGAATCAATGATAAGTTGTTCAGCATCAGATTCAGCTTTTTTTATCATTGCGATTGCGTCTGATATCTCTGCCATAATTAATCACCATGGTATATTTAATTTTTATTTTGCTTAATATATATCTTTTACTATATTTTCATGAAAAATAAAACAATTCATGACTTAAAATAAAAAATGATAACAAAAAAATTATATTTTTATGAATTAATATGTTAAAAAAAAGAATTTATAAAAATAAAGAAAAAAAGATTACCTATAAAAGAATTTAAGGATTCCTTTAGGTAATTTCATTAAATAAGCCAAAATAGCTATTACAATAATAAAAAGACCAATTATAGCAAAGCCAATATTATATGGAGATGCAAGTACCATATATCCAACAACACCAATAACAATACCTTCAAAGAAAAAGACTGCTTTTGTCCATTCTGGCTTGAATGTAATAATAATATATGCAATACCTAAAAGTATAAGAATAATTGATGTAGCAACAGTATCGTTAGTTAATACATCTCCCCTAATAATTGGAAGGATTCCAACAATTATTAACACTATGGCTAAAACTATACCCAGCATTTTAAAAGTTTTAATACGAGACATACATCAATATTTAACTATCTTAATATAAATACTATTAATTATGAATAGATGTGTTTGGATAATTTTAAATAGAAATTTTGAAATGATGTTAGATGGAGAAGTTTATAAAAACAAGTTGCAGGATAAAAAATTCTCACCTGGCGGAGACATATGGACAGAAGAACTTCCATTATTAAGAATAACTGATGAGAATATTCAAAAGGAATATGATGAGTTTAGAGAAGACATTTTAACATTATTTTTAGAACCTCAAGTCAATGAAGTATTCATTAATGCCAAAATAGGTGAAGAATCAGAATATGACAATCCAAATATATCAACACCATTAATAATAAGAAAAATAGAAGAATATGATGTTGATGAAATATTAAACTAAACTTAAAATTGTCTATTTGCCTTTTCAAGAACTTCATCCATTGTATTATATACCAATGGTTCACCATCACTACTTTTTAGTTCAGTTGTTATTAAAACATGTGGGGAAGCCCATAAATAACTGTAAGTAAAGTAAATCACGTTTAACAACAATACTAAATAAATAAATAACAAACCTATTATTAAGAATAAGATATGGACATAATAATTACCATACCTTTTCTTTTTCATTAAGATAAAATGGTCTTCTTCCTGTATCTTTTTAAATTTATTTTCAGATAATTCTTCTGAAATTCTGTTCATTTCATCTGAATTATCTGCTTTTAATATAAATAAATCCATATTAATCTATAAATAAACTGTAAATTCATCGATTTCTTTTCTTGGAGTGTCTCTAGGTTCAGCATCACCATAACCTAAAGGTGTGAACAAAACAGGTTCTTCAGAATCTTCCAATTGTAAAAGTTCTCTTGCCTTATCAGGTTTGAATGCTGCAATATAACATGTTCCAAGGCCCACATTAGTAGCTGCTAAAATAATATGATCCATCACAATGGTTGCATCAATATCTGAGATGTTTTTATTATCCCATTTTCTAACCCATGACTTATCGGTTTGTGCTACAACACATAAAACATAAGGTGCCTGTGTAAACCATTTAGCGGAATAAATTTCAGATAAAGCTTCCTTGTTCTTCTTAGTATCTATTACATAAACCTTAAAAGGCTGGTAATTTACGCCTGTTGGAGCAAGGGTAGCGGCATTTAAAACATAATCCAATTTTTCCTTTTCAACCTCTTTATCCAAATATCCTCTTACACTATATCTTTTATTGATTACATCATCAAAATCCATCTTAATGACCTCCATAT
>Ga0256404_1006688_pt1 | contig 18821 bp, 14 predicted proteins | sample RumenRJG_01DNA_FD_185990 | JGI IMG/M metagenome (GOLD analysis project Ga0256404, IMG submission 185990) | Bovine rumen microbial communities from Lethbridge, Alberta, Canada - RJG_01 | ecosystem: Host-associated > Mammals > Digestive system > Stomach > Rumen | place: Canada: Alberta | collected...
ATGACGAGCAGATCGACTTTGCAAAGAAGTTCATTCAGGACGAGGTCGACTACCTGCTGCTTTCCGCAGCTGATACATCAGGCTGGGACGGCGTGCTCGAGGACGCTAAGAAGGCAGGCGTAAAGGTCATCCTGTTTGACCGTACCATCGACGCAAGCGAGGATCTGTACGAGGCATCCATCGTTTCGGATATGGATCAGGAAGGCAAGACCGCTGTTGAGTGGCTCAAGGGACAGAACCTGAGCGAGTACAACATCATTCACATTCAGGGCGTTATGGGCTCGGCTGCACAGAAGGGTCGTTCACAGGCTCTGCTTGATGAGGCAAAGGCTTCCGGCTGGAACATCATCACATCACAGACAGCTGAGTGGAACGCAGAAAAAGCACAGCAGATCGTTGAGTCGCAGATCTCTTCGGGCAAAAAGCCGAACGTTATCTACGCCGAGAACGACGATATGGCAAAGGGCGCAGTTGCAGCACTTGATAAGAACAACATCTCCCACGGCGTTGGCAAGGATTGCATCGTAATGGGATTTGACTGCAACAAGTGGGCACTCGAAGAGCTGCTCAAGAAGAACTGGAACTACGACGGTCAGTGTAACCCATTCCAGTCCTCTTACATCGACGACGTTATCAAGAAGCTCGAAAAGGGCGAAAAGATCGAGAAGAAGACCATCGTTATGGAAGAAAAGGGCTTTGACGCTGACAAGATCACACAGGAAGATGTTGACAAGTACGGCATCTGATAATATTCCGTAGCGCAACAGCTAAATCATAGCAAACCTACACGGTGCGGCGTATATGGATAATGTCCGTATGCGTGCACCGTGTCTCTTTTTGACCTTTTTTAAGGAAAGATCGTATTTTTGCAGGGTGTTTTTGTAATTATTTGGAGGTGAATCAGCAAATGCAGGGTGAAACTATACTCAAAATGCGTGGCATTTGCAAGTTTTTCCCCGGTGTCCGTGCCCTCGACGGCGTAGATTTCTCGCTTTGCAAAGGCGAGATACACGCACTTATGGGCGAAAACGGCGCAGGAAAATCTACTCTTATAAAGGTACTCACCGGTGTATACCCCAAGGACGGCGGCGAAATAACACTTGATGACAAGGTCGTTTCGATACGTTCCCCGCAGGATGCGCAGAACGCAGGTATAAGCACCGTTTACCAGGAGATAACTCTTTGTCCCAACCTGTCCGTTGCAGAAAATATGTACATCGGCAGAGAAAAGGACAAACTTGTAAAATGGAAAAAAAGGAACAATGAAGCAGATAAACTGCTCCAGAGTCTTGATATTCCCGCAAGGGCAAATCAGCAGCTTTCGAGCTGTTCCATCGCCGTACAGCAGATGGTCGCTATCGCCCGCGCGGTAGATATGGACTGCAAAGTCCTTATCCTCGACGAGCCTACATCGTCACTTGACGAAAACGAGGTAGCAAAGCTTTTCAGACTTATGCGCGACCTCAAAGCAAAGGGCGTAGGCATCATCTTCGTCACCCACTTTCTCGATCAGGTTTACGAGGTGTGCGATAAGATAACCGTGCTTCGTGACGGAAAGCTTGTCGGCGAGTATGTGATCGAGGATCTGCCAAGGGTGCAGCTCGTTTCCAAGATGCTCGGCAAGGACCTTGACGATATGAGCGACATCAAGTCCGAGGCTACCGAGTACAGCGGCGAGGGCGCAGGTCAGGACGTTTTCCAGTGCACCGAGCTTTGCTCAAATGCAGGCATCAAACCGTTTGATTTCCATATCCAGAAAGGCGAGATCAACGGCTTCACGGGACTTCTCGGTTCGGGCAGAAGCGAATGTGTACGCGCTATCTTTGGCGCAGACCACGTTACAGGCGGCACAGTGAGAAAGTACGGCAAGCCCGTCAAGATCACCAAGCCTATCGACGCTATGAAAAACGGCATCGCCTATCTCCCCGAGGACAGAAAGATCGACGGTATCGTTGCAGACCTTTCGGTGCGCGAGAACATAATCCTCGCACTTCAGGTAATGAAAGGCTTCTTCAAGCCCTTTACCAAAGCACAGGCTAACAAATTCGCAGACGAGTACATAAAGCTGCTGGGCATCAAGACCGCATCGGCTGATACACCTATCAAGTCGCTTTCCGGCGGAAACCAGCAGAAATGTATCCTCGCAAGATGGCTTCTCACAAAGCCCGAATATCTTATCCTCGACGAGCCTACACGAGGTATCGACGTAGGTACGAAGATAGATATCCAGAAGCTCGTCCTCAAGCTCGCATCAGAGGGCATGAGCGTGACCTTCATCTCCTCCGAAACAGACGAGATGCTGCGTACCTGCTCAAGGCTCATCGTAATGCGCGACCGCAAGGTCGTAGGTGAGCTTTCCGGCGACGAGCTTACACAGAACATGATAATGAACACTATCGCAGGAGGTGAGCAGCAGCAATGAAAAAGATCCTGAAAAAGCTTGCAGGCAATCAGATATTCATTCCGTGTGCATCACTTATCCTGCTTGCACTGTTCAACCTCATTGCAGACCCGTCATTTTTCAAGATAACGCTTGGGCATAACAGCAACGGCGACCCCGTCCTCAACGGCTATCTTATCACGATCCTTGACTACGGCAGCGAGCTTGCTATCCTTGCGATAGGCATGACCCTCGTGACCGCAGCCACAGGCGGACAGGATATCTCCGTCGGCGCGGGAATAGCTATCGCAGGAAGCGTTATCCTGCGTGTACTCTGCGGAAGCGATCCGCGTCCCACGCAGCTTCAGACCTCGCTTATCGTAGCATTCCTCGTTGCGATATTCGTATCAATGGCATTCAGCGCATTCAACGGCATACTTGTAGCCTACTTCAAGATACAGCCAATGGTCGCGACCCTTATCCTGTTCACCGCAGGGCGCTCGATAGCGGCTTGGATAAACCAGAACAAGCTGCCTATCGTCAGTGCAGAGTGTGACAAGACCTTCGGCTACTGGGGCAACTATATCCCCGGCATACCTATCCCGACACCCGTGTTCATCGCAGCTGTCAGCATACTTATCATAATGCTGCTGCTCAAGTTCACAAACCTCAGACTGTATACACAGTCCGTAGGCATCAACCCCAAATCATCAAGACTCAACGGTCTTAACCCCGAGCTTATAAAGGTGGTAGCATTTGTTATCCTCGGTGTGTGCGTGGCTATCTGCGGACTTATCAAGGTAAGCCGTTTGCAGACCATCAACTACTCGGTAGTTGCAAAGGATATCGAAATGGACGCCATCCTCGCAGTTGCCCTCGGCGGCAACGCACTCAGCGGCGGTAAGTTCAATATGTGGGGCTCAATACTTGGAGCATACGTTATCCAGTTCCTCACCACAACTCTTTACAAGCTCAATATCAAATCCGAAGCGCTCCCCGCTTACAAGGCGATCGTAGTTATCCTTCTGGTAGTTGCAAGTGCCCCTGTCGTAAGAGAAAAGGTGAGCAAGCTTTTCAAAAAAACAGCTAAAGCAGACAGCAAAAGCGAAGGAGGTGCAGCAGCATGATGCAAAGAATCAAGAAGATGTCTGATACCAACCTGCTGCTCACTATTACAATAGTTGTATTCATCCTTATGTATCTGTGTGCTGTCATCTTCCTTGGTGAGGGCTTCAGAAAGCCGCAGGCTTTCCTCAATCAGTTCAACAACAACGCCTACCTTATCATCATCGCCTGCGGACTTTCCCTGGTAATGATAACAGGCGGCATCGACATCTCCGTTGGCGGAGTCATCGGACTTGTAAGCATGACATGCGCGGTCAACCTCGACCTTAAAGGCGGCAACATCGTCACCTCGATGCTTATCGCACTTGGCATAGGTCTTGCGTTCGGTCTTGTACAAGGATTTCTCGTTGCGTATCTTGACATTCAGCCGTTCATCGTCACCCTTGCGGGAATGTTCTTTGCAAGAGGACTTACAACGATAGTTCACACCAATCCTATCAATGTTAAAAATTCAGACTTTGTCAAGCTCAGGACCACCGATGTAGTTATCCCCGGACTCGGCGCAGAGAACAAACGCGGCGTGTATATCGACGCAACCATAGAGATAGGCGTTGTGATCGCCTTGATAATCGTTCTGGCACTGTTCTTCATGCTTCGCTGGAGCAAAACGGGACGTAACTTCTACGCAGTCGGCGGCAACCAGCAGAGCGCACTTATGCTTGGTATCAACGTCAGAAGGACAAAATTCCTGTCCTACGTTATGTGCGGACTTCTCGCAGGTATCGCAGGTTATGTGTACTTTATGCACGTAGGCTCAGGCTCACCGTCACACGCACAGGGTGCTGAAATGAACGCTATCGCTTCGTCTATCATCGGCGGCACAATGCTCACAGGCGGTGTCGGCAACATCATCGGCACACTCTTCGGCGTACTTTCACTGAGCACCATCAAGGATATCGTTACATCAAGCGGTTACGACGATCCGTGGTGGACAGGTATCACCGTTGCAGCAATGCTTTGCATATTCCTTGTAATCCAGAGCGTTATCATGGCAAAGAAGCACGCACAGGGCGCATCAGTCAAAAAGGAAAAGCAGGCAGCACCTGCATCTTCATAGAACAACTAACTATCCAAGTAAGGAGAAAAATATGGACATCGTAAAGCAGATCGAATCAGGAAAGACCTCGATAGGCATAGAATTCGGTTCCACAAGGATAAAGGCGGTAATGATAGGTGAGGACTACTCACCTATCGCCTCGGGTACACACGACTGGCAGAACAGGCTCGAGGGAGGCATCTGGACATACACCGAGCAGGATATTACCCTTGGTCTGCAAAGCGCCTACAAAGACCTTGCAGACAGCGTTAAAGCAAAGTACGGCGTGCAGATCAAAAAAGCTGCAGCGATAGGCATCTCCGCAATGATGCACGGCTACCTCGCGTTTGATAAGGCAGGCGATCTGCTCACCCCGTTCAGAACGTGGAGAAACACAATGACGGGCGAGGCTGCAAAAGCGCTCACCGAAGCGTTCGGCTTCAATATCCCGCAGCGCTGGAGCATCGCGCATCTGTACCAGGCGATCTTAAACGGCGAAAAGCACGTCCCCGAGATCAGCTTTTTCACCACCCTTGCAGGCTTCGTTCACTGGCAGCTAACAGGCGAAAAAGTCCTTGGCATAGGCGATGCATCGGGTATGTTCCCTATCGACCCGGAAAAGGGCGAATACGATGCACAGATGCTCGCAAAGTTCTCACAGCTCGTTAAAGATAAGGGCTTTGGCTGGAACATACAGGATATACTCCCCCGCATCATTACCGCAGGCAGCAGCGCCGGAAGGCTCACCGAGGCAGGCGCAAAGCTCCTTGACCCCACAGGCGCACTTGAGGCAGGCATTCCACTTTGTCCGCCCGAGGGCGACGCAGGTACGGGAATGGTCGCTACCAACAGTATCGCACCAAGAACAGGCAACGTGTCCGCAGGTACATCTATTTTTGCAATGGCAGTGCTTGAGAAAAATCTCTCAAGGGTACACGAGGAAATAGACATCGTTACCACCCCCTGCGGCGACCCCGTGGCAATGGTACACTGCAACAACTGCACCACAGACCTTGATGCGTGGGTGAATATGTTTGACTCCGCGCTCAAAGCATTCGGCGTGAGCATACCAAAGTCAGACATCTACGCAAAGCTCTATGATTCAGCACTCAAAGCTCCGACAGACTGCGGCGGACTGGTAAGCTGCAACTACTTCTCGGGCGAGCACGTTACAGGCTTTACCGAGGGCAGACCGATGCTTATCCGCACCCCCGAGGCGCAGTTTAACGTATCGACACTTATGCGCAGCCTTATCTACACCTGTATGGCAACGCTGAAAATAGGTATGGATATCCTTCTTGGCGAGGAGAAAGTACAGCTGGATAAGCTGCTTGCACACGGCGGACTTTTCAAAGCCCCCATCGTGGGACAGAGATTTCTCGCAAGTGCGCTTGGCGTTCCCGTAGCGGTAATGGAATCCGCAGGTGAGGGCGGCGCATGGGGCATAGCACTTCTTGCAGCATACGCCGTAAGGCAGGACGAATCACTCACCCTTGCACAGTTCCTTGACAAGCAGGTGTTCTCAAAATTTGCAAGCACGGTCATGCCGCCCGATAAGGACGATGCACAGGGCTTTGCAAAGTATATGGATACCTTCAAAGCATCGCTTGCCGCACAAAAGGCAGCCGTCGAGGCTATACATTAAGACAACAGGCATTTACACACCTGTCCCCCGCACCTTGCAGCATCACTTTCAACTAACCGCCGTAAAGCGCGGGGACAGGGTTTGTGTTTGTACGTGTCCGTCTGAAAAAAAATACAGCAGACGGGCAGGCATAAACGCAAACAACATCAACCATAGAAAAGGAGAAAACTATGACATTCTGGTTCATCACAGGCTCACAGTTCCTGTACGGCGAGGAAACTCTCGCAAAGGTAGAAAAGGACTCAAAGGAGATAGTCGCAGGGCTGCACCTTCCCTTCCCCGTTGAGTATAAGCTCACCGCAAAAACCTCGCGCGAGATTGAAGACATCATCAAGCAGGCGAATTTTGACGATGACTGCGCAGGCATCATCACCTTCTGCCACACCTTCTCGCCGTCAAAAATGTGGATAAACGGGCTCTCACTGCTGCAAAAGCCGTGGCTGCACCTTCACACCCAGTACAACAAGGCTATCCCCAATGAAGAGATAGATATGGACTATATGAATCTTCACCAGTCCGCACACGGCGACCGCGAGCACGGCTTCATCGGCGCAAGGCTCCGCGCACCAAGGCGCGTAGTCGCAGGCTTCTGGCAGGACGAAAAAACACAGCAGCAGATAGCCGACTGGCAGCGCTCGGCCGTTGGACTTGCGTTCAGCAAGCAGCTGAAGATCGTGCGCTTTGGCGACAATATGCGCGAGGTAGCCGTTACCGAGGGCGATAAGGTGCAGGCGCAGATCAAGTTCGGCTGGCAGGTAAATACCTGGGCTGTCGGCGATCTTGCGGCGGAGATGAACAAGGTCACAGACGAGCAGATAAGCGACCTCGTTGCTCAGTATCGCACCCTTTATGATATGGACGATAAGGATCTCGGCGCCATCTGCTATCAGGCGCGCGAGGAGATAGCAATAAAGACCATTCTCGACCGCGAGGGCGCAAAGGCGTTCACCAATACCTTTGAGGATCTGCACGGTATGGATCAGCTCCCCGGGCTTGCATCGCAGCACCTGCTCGCACAGGGCTACGGCTTCGGCGCGGAGGGCGACTGGAAAACCGCCGCTATGACCGCGATCGTCAAGGCTATGTACCCCGACGGCGCAGCAGCCTTTATGGAGGACTACACCTACGACTACGAAAAGGGACTTATCCTGGGCGCACATATGCTTGAGGTCTGCCCCACTATCGCTAAAAACAAGCCGCGCATAGAGGTACACCACCTCGGTATCGGCGGCAAGCAGGATCCCGCAAGGCTCGTCTTTGAGGGACGCGCAGGCAAGGCTCTGGCAGTTTCGCTTATTGATGTCGGCGGCAGGATGCGTCTTATCGCCCAGGCAGTCGAGTGTACCGAGCCTACCCAGACAATGCCCAACCTGCCCGTTGCGCGCATTATGTGGAAGCCGCTCCCCGAGCTTGAAACAGGCGCACAGAACTGGATAATCGCAGGCGGCGCACACCACACCGTGCTGTCGTTTGATCTCACGGTCGATAACCTGCGCGACTTTGCAAGAATGACAGGCATCGAGTTCGTTCTGCTTGACGAAAACACCACCCCGTATGCCCTTGAAAAAGAACTTATGTTAGGAGATATAATATGGAGATAAAGCAGCTCAAACAGCGTGTTTTAGAGGCAAATCTGCTTTTGCCCAAGTACGGACTTATCACTTTCACCTGGGGCAACGTCAGCGAGTATGACCGCCAAACAGGTCTTGTCGCTATCAAACCCAGCGGAGTTGAATACGACGAAATGAAGCTTGACGATATCGTTGTCCTCGACCTTGACGGCAACATCGTAGAGGGCAACCTCAAGCCCTCCAGCGATACCCCCACCCACCTCGAGCTTTACCGCAATTTCGACGGCGTGTGCGGAGTTGTCCACACCCACAGCGATTTCGCTACCGTCTTTGCACAAGCGCGTATGGGCATACCCCCTCTGGGCACCACCCACGGCGACTACTTCTACGGCGAGATCCCCTGCACAAGAGATATGACCGCCGAGGAGATACGCGGCGAGTACGAGCTTGAAACAGGCAAGGTCATTGTCGAGTGCTGTAAGGATTATAAGGATATCCCCGCCGCCCTCGTCGCAAGCCACGCACCTTTTGTCTGGGGCAAGGACTGCTTCGAGGCAGTGCATAACTCCGTTGTGCTTGAAAAGCTCGCAGGTATGGCGTACAGAACGCTCACCCTCAAGCCCGGTGCACAGAATATGTCGCAGGAGATCCTCGATAAACACTACCTGCGTAAACACGGCGCCAATGCCTACTACGGACAAAATTGATAATTATCTTTTCTTTCTTCATATCGCATACAAAAACTCGGTGAACTGTTGCATTCGCCGGGTTTTTGTTGTATAATTAACACATCACCCAAACTAAAGAATAATCCACTTTTGCAATAGTGTTCCTAATATAAATCAGAATATAGTTTAGCACTATGTAGTAGTGTGTGTCCGAAGGGGCTTTTGGGGGCGACCGGAAAGCCCCCTAAACAAGAGCTATTCAATCCGCCTTTTTGCAGGCGGATTGCGGAAAAATAGTGAGTGTATTCTCCGTAGGGGCACGCCCTCTCTTGCAGGGCGTCCCCTCTTTCAAACAGCCCACAGGACTGTTTGAAATTCACCCCTTGCCGAGCGCGCGAAGCGTCAGGGTATTCCGCCGTCTGCGGACGGCGGCAAGGGCGCTGCCCTTGACCCGCCAGCCTTTTTTTACGAGAAAAAGGCTGGGCGAAAAAACCTGTCTTGTCTTTGGCAAGCCCTTATAGGTCGTTCAGACCCACAAACTCTGATTTATCCTACTTAAAGCATGAAAACACAAAAAGGAGATGTCTGCATGAAAAAGTACCTTGACGAAGCGCTGTCCGCGCAGGAGCGCGCCGAAGCACTTGTCGATGAAATGACAGTCGAAGAGATGGCGAGCCAGCTCAAATACGACTCCGAGGCGATAGAGCGTCTTGGCATACCTGCGTACAACTGGTGGAACGAGGGCTTGCACGGGCTTTCGCGTTCGGGCATCTCCACACTATTCCCGCAGGCGATAGGGCTTGCGGCGACCTTTGACAGAGAGCTTTTGCACACCGCAGGCGAGATAACGGGCATCGAGGCGCGTGCAAAGTACAAATGGTACTCAAAGTACGGCGATGTCGATAAATTCAAGGGCATAACCATCTGGTCGCCGAACATCAACATCTTCCGCGACCCGCGCTGGGGACGCGGACAGGAGACCTACGGCGAGGACCCCTACCTTACAGCCGAGCTTGGCGTGCAGTACGTCAGGGGCATACAGGGTGAGGGGGAAAAACTGCGCGCCGCCGCCTGTGCAAAGCATCTTGCCGCCCACAGCGGTCCCGAAGAGACACGACACGGCTTTAATGCAAAGGTCAGTGAAAAAGACCTGAACGAAACCTATCTGCCAGCCTTTGAGCGCCTTGTTAAAGACGCAAAGGTCGAAGGCGTAATGGGCGCGTACAACGCCGTCAACGGCGAGCCCTCCTGCGCAAGCCCGTACCTTATGCAAAAGCTGAAGGACTGGGGCTTTGACGGCTACTTTGTTTCTGACTGCTGGGCGATACGCGATTTCCACGAGGCGCACCACATAACGCGCGAGCCGAAGCAGTCCGCATCGCTTGCCATAAAAGCAGGGTGCGATGTAAACTGCGGCTGCACCTATGAGCATCTTCTCACCGCCTACAACGAGGGGCTTATCAGCAAGGAGGAGATACGCACCGCCTGCGTCCACGCGATGCGCACCCGCATCAGACTTGGAATGTTCGATAAAAAGCCGCCGTATGACTACCCGTACAGCATCGTTGCCTGTGCGCAGCATAAAGCACAGTCGCTCAAAGCCGCGCAGGAGTCGATAGTGCTGCTCAAAAACAACGGCATTCTCCCGCTTGACGAAAAGCGCATCAAAACGATAGCCGTTATCGGCCCCGAGGCGGACAGCCGCACAGCGCTCGAGGGCAACTATACCCCCAAAGCCGACAGATATATCACTCTGCTCGAGGGGATACAGGACAGGTTCACAGGGCGGACTATCTTCGCCGAGGGCTGTCATCTGTATCAGGACAGAGTTTCGCAGATATGCCTTGCAGGCGACAGGTATTCCGAAGCGCTCGCAGCCGCAGAAAATTCCGATGTCATCATCGCCTGCGTAGGACTTGACTCCACTATCGAGGGCGAGCAGGGCGATGCAGGCAACGAGTATTCATCGGGAGATAAGCCCGACCTTATGCTCCCCAAAAGCCAGCGCATACTGCTTGAAAAGCTTAAACAGACGGGCAAACCGCTTGTCATCGTCTGCACAGCAGGCGGCAGTATGAATATGCTCACCGATGCCGATGCGATCATTCACGCGTGGTACCCGGGTTCAGAGGGCGGCAAAGCGCTCGCGCAGATACTTTTCGGTGACATCTCGCCGTCGGGCAAGCTCCCCGTTACCTTCTATGAAACGGCGGATAAGCTCCCCGATTTCGAGGACTACTCAATGCAGGGGCGAACCTACCGCTATGCAAAGGATAATATCCTCTACCCATTCGGGTTTGGTCTGACCTATTCAAAGGTCAGGCTCTCAAACCTTTCCTATGCAGACTTTACCGCCACAGTCGATATAGAGAACATCGGCGAGCGCGATATAAGCGAGGTCGTGCAGGTCTATATCAATGATACCTGCGAGTTCGCCGCGCCAAACCCCAAGCTCTGCGGCTTTGAAAGAGTGCAGCTTGCAAAGGGCGAAAAAAAGACCCTCACCCTTTCGCTTGATAAAAATATGTTCACCGCCGTAAACGAGCGCGGCGAAAGAAAGGTGTTCTCAAAGCAGTTCACCCTCTATGCAGGTGTCAGCCAGCCCGATGAGTTCAGCCAAGACCTCTGCGGCACAACCTGCGAAAAGGTTTTAGTTAAAATTTAGTACAGATTTCAAAACAATTTGCTCATATGTCTTGAAATCCTTGAAAGCTTGTGCTATAATATCTATGACAATTTTAAAGGAGCCAGTATCATATGGGAATTTTTGCACAGCGGCTCGACAGCGTGATGAAAGAAAAAGAGATACGCCAGCACGAGCTTTGCAAAATGACAGGCATATCCAAGTCCTTTATCAGCTCCTATCTTGCAGGGCGGTTCTCGCCCAAGCCCGATAAGCTTTCGGCTATCGCAAAGGCTCTCGAAGTCAGCGAGGGCTGGCTGATGGGGTACGAAAATTCCGTAAAGGACTGCTACACCACCGAAAACGTGGCGAAAATAGCCGTCAAGGACAATAACGGACGAACCATAGCGCACCAGCCCGTCATCTATACCAGCGCAGCAAAAGCCAACAAGCTGACCTTTTATGTCTGCCGTGACGGAAACAACTTTCCGATGATAAAATCGGGCGATATCCTGCTTGTTGAAAAATGTGCCGATTTTGAGGACGAAAAGCACTTTTACGCCATTCGCAAGGACGGTAAGATAACCTTCCGCCGACCGCGCTTCAACGGCGAGGTGCTTGTTTTAAGCGGCGAGAATACGTCGCCTACTATCTATATAGATGACTACCATAACGAGATAATCGTTATCGGCAGGGTGCTTGAGGTACGGCGCGACTTGTCAAGGGAGGACGAAAAGGAATGAACGAGGTAATAAAAGCGCTGCTTGAAAGGCGCAGTATCAAAGAGTATACAAGCGAGCAGCTCACAGATGAGCAGCTCGAGCAGATAATAAAGTGCGGTCTTTACGCACCAAACGGCATGGGCGCGCAAGCCCCCGTGTTCATCGCAGTCAGGGATAAAAAGACGAGAGATGAACTTTCAAAGCTCAATGCCGATGTAATGGGCACAAGCGCAGACCCGTTCTACGGCGCACCCTGCGTCGTGTGCGTGCTTGCCGATAAAAACCGCAGCACCGCCGTCGAGGACGCAAGCCTTGCAATAGGCAATATGTGCCTCGCCGCGCATTCGCTGGGACTTGGCTCCTGCTGGATACACAGATGCAGGCAGGTGTTTGAGTCGCCGCAGGGCAAGGCTCTGCTTGAAAAATGGGGTGTCAAGCAAGACCTTATCGGCGTAGGATTCTGCATCCTTGGCCATACAAAACAAATAAAACAGCCCGCAGACCGTAAAGAAAACAGGGTGTTTTATATAGACTAAAAAACAAAAGTCAGGGGAGAAAAAATGAATAAGACAAAACGTACAGCGGCAGTGATCCTGTCAGTTCTCGCAATGTGTGCAGCTATGCTCGCAGGCTGCTCGGAAAGCTCATCAAAAAGCACATCTTCATCAAAGCCCGACAGCTCGGAGCAGAACACAAGCTCACAAAGCGAGAGCGCAACAGCATCCGAAACCACCACAAGCACTTCAGCTTCACAGGAAACTACCACCACGGCCACCACCTCACCGCCGGAGGAAACTACCTCCGAAACTTCTGCATCATCGCAGCAAACACAGCAAGCTGCAGCGGCCACCACAGCCGCACAAGGCACACCCGTTAGCAAGGCAGACCTTAAAACCGCATCGCAAGCAGCCGCCAAGCAGTCAAACGAGACGGCAAATCAGGCAGGCTGGAGCGTTGTTGACGAGGGCGAGGTAATAAACAAGGATACCGAGTACGGCTATTGGGTATATTACCATATCGACAAGAACCATAACGGTCAGCCGTCCGATTTCGTCGGCATCTGGAAATCAACGATAAACAAAAAGGGCGAGCTCGAAACGCAGCTGTATATCCCGATGATGGGCGAGGATAAAAACAAGCTTGAAAGCTTCACCGTAAACTACAGCAAGGATTCGGGGCTTGAGCTTATCAAAAAGATGGGGAAATAATATTACATACATTAAGGAGTGTATCAAATGAAAAAATCAGAAGTTCTGATAACTGCGATCATCATTCTTATCGCATCCGCACTTGCAATAGGTGCTATCTTCCTGTTCACAAAAGACGGTAGTAAGGATTCGTCATCTAAAAAGGACAAGTCAAGCTCCTCCGTAAGCGCGGCAGACAGCTCAAGCAAGGCAGAGACCAAAAAGACCGAGGACACCAAGAAGGAAGATACCAGCAAGACCGAAGATACCAGCAAGACCGAGGATACCAAGAAGACGGAAGATACCAAGAAGGAAGAAACCAAAAAGACCGAGGATACCAAGAAGGAAGAAACCACCAAAAAGCCTGAAACAACGACCTCGAGCACTACGACCGCTTCAAGAACGACCTCAAGAACTACTACCACTACAACTAAAGCAACAACCAAAGCAACGACCAGGGCTACAACTAAAGCGTCAACCAAGGCAACAACTAAAGCTACACAGGCAACCAAGCCAAGACCGACAGCTGACCAGCTCAGGAATGCGATCCAGCCAAGTGCAAACAGCGCTATAAATACCGCACGAAGCAAGGGCTGGACAGTAACGGGCGGTTCACCTGTAAACAGCGGCAGCAAATGCACCATTACCGCAACCTTCTACTACGACTACTCAAGGATCACAGGCGGACCTGTTACCATCACAGTGACCTGGACAGCATCTATCGCTTCGGATAACAGCATCGTTACCAGCGTAAATCCGTCTAACTACATGTCACAGATCAACAATCATACTCTGTAATACCGCATAACACGATCAAAAAAGGAGCTGCATCCATTTGCAGCTCCCTTTTTATGCCCATATCCAATTGCCGTAAGCAAAACAAGGCTTACTTTGGCTGTTTCATCGTCAGCGATATGCGCTTGCGCTTGAGATCAACACCCAGTACCCATACCTTTACAACGTCACCGACCTTTACAACTTCCAGCGGGTGCTTGATGTACTTGCTGCACATCTGCGAAATGTGTACAAGCCCGTCCTCGTGAACGCCGATGTCCACAAATGCACCGAAATCAATAACGTTGCGCACCGTGCCCATAAGCTCCATACCTTCCTTGAGGTCTGAAAGCTCCATAACATCACCGCTGCGCATAAGCGGCGGCGGCAGCTCGTCACGCGGGTCGCGTCCCGGCTTTTCAAGCTCCTTCACAATGTCCTCCAGCGTAGGTATGCCCACACCGATGTCCTGCGCCAGCTTGCTTATGCCGACACCTTTTACCTTCTTGTCGATAAGCTCCTTGTCGCCCATATCCGCAACAGTAAAGCCGCACTCGTCGATAAGCGCCTTCGCCGCAGCGTAAGATTCGGGGTGAACGCCCGTGTTGTCCAGCGGATCCTTCGCCCCGGGGACTCTCAAAAATCCTGCGCACTGCTCAAATGCCTTCGCACCCAGCTTTGCGACCTTCATCAGCTGCTTTCTGTCCGTGAAAGCGCCGTTTTGCTCGCGGTAAGCCACAATGTTCTTTGCCACCGTGCTGTTGATGCCCGAAATGTACGACAGCAGCGAGTATGATGCAGTGTTAAGGTCAACTCCCACCGAGTTCACACAGTCCTCGACCACACCGCGCAAAGCCTCGTCCATGCGCGCCTTTGGCATATCGTGCTGATACTGACCTACACCGATAGCCTTGGGGTCGATCTTTACAAGCTCTGCCAGCGGATCCTGCATCCTTCGTGCGATAGATACCGCCGAACGCAGCGAAACATCATAGTCGGGGAACTCCTCCGCCGCAAGCTTTGATGCCGAGTAGACCGATGCACCTGCCTCCGAAACGACCATGTACGAAACCTTCTGCGGTATCTCCTTGATAAGCTCTGCCACAAACTGCTCCGATTCGCGCGATGCCGTGCCGTTGCCGATAGCAATAGTCGTAACACCGCAGCGCTCTATCATCTTCGAGATTATCCTCTTGGCCTTTTCAGTCTCCTTGCGCGGCGGAGTCAGATAAACAATGCTCGTGTCAAGCACCTTTCCCGTTTCATCGACCACCGCTATCTTGCAGCCGTGAGCGTAACCCGGGTCAAGCCCGAGCGTCACCGTGCCCTTGACAGGCGGTGCCATAAGCAGCTGACGCAGATTTGACGAGAACACCTTGATAGCGCCCTCCTGCGCAGTTTGCGAAAGCTCCGAGCGTATCTCGCGCTCGATAGAGGGGTATATAAGCCTCTTGTAGCTGTCCACACACGCCGCCTCGACCAGCTTTCCGCATTCCGATGCGTTTTTGACGTAGCGCGAGGTAACTGCCCTCTCGCCTGCACCCTCGGGAACATCGACGCTGACCTTTAAAGCGCCCTCCTTCTCGCCCCTGTCAATAGCGAGTATGCGGTGTCCCGCGATCTTTGCAACGCCCTCTGAGAACTCAAAATAGTTCTGGTAGACCGCATCAGCATCATCGCCCGCTGCCTGCGCACTTACCTTTCCTATCTGCGCAAACAGCGTCCTGAGATACTTTCTCAGCTCCGCCGAGTCGGAAATGTCCTCCGCGATTATGTCCATAGCGCCCTGCAAAGCATCATCTGTGCCTGCAACGCCCTTTTCCTCGTCAATATACTTTTCTGCCTCAGCCTGCGGATCGGCGTCAGTCTGCTCAAGCACGAACTGCGCAAGCCCCTCCAAGCCCTTTTCGCGCGCGATGCTCGCCCTCGTCTTTCTCTTTGGCTTGAACGGGCGGTAGATGTCCTCCACCTCAACAAGCGTCATAGCCGCGTCGATAGCCGCATTCAGCTCGTCCGTCATCTTTTCCTGCTCGGTGATAGATGCCCGTACCTCCTCTTTGCGCTTTTCAAGATTTCGCAGATAGCACAGCCTGTCATACAGCTCACGCAGTATCTGATCGTCCAGCGAGCCTGTCACTTCCTTGCGGTAACGCGCAATGAACGGTATCGTCTTGTCGTCATCTATAAGTGCAACAGTGTTGTCCACCTGCTCCTGTTTCAAGTTGAATTCCTTTGCCAGCGTAGCGTTAATATCCATCTTCATTCTCCGTTTCGTGAAATTTATGAATAAATTATACCACATTTTCACCCAAAAGTCAAAACGCGGACTGCAAAAATGCACAAAAAATCCCTGCTCTTAAAAGAAATAGCGTAAACTCTTGACTTTTAGTGAAAAAAGTAATATAATTTAAAAGTGAATGTATCTGTAAAAGTTCGTTTACATATTTTGTAAGCGCGCTTTGTACAGGCTTACAACTATCATTAGGAGGATTTAAGGTGAAGAAAGCTAAAAAACCGGTGTTCTTCGTCGTGCTGATGTGTATACTGGCATTTGCCTATCTGACATTCTTCGGTATACATACCTACTACGGTGACACCAAAAAAGTCTATATAAAAGGTGCAGACGAGATACGCTGGGGTATCGACATACAGGGCGGTGTAAACGCGACCTTCGAGCCTGCCGCAGCAGAGGAAGGCACCGACCAGCCCGATTTTGACGACATCACCAAGGACGATATGGACGCAGCAAAGTCCATCATCGAGCAGCGTCTTGTGGGACTTAACATCACCGACAGCGAGGTGTATGTTGACTACACTAAAAAGAGAATAATGGTATCGTTCCCGTGGCAGGCGGGCGAGGAGGACTTTGACCCCGAATCCGCAGTTGCCGAGCTTGGCGAAACCGCAATGCTCACATTCCGCAAGGGAGCCGAGAAGACAGGCGAGCAGGTCCTCACAGGTAAGGACGTTAAAAAGGCAACCGCCTATGCAGATACCGATAAAACAAGCGGCGCATCGGGCTATGCCGTAAGCCTTGAGCTTAACGACAGCGGTAAAGAGGCGTTCGGAAACGCTACCACCGAGCTTGCTGCAAGCAGAGGTCAGATATCCATCTGGATGGACGATACCTGCATCTCCGCACCAAGCGTAAACGAGCCTATCACAGACGGCAACTGCCGCATCACAGGTAATTTCACCTGGAACGAGGCAAGCAGCCTCGCCAATAAGATAAACGCAGGTGCGCTTCCCTTCAAGCTCGCCACCACCAGCACAAACATCATTTCAGCATCACTTGGCGAGGGCGCACTCAATGCAATGCTGCTCGCAGGCATCATCGCATTCTGCATCATCGCTATCTATATGATGATATTCTACAGGCTCCCGGGCTTTGTAGCATCTATCGCACTTTTCGGTCAGGTAGTCGGCACTATCGCCTGCATCTCGGGCTTCTTCCCGAACCTGCCGTCATTCACACTCACAATACCGGGTATCGCGGGTATCATCCTTGCGATAGGTATGGGCGTTGACGCAAACGTTATCACCGCAGAGCGTATCAAGGAAGAGCTCAACCACGGCAAAACACTCAACGGCGCTATCGAGCTTGGCTATAAAAGAGCGTGGAGCGCGGTGTTCGACGGAAACATCACAGTCGTTTTCGTAGCCGTTATCCTTATGGGCGCATTCGGTCCTACCGACAGCGTGTTCGGCACACTCCTCAAGCCGCTGTTCTCATTCTTCGGCGCGTCCACAGCAGGTACGATATACTCGCTGGGCTATACCCTTCTGGTAGGTATCATTCTCAACTTTGTATTCGGTATTTTCTGTTCAAGACTTATGCTGGCATCTCTTTCCAAGTTCAAGTTCCTCAGAAACCGCAAACTGTATGGAGGTGCGAAGATAGATGAATAACAAAGAACCAAAGATCCTAAAGGTCTACGAAAAGCGCAAGATATTCTATGCGATCTCTTGTACGCTGATAGTCGCTTTCGTGGCACTCACATTCATACTCAACCTCAATGTCGCTATCGAGTTCAAGGGCGGTACTATCCTCACCTATTCCTACGAGGGCGAAGTAAAGACCGCTGATATCGAAAAAACTGTCTCCGATACCGTTGACGATAAGGCAACTGTCGTTCTTGGCGAGGATACCGCTTCAAAGACCTCGACTATCAAGATACAGTTCTCCTCTAAAGAGGGTATCAGCGATGAAAAGCAGAATAAGATAAAGACCGCACTCACCGAAAAGTTCAAGGATAACGATGTTAAGGTACTTGAAACAACAGACGTTGCCGCATCAAACGGTTTTGACTTCTTCCTCAAGTGCCTCGTAGCCTGCGCATTCGCCGCAGTCATCACCATTATCTACATCGGCTTCAGGTTCAGAAAGATAGGCGGTATCTCCGCAGGTGTGTTCTCGGTAGTAGCACTCCTGCACGATATGTGCATGGTATACGGCTGCTTCGTTATCTGCCGCTTCGATATCAATGCGAACTTTATGGCTGTATTGCTCACGATCCTGGGCTACTCCATCAACGCAACCATCATCATCTACGACCGTATTCGTGAGAACGAAAAGCTCGTGGGCAACAAAATGGAACTCGACCAGCTCGTTAACCTGTCCATCACACAGACTATGGGACGTTCGATCCATACCACCGTTACTACCGTCCTTGCTATGCTGACAGTTTGCATCGTGTGCTTTATCGCAGGCGTTTCCTCGATAATCAGCTTCGCATTCCCGCTCATCATCGGTATGATAGCAGGTGTGTACTCATCAAACTGCATCGCTCCTACACTGTGGGTAATGTGGGAAAATCATAAGGGCAAAAAGGGTAAGGGCAGAGTTGCAAAGCACGCAAAGAAAGCCCAGAGAACCTAAAATAACACAAAATAAAAGGGACTGATACTTTCAGTCCCTTTTTCTTATGCACTATTGCTCAACAAATCAGAGTTTGCCGGGGTGTGCGTGTCGAGCAGCTGGGGGAAACCCTTTTGGAGAAGGGTTCTCCCCCAGACCCCTTTCCTAAACCTTTTATTGCTTTTTCGGCACAAGGTGTCTGCGACACCTTATCCCGAAAAAGTAGTAGAGT